>OMBQ01000057.1_pt1 | contig 130765 bp, 123 predicted proteins | sample 1674311 | NCBI WGS metagenome assembly OMBQ01 (sample SAMEA103958160, study PRJEB25191) | human gut metagenome | biome: human-associated habitat [ENVO:00009003]; feature: intestine environment [ENVO:2100002]; material: feces | place: Germany | collected 2013/2015 | reverse complement strand
TCTACATAAATATAGAACTGTTGTACAAACGCTTGAATTTGGAAAGGTTATATATTATTATTTTGTGCGGTTAAAGTTTCCAACGAAAATTATGTTATTGGGGAGGTAACAAATGATGAAAAAACAAAACACATTAACCAAAATCACTTCATTTTTAATGGCTTTGCTTATGATGTTCGGAACAACATCTGTTTGTGCTTTTGCCGCAACAACAGATATGCCTGCATCAAATGCTAAAGGCTACATTGAAGTAAAAAATCTTGAAGAAGATGCCACTGCAACAGCATATCAACTTATTACAGTTGATTATGACTACAAAGCAAAAGCACCTAAAAACCCTGAATTTTATTGGGTAAACAACCAACAACTCAAAGATTTTGTAAACGAAAAATACCCTGGTGTTGTTAATGCAGACGGCAGTGTAAACACAGAAGTGCTTGACCCTATTAAAGAAAGCACTGATAAATCTGCAACATTATATGACCAAATTGCAAGCGAAATCAGAAACGGCAACATTAAATTAGAAGCTGCCGATTCTGTTAAAGGTAACGGTCAAATCACAAACCTTGATATGGGTAACTACTTAATCCTTATTGAAGGCGGTAAGAAAGTTTACAGAGCAAACGCTGCAAACATTGTTCCTACATACGATAGAGACGAAAAAGTTTAGAAACTTGAAAATCCTGAAATTACAGAAAAATCTTCATCAACAAAAATTGAAAAGAAGATTGTAACAGCCGATGGCGAAGTTGAAAAAACAAACGCTTCTGTTGGCGACACTGTTAACTTTGAAATCACAACAGATATTCCTACATATCCTGAACTTTCACTTAACTCAAAATATGTTGTAAGCGATAAGGCAGCAGACGGTTTAACATTTGGCGCAATTTCAAAAGTTTACGGCGTTAGCGAAGCAGGTAACGCAAACACAGCATACCTTGATTACAGCAATGACCCGTATGCAAACCCTGAAACTTGGGAAGGCTATGAATCAAGCACAACAGTTTACTCTTTCGGCTTTGATTTAACAAAAGTTGACAAGAAAACAAATGATGCTCTTGCAGGCGCTGAATTTGAAGTTTACAGCGATGCACAGTTAACAAACAAAATTTCATTTGTAGGTACAAACGGCAACTACAAAAAAGCAGACGCAACACAAACAGATGAAGCTGTTACAACAGTTGCAGTTAATGAAAGCGGTAAACTTATTTTAGAAGGTCTTGCAGCAGGCACATATTACCTTAAAGAAACAAAAGCTCCTGCTGATTACAACATTGCAAGAGATGCTTTTGAACTTACAGTAAAAGATACAGATAACGACGGCGTTGCAGAAAACGCAGACAACTCTGCTAGATTTGAAAACGGTCTTGTAACAATTTCAATTCCTAACAGCAACGGATTCCAATTACCTACAACAGGCGGTATGGGTACAATTCTTTTCACTGTTGGCGGTATTGCACTTATTGCTCTTGGCGCAGTTATGATTGTTCTTATTCGCAAAAACTCTAAAAAAGCAGGCGCAGCAGAATAATTAACGCAAGCAAATAAATAACAAACAAGGTGTGGAAAACCGCACCTTGTTATTTTTTTTATGTATAGTATATAATAAAGCCACAAAATTAAGGTAAAAAGCAAAATTAAATACATTGTTTTAATGTATTTGCAGCTTTTTACTTACTTCATAACGGTGATAAGCGTGAAAAAAAGCAAAGAAAAAACGCAAAAAAAGAATAAAAAAAGCAGTGTGCTTATTTACATAATTTCCTTTTTGCTTGTTATTGCCGATTTATGTGTGTTCAGCTACCCGGTAATAAGCAACAAGCTGGCAGACATTAACCACACCCAAGCAATAAACACTTACGATGAAAGCATTAAAGCCAAAACGGAAGAAGAATTAGATGCCGAAATGCAAAAGGCAATTATTTATAACGAAAACCTTGCCGGCGACCCTGTGCACGACCCCTTTGTGCCGGGAAGTGGATATGCATTGCCTGATAATTACACCGATGTTTTAAACACTGCCGGCGACGGCGTTATGGGCTACATTGAAATTCCAAAAATTTCCGTTAAACTGCCGATATACCACGGCACAAGCGACGAGGTGCTTGAAAAAGGCGTTGGCCATATTGAATCGACGGCACTTCCCATAGGCGGAGAAGGCAACCACCCTGTTTTAACAGGTCATACAGGCTTACCTACGGCAGAGCTTTTTACCAGATTAACAGAACTTAAAGCGGGAGATGAATTTTACATTCACGTTTTAAATGAAGTTTTGGCTTACAAAGTTTGCGAAATTAATGTTATTTTACCAACAGATTTGGATAAACTTTCTGCCGAGGAAGGCAGGGATTTAGTTACGCTTGTAACCTGCACGCCTTACGGTGTTAATTCACACCGCTTGCTTGTTAAAGGCGAACGAACAGAATACAACCCTGAAAAAGAGGCTTCTACAAAAGACAGCGGCGGCGGATTTTTTGCAAAATACAAATATTATGTTATTGGAATTGCAATCAGCTTTCCTATTCTTATTTTAATTGGCATTGCTACATATTTATACAATAAAAAGCGTTCAAAAAAGGACAAAAACAATGACGAAAAAGAAAACACCAAAAAAGAATAAAATCGCTCTTACCATTGCAATAATTATTATACTTATCGGCGGTGGAGTATTGCTTTTTCCTCAAATAAGCCAAACTGTTTACAATGCAAAAACAAACAGCGCCAAGGCTGAATTTGAAGAATTTTGCCAAACTGATAATTTTGATAAACTATACGCAGAATTGCAAAAACGAAACGAAGAGCTTTACCAAAACAAACAAGCTGATTTAAAAGACCCTTTTTCTTATTCACAACCCGATATTGATTTAACGCAATACGGCATAAGCAACAATGTTATTGGCTACCTTACTGTGCCCAAAATGGATATTTGCGTGCCCGTTATTTTAGGTTCTAACGATGAAACGCTTAAAAAGGGTGCAACGCATTTAACTCAAACCTCCTACTCTATCGGCGGAGAAAACACAAATTCTGTTTTGGCGGCACACAGAGGATATGGCAAAGCGGCAATGTTTAGGCATATTGAAAAGCTGGAACCGGGCGATAAAATTTACCTTGAAAATTTCAGAGAAATACTTGTTTACCAAGTTAGTGAAATTAAAATAATAGAACCCACAGACGTAAACGAGCTTACAATTAAAGATAACGAAGACATAATAACCCTTATCACCTGCCATCCATACCGTGTAAACACTCAACGTTATGTTGTTTATTGCACAAGAATAACAGAATAAAAAGTAAAACAGCACCTGTTTAATTTTGAACAAGTGCTGTTTTTTTATTAATCACGAAGCGGAACGCCCACGTTATCGTAAAATGAACCGGTGGCAATTTTTATAATATCAACTATCCAGCCGATACCAAACAAACCGCCTGTAAAGAGATACAAAAGGCCCATTCCGATTCTGCCCACATAAAAATAGTGAACGCCTATTTCGCCTAAAAAGATACACAAAAGCAATGCCACAATTTTGTTTTTATCGCTTGTATATGTAACATAATTTGCCATTAAAACTTTTCACCTCTGCACATTTAAAATAACTTCAAAGGAAAGAGCGGCGGAAATTATGGGGATATAATTGAAAGAGTAAAACCGCTCTTTTCCTTTGACAATTAAATTTTATCAAATTTAATAACAACAATAAATAACAAAATCTGCAAAATAAACACCCCTATTTTGCAAAAACAAAATGCTTTGAAACGCAAAATTTCAAAGCATTTAAATCATTTATTATCAAGTTGTTTTACATATTCGTCAAAATCAATTCCACCGTCGTGCAATTTCTTTTCCACCCAAAGCTGAAGAGCCTCTACAGTTTGAGAAATTTGCTCTAAATCCTTTTGAATTGCAATAAAATCTTTAATTTCATCTTTTTCAATCTTACCGTCTGCCGTAATTTCAATTAATCGCTTTTGCCTGTCTTGAGTTGAATTAAGCGAAGCCAGCATTTTAAGCACAATTTCCGATAAGTCATTTGTTTTGATTTCCGGCACATATTTTTTGCCTATTTCACAATCGTGAGAGCAATAATAGTTGCAAATTGCCGGTTCCTTGTATTTATCAGCCATTTCCAAAATTTCATCAGGTCTGGGCTGAGTTGTTTCGTATTCAATGCGGTGAAGGCGTTCCTTTGAAATACCGTTTAAACAATCTTCCGCATCCTGCAATGTTAAATTATTATTTTCCCTGGCTATTTGATAAATGTTTTTATTATTTTTTGTTGACGCTCTGCCCATAATGCACTCCAAAATAATTACTTAAAAAATTATACAATATTTCACATCCTATTTCAATGCCAACGGCATAAAAGTTTAATTGACAAAAATGTTTACATAAATTATTATAAAAATATGATTAAAATTATGTTTGTGTGCCACGGCAACATTTGCCGCTCGCCGATGGCTGAATTTATATTAAAAGATATGGTAAAGCGGCAAAATTTGCAAAATAATTTCATTATATGTTCAAGCGCTACCAGCACAGAGGAAATTTGGAACGGAATCGGCAACCCTGTTTACCCGCCTGCAAAAAATGTGCTTGAACGCCACAGAATTAACCCTGCCGGCAAGCAAGCCGTTCAATTAAAAAAAAGCGACTATGACAAATACGATTTATTTATAGGCATGGACAGTGCAAACATTAAAAATATGAAGCGTATTTTCGACAGCGACAGCAAGTGCAAAATACACAAATTGATGGAATACACAGGCAGCACCGCCGATGTATCCGACCCTTGGTATACACGAAATTTTGAAAAGTGTTACAACGATATTTACAAAGGCTGCGAAGCACTTCTGAAAACATTAATTTAATATAAGCACATAACAAAAGCGTTGAAGTTTAAATTCTTCAACGCTTTTTATCTTACCCGTCCCCGTCAATTTCAAACTGCTTTATCATTGACGTAAAAGAAGTTTCTTAATTTAAGCATATCTATTTGACAAAACAATATCATTAACTTTAATCATTGATTTTGGTATCATATGTCAAAATCAAATTAATTAACAGATTGAAATACATGCGTACGAAAAAGTGTACCACAAGTGAAAATCTTATTTTTTTATCATCAGACTATATTAACGCCGAAGATTCAAGTTATCACAATGTTAAAATCGAAAATATAACCTTTGATTTTGCCTATGAGAAAAACGAACGTTATATGCCTATTACGATACAACTCCTGGAGGTAGATTGACAAAAAAACTGTGGAAAGAAATTGAAAACGCTACCATAAAAGACAGACCGTTTTACGAGAACGAATATATCCTATGCACCGTAAACCGTGTGCCTGACAGTTTTTGGGCTTTGAGCAGTCAATACGACAATGTGCATATCGTAAAACTTTATTTGCAGAACAACTTAATGTTACCTTTCAAACCGTGAACCGTTGGGAAAACGGTCGTACCCTGCCCAACAAATTGGCACAGTCAAAGATGTTTGATTTATGCATGGAAAAGCAAGTACCTGTTTATGATATGATTTTGAAAAAAATTGCAGATGAATCAAAAGCAATTAAACTTGACTCAAACCGAGTTCTTCTTTATCACGGTTCTAAATCCGGCATTGACGGTATTATTGAGCCAAAGAGCCGAAAGCAATGTGATTTCGGCAAAGGTTTCTATATGGGAACCGACCCCGGTCAGGCACTTACTTTGATTTGCGACTATGAGAAATCTAAGTTCTACATTGTTTCCGTAAGTACGGATAATCTTGCACAAATTGAAGTGCCGGCAAATATTGATTGGGCAATGCTTGTCGCATATCACAGAGGGAAAATGGAAAAAATAAACGGTACGTCTTTTTACAATAAGTACCGTGATATGACACAAGGCAAGGACCTTGTTATCGGCAATATCGCCAACGACCGTATGTTTTTCGTTATCGACAACTTTTTTGTCGGCAATGTTACCGATATGGCTCTTGTTAACAGTCTTTCTGCCCTTCAACTCGGCAAGCAGTATGTGATTATTTCACAAAAAGGTTGTGACGCCGTTCGCATTGAAGCGGAGGTTGAACTTTCTTACCTTGAAAGACAGTTTATAAAAGAAATAGCCGAAGAAAACCGTGCGAGAGGCATTTCTCTTGCCAACGATATTTGCAAGAATTATCGCCGTGAAGGTATGTACTTTGATGAAATACTCGACGGGGCTAAGAGCGGAGGAAAACGATGAACGAAATTCAGTTAAAACTCTGTGATATTCAAGGGAGATTATTTGAATTATCTGCCGAGAAAAAATATGACAGCGTCGCTTTTATCAAGGCATTTATGATGTCTGATGTTGCAAAGGAACTTGATTCGACTTACAACCGTATGCAATGGGCAGGAGAAGAATATTTGCTTGAAGAGGTCGCCGCCGGTGCAGGCGAAATGCTTACAAGCAATGGAGAAATATTCTCTGCCGATATGCTGTACTAGATAGGATATATCTACCGTTATTGGCATTATTATAACGGTGAGGACAGTGCAAAAATTTATAAGCAAGCCCCTGCCCTGACTATGAAACGCAACTATATGATTTTTCACACAATGGATCCTGTTCTCGCTATCGAGGACTTGAAAGAAATCCATAATCAGAAACAGTAATTTACAATAGGTTTACTCAATCGACCGTTAAAATTTTTAGATTATATAAAAGGTGACTATTATGGGTGATATAATTACTCTAAATAATAAAATGCAAGAAAATAAAGATACTGAAATATTGCAAATGATGAACAACACTTCAATATATCCTATGTTGCAATAATGTGGTTGTTGTATCAAACTATACACCATTGCCGCTTTCAAGGCTTACCGCATATGGCACAGCATTTCAGCCACTTGCAACAGCCATTCAAACAGCTGTAAACGGAGCCGGAGGAAGCGGAATATATTATGTAAATACTGCCGGAAAAACAATGTTCCAAATGAAAGGTACTAATAAATTTATTGGTTCATTGCAGACTTCTGCCGGTATGGTTGGTGGCGGTCAGGCACAAATGACACCTCTTGCTTGCGACCCGACAATGATATTTATGGCTGCAGCATTAGCAAACATTGATAAAAAACTCGACACTATTCAAGATATGCAGAAAGAAATGATGGACTTTCTTGTTCAAAAAGAGAAAGCAGACTTGAAAGGTAATTTGAATTTCCTGTTTGATGTGTTTAATAATTACAAATACAACTGGAACAATGAAATGTATAAGAACAGTAACCATATAAAGGTTCTTGACATAAGGCAAGAAGCAGAAAAGAAAATTGCTTTTTACCGTGAGCAAATAATTGCAAAGGTTAACAAGAAATCTTTCATTCATAGCGACCAAACAGTTAATAAGCAATTACAGGCAGTTCAAGACCAATTCAAGGATTATCAGCTTTCTTTATACTTACTTGGTTTCTCATCATTCTTAGAAGTAATGCTCTTAGGAAACTTTGACGCAAATTATTTAACAGGAATTTCGGATAAATTGGAAAAATATTCTCTAAATTACAGAGAATTATATACGAAGTGTTATGATGAAATAGAAAGTTATTCATCAACATCTGTGCAGTCATCAATGCTGAAAGGCATTGCTAAAGCAAGTACATCTGTTGGCAAGTTTGTAGAGAAAATTCCGGTTATCAGTAAAGGTCAAGCTGATGAAGCATTGATTGCGGCAGGCGACAAATTAGACGAATTAAATGCCGGTAAGTTGAGAAAACAGATGAGTTCCTTAATTGAACATCAAAGTAATTCTATAAGACCGTTTATCGAAAATATTGACACCGTAAATGAGCTATGTAATAAGCCGGTTCAACTATTAGTAGATAAAGAAAATCTTTATATTTCTACAATAGCATAGCTATTTCTGTATGGTTAAAGTCCGGTGTGAAATGCTAATGGCAATTATAATGGAGGTGCAATATGGCACTTGGAAATAAATTAGGTTTGACAAGCTCTGCCGACCTTGCCCGTGAAGAGGAACGCATCAGCAAGAAAAGGGCTGTTGAGCTTTTTGAAACAGGCTTACTCGATACTCTTCCAACAGGTAAATTTGCAACATTGCATGCAATTCATAAGTACCTCTTTGAGGATATTTACGACTTTGCCGGAGAAATCCGCACGGTAAATATGGCAAAGGGTAAATTCTGTTTAAAAAGACATATCGTTTATTTAATTTTTATATTAAATTTTAATATTAAGTGAACTATTAAATAATTGTAAAAATTTTTCATTTGTAAAAACGAATACGCTTCATAAACTATATTTGCAAGGTCAAAATTTATTTTGTAAATTGCGTTTTGCAAGGCAAATTAATTTTTGATTTTGCCAGTAAATTAAGAAAAAGAGGTGTATTTGTAATGGCTAAAAACACAGTACCTGAAGCTAAAGAAGCTCTTAACAGATTTAAGATGGAAGCTGCCGCAGAGGTTGGTGTTTTTTTGCATTAAAAAATTTCAAAACGCCCTATTTAAGCCACTTTCGGGACTCGAAAAAACAGAATAGTGGGCGCCTATTTACATTAAAAACATAAAATTAACGAAAATTGCACTACATATCCGCAAAAATTTGAGCCGAGAGGACACCCCTCTCGGCTCGATTTTTTACTTTTTCAAAAGCAATTACTACACTCATTTTATCATAAACTGATACATATTGATATCAATTAGTATCAGTTGAACCACAGCTTTTTATTTTCTTGCATTTTCAAAGAAGGTTGATAAAATGTCTTTTACATAATTATATCTTCTAGCGTAGTTATTTGGCACACGAATAAGTTGAAAATTGTGTTTATCGCAAATTTCCTGTTTTTTCTTATCCCTCTCAATAACTTTGCCGTCATTAGTATGCTCATTACCGTCAAGTTCAATAGCAAACACAGGCAAAAGTGCATTTCCCTCTCGTTCATAAACTATGTAGTCAAATCGCCCTGTATAGAACAAATCGTTTACTTCATCAGTTGAAGAAAACACTTGTGCGATAGGCACCTCTTTTTTAACAACATATCTTGACCTTGTTATCATCGTCGCATTTATTGCATGATTCAGCGTTTCAAGAAATACAGTTTCTGTTTCTGTGCTGTAAGGTTTTATACCAAGTGCACGAGATTCGGGTTCGCGTTGTGTTACAGTTGTTCTTCCGTTTGAACGAACATAGTTACAAAGTTCAAACAAATCATCATCTTCACCCGGTTTATGAAGTCGATTAAGCTGATTTTTATCACCTGTTATAACAAGCTTTTCTTGTGCTCTTGAGGTTGCTACATTTATAAGCTCTTTATTATTCTTAAGCCAGTTATATGTTTTTTCACCTGTTTTGCTTGATAATGCGAGAGAAAAAATAATTTCCTGTTTTTCGTCTCCCTGAAAAGCATGAACAGTTCCACACTCAACATTGGTAATTCCGTTTTGGTTAAGCTCTTCTTGAATTTTATTTCGCTGATTAACAAAAGGTGTAATTACAGCAATCGTTTTATCAGGATGCGTTTTTACATAATGAACAATCTCCCTTGCTTCACTTTCATTAGTGTTTTTTATCATTACATTGTCACTGTTGCAATCAATGAATTCGAGGGGATGTTCCTCTTTAGAAGAAGACTTAACATTAAGTTTGTTATTATAATATTTTTTATTATTAAACTCGATAATTTTAGGATGGCAGCGATAATGGAAACTGAGCAAAACCTCATCACTGACAGCATCCGCTGAAAGAAAGGTTTGATAAACAGATTTATTTCTATAATCATATTCATCTGTAACATTATATCGTTTTTTTAGAATACAATTATTTTTTTCATCTAACAAAATGACCGGCTTTAGCTGTTGTGGATCGCCCACGAGCATTAACTGTTTACCACGCAAAATAGGTACAAGTGCAACAGCAGTATTACATTGACTTGCCTCGTCCATTATTACCATATCAAAATACTGTTTTGGCTCTCCCAATTTGTGTGCCGATATATTTGTTGTGGCAACAACAGGAAAAATTCTAATAAACTTCTGGAAATTTTCATCATTAGAAATGTATTCATTAAAATCCTTTGCGGCTTCATCAATATTTTTGTTAAAAATAATGTCTGCCAGTTCTTCATATTTCGGCTCTGATATATGCTTAATGAACTTTGCAGATGTAAAATTAAGGTATTTAAGAAGTTCGTATCTATCCTGTGAGATTAATGGCTTAACATCGTCATCTGTAATATTGCCGATTTCTTTAAGTTCATTATTAACTTTATTAAGCTGTTCACCCTGCAAATTCGTAAGAAAAGTCAAGTTGTTTGAAGAAGAAAGCATTGTTTTAATCATCTCTCTTCGCTCACTCATATCAAGCTTTTCTTCATATCGATGAAGTAAATTGCTAAGAGCCTTTGTTCTGTGTTCCTCATCATTTTTCTTTTTTGAAAGCGATGCATCAAACACCTTCATATTATGAGTTTGCTCATATAATTTTCTAATTTGCTTTATTGCTTCTTTTACCTTGTCGCCGTTTCCAAGTCGTATTATAGGAAACGGAATGGTTTTACCATTGTATTTTAAGTTAGAAAGCTTATCATATATTTCATCAATCGGGTGATTATTATATGATGATATAAGAACACTCTTATTATTAAAAAATGCAGTTACAACGGTATTCAATATTGTATTTGTTTTACCGCTTCCAGGAGGCCCTTGAACATAAAGTACAGGATATTTCAAGCCATTGTGAATTGCAAGTAATTGATCGAGATTTACCTTGTCATTATACAGTGCAAGCGGATAATCCTTAATTCTTCTCGGCTTTGCCGTTAAATCTCCGAAAAATGCTTTGATGGGATATGTAACTTCGTTATTTTCATACATATCCAAAATAGCCTCATATTCCGTATCAAGATTAATTGTAAAGTCTCTGGAAAGTGCCATAACATACGGCATATCATCTACGCCACGGTATTCAGGATTGTTTTTTGTAATCAAATCCTTTATCAGCTCTGCATTTTCCTCGTAATTGTCAAGTAATTGGATTTCATCAGCATCAAGGAAATAATGAGCACTGATTTTAACTCCATCAACTGTAAATTCTCTGCAAATAGTAACTTCATCGTCTTGTGTTAAAGTATGATTTTTTACATCGAAAAGTAACTTTTTATATGCAAGAACATAAAGTCCCTTTTTGGTATGAATACTGCATAAATTCATACACAAAGATACTACTCGTGGTATCTTATTTTTGCCTGAATTCTTGGCATTCATGTTATAGGTTTTTACAATTTTTTCAAACTGTTTTTCGTTTAAGTGATAATCACCGTCTCCTATAACATCAATATCAAGCTCTTCAATTAGTTTGTATTCTTTCCTGTACGGAGTACTGTCAAGCTTATTGCATTCGCTGTAATAATCAAGTAATTTTAGATTTGTAACATTATGAAAGATAAAAGTATATCTTGATGAATGTTCTTCTATATCGGCAAGTAACTTTTTGTTTATAGGATAATACGATCCGTCTATTAGATTTGTGTTAACTATAGAGTCAAAAAACAAATTAAGTTCTGCCATTTGTGATGTTGCAACATTAAGTCCATCGACAATTAGTTTCTTGTAGTAGGGTTCAATATTTTTAATCCCTATCCAGTAATTGGTGGTATTTCCTTGCTGATTTCTGTATTCTATTGCAATCCATTTGCCTTCATGAATGGCTTTAAAAATATCTCTTGAAACTTTGTTCATAACTCTCTCACCACCAAAATAGATTTTTTACATATTATTCCAATTAAAGTTTACATTAAATATAATAATAAATCAAGTATCTAACTCTATATTAGATTACAATGTGTAATATTACACTTTTCAATATAAGATTACATCGTTTGAATAATTAAATACCAAATCTTATATTATAAATTGACAAGCAATTATATGTAATATACAATAGTGTAAAGATTGAAAGTTTACACTAATGAAATGAGCATCGAGGTAGTAAAATGAACAATATTAAGCAGGAAAATGATATACTGAAAATTAAAAATGATAACTTATATATAACTGTTGAGGCGTATAGTAACGGCATTAGATTTTACGCAACTGCAAGCGAAATAATTGAGTGATTTATTCATTAATTTTACTTTTTTGTAAGCATTTATTAGCTTCAAAATACTTATTTTATGTTGCTTTCTTTCCATAACATACCTCGTGTTTTTTATAGAAAAACTGTGGAATTTTAGTACGATTTATAGTATAATGAGGTCACTAAATTATGAAAGGAAGATACCTATGATTAGAAAAATCATTAAGATAGATAAAGAAAAATGTAATGGCTGCGGTGCATGTGTATCTGCCTGCCACGAGGGTGCAATAGGTATGATAGATGGCAAAGCCGTTCTCACAAGAGAGGACTATTGCGATGGCTTGGGAGATTGCCTGCCCGCCTGTCCTGTTGATGCAATTTCCTTTGAAATGCGAGAGGCTCCGGCTTATGACGAGGCGGCGGTTAAAGCAAGTCAAAAAGCAAAGCAACACGCACATTCAGGCTGTCCGGGTTCACGCTCAATGAGTATAAATCACGAAAAGAAAGTGGATAATGCCGATATTTCGGTATCAAGTCAGCTTTCACAATGGCCTGTGCAGATTAAGCTTGTGCCTGTAAATGCTCCGTATTTTGACGGTGCAAACCTCCTCGTTGCTGCTGATTGCTCCGCTTATGCCTACGGCAATTTCCACAACGATTTCATCAAAAACAAGATTACCTTAATAGGTTGCCCAAAGCTTGATGATGTTGATTATGCAGACAAATTAACTGCAATTATTGCAAATAATAATATCAAAAACGTAACAGTTGTAAGAATGGAGGTGCCTTGCTGCGGAGGTATTGAACACGCAGTTAAAACAGCACTTCAAAACAGTGGAAAATTCATTCCGTGGCAGGTTGTAACAATCTCAACCGACGGAAAAATATTATCGTAGATTAAGGGACAATCAAAAAATAACCGAGAGTGATTCAGTCGCTCTCGGTTTTATTGTTTATCAATTCACGATTAATATTTCAAATGCATTTTTATATAACATTAGCAAACAAAGTTGGCAGATAATTTTGGTATCACGACAACATTTGTAAACAAAAAATGTAAAGTATGCTTGACATTTGTGGATTTATATGCTATATTGTGATTGTAAAGGACGCTTTACATTTTCTTCGAAGAATAAATAATAATTAGGAGTGATTTTTTTGAAAAACAAAATCAAAGAATTACGAAGTGCTAATAGCATAAGCCAAGAAGAACTTGCAAGTGCTATGGGCGTTTCAAGACAAACTATTATTTCATTAGAAAATGGAAAATATAATCCATCAATTTTGCTTGCGTATAAAATTGCAAAATATTTTCATTTATCAATTGAAGATTTGTTCTGCTTTGAGGAGGAATTATAATGAAAGAATATAAAAATATAATTATCAATACACTATATATAATACTTGGAATAGTTTTAATTGTTTTAGTGTTTATGAACGAAGTGAATAGCTTGTTTGCTGGCTTTGGTGGTGGCTTGTTAGGTGTTGGTGTGGTTCAATTAATAAGAGCTATAAAATACAAAACTAATAGCGAGTACAAGGAAATGGTTGATACCAAGACAAACGATGAAAGAAATCGTTTCATATCTATGAAGGCGTGGTCATGGGCTGCGTATTCATTTATAATGATTTGTGCGGCGATTACAATTATTTGCCTAATTATGTCAAAAGTGACCTATATGCAAATAGCAGCCGGCATAATTTGTGTAATGCTTGTTTTGTATTACATTTGCTATTTGATTGTTAGTAAGAAATACTGACTATTATAGCTTTGAAAGTTGTCACGATATTTTAGTTATCTGCCAACCTTAACATTAAAATAAATATTTAGTCCGGATATTAAAACTCCTTTGTAGTGTATTTTTGTGCTACAAGGGAGTTAATTATTTGAGAATATATATCAAGAATTACGATAAAATTTCGAGCCAATAGCCGTCGGGATCTTCGATGAAATAAATTCCCATTTCGTGATTTTCACATCGGTTTTATTATTTGTGAAAAATATCTAAAAAAACTTTATTTTTAAAGATGATTATAGTATAATAGTAATAAAGATTGTACGGAGGTTTTAGCTATGGCAGATTGTATATCTGAAAAAAATGCCGAAAAAAAGTATGTTTCTAAAAAAGAGCTTGTAAATTTTCTTGCAGGTCTTTCGGGGCAAAATCTTGTTTATTCGCTGATTGGCGGATCGTTTTTTACATATTTTATGACGGATATTGCTCTTTTCCCTGCACTTACTGTTTCTGTTTTGCTTATTGTTATGAAGGTGTGGGACGGTATTAACGACCCTATTGTAGGCTCATTTATTGACCGCCATACCTTTAAAAACGGTGAAAAGCTGCGACCGTTTTTGAAATACACACCGCTTCCCGTCGGTGTGTTTACCGTTTTGCTGTTTCTTGTGTTCAGCACAAACGAGAATTTGCTTTGGCTTCGGGTATCGTATTTCATCATAATGTATATCTGTTGGGATTTGGCATATACCGTTCAGGATGTTTCCGTGTGGGGAATTACCGCCGCAGTATCGCCTAATTCCTCCGAGAGAGACAGATTTGTTCAGTGGTCAAGAACTATCGGCAGTATGGTTTACGGTGCCTTCAGTACCGTTATTCCTATGGCACTTGAAATGATTGCCAATGCAAAGGGAATGAGTATGTCGCTTGTTACCTTGGTGTTTGCGATTATATTCGGCTTAGGCGGCTCAATGCTCAGCTACCGTTGCTCATATGCCCGGGAAAGAATTGCCGTCAACAAGGACGAGCAGCAGGAAACTCTGCGTGAAAGCTTTCTGCTTTTGTTCAAAAACAAAATGCTTTTGCTTGTAACGCTTTCAAATCTTTTCGGCTCGCTTGGATTTGGCATTTCGCTTGTTACATATTTCTTTAAGTATGAAATTCCGTCGGATTTTCTCGGAAACGGAATTATCGGCGCGCTGGGACTTACAACTATTTACTTTATCATTACCGGCTTGCCGAGCTTTATCGGAATGTTGTTTGCCGATTGGATGAAAAAAAGACTTGGCGGATATGTTAATGTTCTTATACTTATTCAGGTGTTTAATATCGTTGCAAGAGCAATTGCATTTTTCGTTGGCTTTGAGGGAAAAAGGCTGTGGATTTCAATGATAATAATCGGCATAGGCAGTATTCCGTCGGGTGCGTCGTCAATAGCGCAAACATCAATCTTTTGCGACAGTATTGACTATATGGAGTGGAAAACAGGCAAGAGAACAGAGGGCATTACCTTTTCTATGCAAACCTCCTTTACAAAGATTTCAAGCGGCATAACATCGGGACTTGCAACCCTTGCACTTCATCTTCTCGGCTATAAGGCTATTGATAATGCGGCAAATTATTTAGGCACTCAAACAGACGCCTTTGATAGCTGGATTTGGCCTCTTGTAGTTCTTACACCTGCCGTTGCAAGCGTTTTGTTTATAATTCCGCTTCTGTTTGTTAACTATACAAAGGAAAAAAGAGCACTTGTGGAAAGTGACCTTAACGCTCGCAGAAACGGCTTGGCAGAGTCAGGGGAATCACCCTATGCTGAAAACAGACAAAAAGACTGAAAGGATATATAATTTATTATGAAAGATTGGTACAAGGAATTAGTTGTTTATCAAATTTGGCCTCGCTCCTTCTGCGACGGAAACGGCGACGGCATAGGCGATTTGCAGGGCGTTCTCTCAAAGCTTGACTACATAAAGGATTTAGGCTGTAACTGTATATGGTTTTCTCCTCTTTATCCCTCGCCCAATGCCGACTACGGCTACGATATTGCCGACTATAAAAATATAAATCCCGAATACGGCGACCTCGACCTTTTCAAAAGAGTTTTAGACGAAGCTCACAAGAGAGGAATTAAGGTTATTATGGACCTTGTTGTTAATCATACCTCCGACGAGCATCAGTGGTTTATTAATTCAAAGGATCCAAAATCTCCGTATCACGATTATTATATTTGGCGCAAGGGAAAGAAAAACGGCAAGCGTCCGCCGAATAACTGGCTTTCTTGCTTTGAGGGCGGAGCATGGGAGCAGGACGAAAAATCGGGCGAATACTATCTTCATGTGTTTGCCAAGAAGCAGCCGGACCTTAACCACGATAACCCAAAGGTAAGGGAGGAGGTTAAGGATATTATGCGCTTTTGGCTTGATATGGGTGTTGACGGCTTCCGTGAGGATGTTATAACCTTTATATCAAAGCGACCGGGTCTGCCAAACGGCTTTCCTATTCCTGCCGCCTGCGGAATTGAGCACTATATGGATGGGCCTAATATTCATCAGTATCTTCAGGAATACCGCAAGGTAACTGATATGTACGACTGCTTTACCGTTGGTGAAGCTCCTATGATGACTCCTGCAAAGGCGCTCAATTATATTGACGAACGCCATAAGGAGCTTGACTTAATGTTTCATTTTCAGCATATCGAGGCAGATTGCTTTATGGTTGATTATATTCAAACGAAGTTCGATTTGCGAAAAATGAAAAGAGCCTTTTCCGATTGGCAAAGAAAAATCAACGGCAGAGCGTGGAATACCCTTTATATCGAAAATCATGACCACCCGCGCATTATATCGCGCTACGGCAGTGAAAAATACAGAACAGAGTCAGGCAAAATGCTTGCCAATATGTATATGCTTCAGCAAGGAACAGCCTTTGTTTATCAGGGGCAGGAAATAGGCATGCTCAATACCGAGCTTGATTCTCTCGACGAATACGAGGATTGCTTCGTAAAGAATAATTACAATGTCGCACGAAACAAGGTGCATCTTAACGAGGAAAAATGCTGGCAGTGGGCAGTTAAGTCAACAAGAGATAACTCAAGAACACCTGTTCAGTGGAATTCCGAGGAAAACGCAGGCTTTACAACAGGCAAGCCCTGGTTTCCCGTAAACAAAAATTATACCGAAATTAACGCCGAAAACGAAGAGAAAAATCCAAACTCAATCTTAAATCACTATAAGAAGCTAATTAGATTTAAGCGTGAAAATGAGGTGGCAATTTACGGCGATTACAAGGAGCATTACAAAAACTCCTCAAAGCTATATGTTTATGAAAGAAATTATAAGGGCAAGCGATTGCTTGTAATTAATTCCTTTAGTGATGAACGGGTACCATTTGAAGCACCTAAAGGCTTTGATTTGAAAAAGGGAACACCTATGCTTTGTAATTACGATAATCCCACTGTTCAGGGCAACGGCTTTATGCTCCGCCCGTATGAAACAAGAGTGTATTACTTTGAATAACAATAATTAACTTGTATGCAGTTAATAAATTCAGTTACACAAAAAACTCAAGCCGAGAGGACGCCCCTCTCGGCTTGAATTTTTATCTACTCATTCCTATCATCACTCTCATAATTAAAGCAATTATTCACTGCGTCATAATAGGATGTATCATCCTGCTTGTTTGCCTTTTTCTTTGATGACATAACGCCTGTGATTTTCAGCAAGCCAACGCTTAATGCAACGGAAAAGAACATTACAATAGCATTTAATAAATCGTCACGCGTTTCCTGCCTGAGAATGATTGCGAATGCACCGATGATAATAGCTATTACTCCGATACTCGACCATAAAACCATGCTGTCACTCGGAGCATCGTACTGTTCGCTATCGGTTGGCGTATTGCTTGGCGTATAAGCCTTGTAGCTCTTTTGATGTGACGAATAACTGTTGCTTGGGCTACTGTCAGTTGTTGCCTTGTCATACATTTCAAATAACGTAGCATCACGAAAAGCAGTTTCGCAGCCTGTTAATTCGCCGTCGTTATTACTGTCAAAGCAACTGTCTATCGGTGTTGAAAACGGATGAAAAAAGCTATCATTTTTCATAACATAACCTCCGTTCAATCTTTAACTCTCGGTTTTGGTTTACCCTTGATGATATAATCATCAGTACCGTTTATATACTTGCCATAGTTGATTCGCACAACGCTCTTTCCGTCATTCATCTTAATTCCACTGTAATAAAACATATACATTGCGAAACCTGAAATCGGATGAATACCAAAATTCTCGTCGAGCATATAAATCTCGTTGGGACTGCCCTTTGTAGGTGGCTTTTTACCGTATATCAAAAAGCCTTCGTTTTCGGCATCCTGCAAAAACCTTTTGCCGATAGCTTCGTTCTCAAAGCGAATAAATACCGTATCGCCCTCGTTGTACAAATTTGTGATTGTTCTCATAATCAATCTCCTTTAGAGTTATTCCATAAGAGTGATATGAGTTACACCATCGTTCAAGCATTAGCACCTTACAAAAGCAGGTTGCTGTGCGGTCACCGGGCTTGTCCCTCACGCACTCTTTATGGTGGTTTTATCGTATCACAAATTTATTTGATTGTAAATATTACCCGTCTTCACAGTACACAAAACAGGACTTAAAACTATGTTCTGTATGCTCCTTTACGAATTGTTCCAAATATATTCTCTCAAATACTTATGTTTTTCTGAAAAAAGACCTATCTTTGTCCATAATCAATCTTTCTTAAAAAAATCGTTTTTCACTAAAGCATAGTGATTTGTTATTTACTGTATTACTATCATAACAGAAAGAGATTTCTCTTTCAATATTACGAAAGGAGTAAAAAATGAAAACTGAATATCGCAAAGGCTGTTTCTTTCTGTCACCGAATAAAATATTCGATGAAGGATTAAAGCCAAGAGAGTTTATTGTGTACAGTTATCTGTTACGATGTGGAGATGCAAAAAGGCAATCGTTTCCTTCACGAAAAGACATTGCTAAAAAATGTTCAATATCAATTCCCACGGTTGACATTGCACTTAAAAATCTTGAGGCGAGTGGATTCATTTCTATCACCCACAGAAACGATCCATCAAACGGTAATCACCTATCGCACCTGTACACAGTCGAAAAAACTTGGTAAGGGCTCGTCAGGATACCTGACAAAAAGAATATAAAAGCACCTTGAAAATTGAATATTGAGAATAAGCAAAGTAATCGGCGAAAGTATAAAACTCGATTGTAGGCAATTTGTAAGCCTGATATGAGGGGTTAAAAGACAACTGAATAACGGAAATACACAGGCATTTCTGCCTCAAAATACAGGGTGGAAAAAGATGCAGGATAAAGGACTGTCAGTGCAGAGCCCTCGACATCCCAAAAAACGCCGTCTGGCAGTGCCTGTCGGCTTTTCAATGACCGTCAGTTATTTCGAAAACTGTTAGTGTTTACGACAGTGCATCCATTATTTACCGAATTTTAGGGATGTTTTACTGTCGATCACACTGACGACCAAAAAAGGAGACTATTATGAGTAGAAAAAAAGAATTCGGAGTTTGACAGTGCAGTAAGAATACAAAAAGGATAACAAAAAGTCCCGGTTGGTTGAGATACCGACCGGGCAGAAAGGAAATTTAATTATGACAACAAAAAATATTTCAGTAAAGGCTTCGGCGTTGGCTGAGGCTTAAGAAGGGAGTGTTGCTTGGAAAAATATTAGTTAGGGTGTTGCCCGATGGCAACAAACAAAAATAAACAACTGAATATCGGCAATAATACTGTTGGAGGTGCGTCAATGGAAGATAATTCTAAAATGATGCAGACAACATCATACGACATCAACAACAGTCATTATGAGGTGGTTCGAGTATTTGACAAAAGCAGAGATGTTAAATCCTTGATAGAGGAAAATATTTCTACTAAGAATAAGGAGGTTTTTAATTGATATTAAATCCTTCTTGTGATATACTCCGTGTTGGATATGAGTCGCAATTTTCAAGGAGGTTTCACCAATGAAAACAAACTTGAAATTAGCCGATGCATATTACAGATTATCCGTTGAGGAAGCCAATGAGGGTGAATCATCGAGTATTACAAACCAAAGGAGTATTGTCAGACAATATTGTGAGGACAACGGTATCACAATCGTAAATGAATTTGTTGACGACGGTTTCTCAGGCTCGAACTTTGACAGACCCGGCTTCAACCAAATGATTGCTCACCTTAATCAAGGTCGTGCAAATATGGTTATTACAAAGGACCTGTCAAGACTCGGCAGAGATATGACCGAATCCAGCTACTACGCTGAAACATATTTCCCCGAAAACCAAATTCATTACATTGCAATCAGTGATAACTTTGACTCCAACGAGGTCAACATTATGGCTCCGTTCCAATTTGCAATGAACGATGTTTACCTTCGGGACACCTCAAGGAAAATCAAGCAGGTTATAAACCAAAAAAGAACAAAGGGCGAATACTGTGCCTGTCCTCCGTTCGGATATATGAAAAACAAGGACGGAACGGCACTCGTGCCTGACCCAATGACTGCTCCGATAGTACAAAAAATATTTGCAATGGCGCACGCAGGAAAATCTGCCCGTGCTATTGCAATCGCACTAACCGAAAACGGCGACATAACACCGCTGAAATATCGTGTGCTGTATCGTGACAACTTCGGCGAGCGAGGAGCAGCAAGAGCTGTTGATGAATGGAATTACACAACGGTAAAGCGAATACTGAAAAATCCCGTTTACCTTGGGCACACAATACTCGGTAAGACAAAAAAGGCAAGCCTTAAATCAAAGAAAAAGCTTGCAGTTCCCGAGGAGGATTGGTTCATCACAGAAAATACCCACGAGCCTTTGGTAACGAAGGAGCAATTTGAACAGGCAGAAAAATTCATGGGTATGAACACAAAGAACTGGCATAACTATGAAAAATGTCGCTCAAGCATCTTTAATGGAATTACATTCTGTGCTCACTGCGGCGGAGCGATGTGCTCATCGGGAACGGTGTATAAGGGCGAACGGTTAAAATATTGGTATCTATCGTGTAACAATATCCCAAATCGTTCTGCCAAGCATTGTGACCACGGAGCAAGAATAAAATACGCTGACCTGCTTGAAATTATCAAAGCCGACATAAATCAGCTGATATCTCTGTCCGATAAGGATATAAAGGAGATAACAAATCAAGCGCTAAAAAGGTCGGGACAAGTTAATATTTATGAAAACCCCGAGGACAATAAAGCTGCTATTGAGAGTAGAATTGAAACGATTGATAAAATCATTATGAAGCTCTACAACGACTATGCCGCCGGAACAATTTCCGAGGATGTGCTAAACGGCACTGCTTCAAAAATGTCAGATGAGGTTGCGAGGCTGAAAAAGCAATTATCCGAAATTGAACGCAAGCAGTCAAACGGAAACGAGATAACAAACAATTATGAAAAATTCTTTGCACTCGTAAAACAGTATGAGCATATTGATGAGCTGACGGAAGAAATCGTTCGCACCTTCATAGAAAGAATTGAAATCGAGGAAAAGGTACTGCCCGAGAACAAGCAAATCGCAGGCAAAAATGTACCCTACACGCAAAAAATCACCATATATTATCGATTTATCGGTAATATTCAGGAAAATGTCGTTAATAGACAGGATATGGCAAGTTAGTTGAATATCTTGCAAAAATCAGTGCATTTTAATATGTAAAAAAACGCACTGAGAGGTTGGTGTTAACCTTAAACAAGGCTACAACGGCGACCTTACTTCTAAGCAGGCCGGTTCAGTCGGTGGTCAAATGGTTAATGTAATGTGTCCTGTACGAACTGTGCAATTTCAGCGTACAAATTGGACTAAAAATAACCAACTTCAGCCGATTACATACGAATTTTGCATAGCGGTATAAAAACTCCGTTCACAATAAAAGCATACAAAAGCTACAAATAATAAATACAATGAACACCAACTGATGTCAGGTGGTGTTTTTATTTTGCCTCGCAAAATTTACAAGTCCTATTATGAGTGAAAATTAAGTTTAAGGAACTTTACAAGGAAATGTTCCTATGAACTGTCGCTCTATACAAATTCACACAGATATAACATAATAGGAGGCAGTAAAGATGAAAGAGGTTTATATAAATATGAACCCAAATGAAATTGAAAGCGAATACTTAAACGGTGTGTATAACGAAATTGCCAACACGCTTGGCATAGAGGCGGCAATAACGATATATTCTACATACCGAGGTCAGCAAATCACTTTTCCGGTAAACTTTTTCACAACAGAATTTATCGCATCAAGAATTGTAGCAGAATATGACGGTAAAAACATTCGTCAACTTGCCACAAAATACGGCTACAGTGAAAAATGGATCAGAAAAATGATTAAAGAGCACAAAGACAAAGCGGGGTGAAATTAAACTTTATATTTCCATAAAGCAAACAAAAAACTAAAAGAGGAGTAAAATACTATGGCATTAATTAACTGCCCGGAATGTGGCAAAGAAATTTCCGATTCAACAAAAATCTGTCCGCATTGCGGATACAAGCTAAAAAACAAATCAGACAGCAAGAAGTGGATAATCCCCGTGATTATTATAAGCATTGTTGTAATAATTGCGTTAATTGTTACTGCGGTTGCTTTGACCGGCAAAAAAGAAAGCAAAAAAAATGATACGCAATCGACAATTTCATCCACTGTTCAGGAAACGACTGAAAACAATAGCGTTTCATTAAATGACAATTCCGAATTTCAAGAAAAATTAAAATCCGAATTGGAAAAATCAATTAAAAACATGCAGGATAAGTACACAGAATTGTCAAACGACATAGGTGGTACATACAAAGGCTACAAAAAGAATGCCGAAAAAGTTAATGAATGGTATTCTTTCTGCGAAAGCGAAGCAAAAAACTATTATGTTACGGTATCACAGTACTGCTATTCATACTACAAAAATGTAGCCGATAACAAAAGCGACTATACCACTTGGACAAGAAGTATGGAAGACGGCTACAAAATATGGCAACGAGAAACCGAAGATTACTACAAAGCCTGGAGTCGAATATATGAATCAACATTTAAAGAGCTTGACGATATAATTACAAAAGCTTACGATGAAGCAAGCTACGATGAAGTTTCCTCGGCGTACAGTGATATGTATGATGCCTACGAAGACGCATATTCAAATATGTATGACACTTACGAAGATGCGTATTCCGATTTATATGATTTTTATCAAGATGTTTTGGAAGAATTATACGACGGAAAAGAAGATATAAAATCCAAATACGATAATATCTACAAAAAATAATTTATGCCCTCTGCTTTAAAATAGAGCAGAGGGTTGTTTGTTATAATATCGGCTGAAAAGAAAATGTTGTATATAAAAGCCAATTATGGTACTATGATAAAAGGAGGATAAATCGCTATGAAAGAACAAAAAATTGATCTTAAAGAAATAAATAAAGAGAATAAGCAAAAAGCAATAAATATTATAAATAAAACAAAAAAATCATTAACCAAAATCGCCGATCAAAATGATGACGGAAAATTTGATAAAGAAGATATAATTAAAGTCACAAATACCATAAAAACAAACATTGACGAAAAAGCCAAAGAAATAGAAAAAAAGAAATTACAGCCTATCTTCCCTGCCGATATAGATGATGGTGATTTCTTAATTCAAAAGTTTATAAGGGTTGCTGACCGAGATAAAAAGCGTTCTGAAAGTGAAGTCTGCAAAGGTTCAATAGGATATTTTACATCCACAAAAGGAATTCGCTTGTTAAATATTTTTAGAGACAGCATAGATTTTTTTGGATTGTCGTTTTATCCCGACAGCAGAAGCGAGTTCTATTATGTTGACCCGAGTGATAGGGACAGATATATAGCACTTGATGATTATTTTAATTATCTTAAAGCAGAAAGAATCAGCGAATTACAAAGAATAGCTCAGGACCTCGGAGCAAAGCATTTCAAAGTGACTTTTGTCGAAGAAAAGTCATCATACTCTGACAGAAAAATTAATGCTCACGGAAAAATTACAAGCGCAGATTCTTTAGATATTACAAGTAATAAAGAAAATGAAAAGTATTCTAAAATAGAAATAGCTGCAGAGAATGATTTTCCGGGCAAAGCGCCGATAAAACCAACATTAAAATATTTGCTTAGAGATCCAAGTATACAAAATTTAATCACTATGAGATTAAATGAAGATTCCGCATTAACTCATCAAAAGCTTATGATTAAATTGAGCAATTCTTCAGGTTTAAAAGAAAATGACGCAATAAAAATTGATGCAATTTTAAAAGGAATGCGCTTTGCAGGGAATACCACTGTACAAAGCGAAGCAAAAAACGAAGCAAGGCGTTATTTAGAATATGAAATTGATTTTTAATCAACATTAAGCGCCACAATTTAATTATCACAAAAAAGGCGTTGGAGAAATCAATCTCCAACGCTTTTTTAATTGTGCATCATAATTTGTATCAATCATCAAGAAATTTCAAGAGATATTTACACCTACAAGGAGTTATTTTGCATTATTATTTGCACTTATGACTTGATATGAAAAATCATTATATAAGCACTTGTCAAAAATATTATAACGAAATTCACAAAAACGAGCCATGAGGTACCTGAACAGCTCCAAATTGTGCAGACAAGAAAATGTTGTATATAAAAGCCAATTATGGTACTATGATAAAAGGAGGATAAATTGCTATGAAAGAACAAAAAACCGATCTTAAAGAAATGAATAAAGATAATAATCAAGGCGAAATAGTTATTTATAAAACTGATGATGGTGATACAAAAATTGATGTTCGATTTGTTGATGAAACGGTATGGTTGACGCAAGCACAATTATGTGAACTTTACCAAACGAGCAAATCAAATGTAAGTGAGCATATTAAAAATATTTTTGAAGAGGGCGAGCTTGAAGAAAATTCAACTGTTCGGAAATTCCGAACAGTTCAAAATGAAGGCGAGAGAATTGTCACAAGAGAGCAATTACATTACAATCTTGATATGATTATTTCGCTTGGTTACCGAATCAAATCAATCACTGCTACTCAATTTCGTCGTTGGGCAACCGAACGCTTAAAGGAATATATGATAAAAGGTTTCACCATGGATGATGAAAGGCTTAAAAATCTCGGTGGTGGAAATTATTGGAAAGAACTCTTAGACAGAATCAGAGATATTCGTTCTTCCGAAAAAGTTATGTATCGTCAGGTCCTTGACCTTTATGCGACAAGTGTTGACTATAATCCAAAAAGCAGCGAAACTGTTGCTTTTTTCAAAATGGTTCAAAACAAATTGCATTATGCGGCACACGGTCATACTGCCGCCGAAGTTATTTACGAGCGTGCAGATGCAAATAAACCGTTTATGGGAATGAATGCTTTTGACGGCGATTTTCCAACTGCCAAAGACATTTGTGTTGCTAAAAATTATCTTAATGAAGATGAATTAAAAGTGCTCAATAACATTGTTTCAGGTTATTTCGATTTTGCGGAAATTCAAGCTATGCGACACAATCCCGTATACATGAGTGATTACGTTGACCAACTTGATAATTTAATTCAAGTAACAGGCGGAAAAGTGCTTGAGAATGCAGGAAAAATCAGCCACAAGCAAGCACTTGAAAAAGCAAACGAGGAATACAAAAAATATGTGAATCAAAATCTTTCGCCCGTAGAAGAAGCGTATTTGCAGACTATTAAGCAAATAGAAAAAACTGCAAAGAAAGAATCGAATTAATACAAATTTTTATATTAAATATCGTTCGAGCAAGCCTAAAACAGAGCCGAAAGGTTGTGAGTATATCGATAATATTTTTATGAAGAAAATATAGTCAAGACCTCCGGCTAAGCCGGAGGCTTGAGTAAGCCCTAGAAGGGCTTTTTACGGACGTAACCCCTAAAGGGGCACTGAAAAGTTTGTCGACCGCATTGCTTTTTCAGGCTTCCCCTAAAGGGGGTTATTTTTTTGCCTACTTGTTCACGCTACCCGTAAACGGGTCCACAAACTCTTTCAATTCTATTTGGTCTGCTATTTTATCTTCTGTCAATTGATTTCGTATGTACTCTTGTATTTGCTTTTTGTTTCGTCCCACTGTATCTACGAAATATCCTCTTGCCCAAAAATGTCGATTTCCGTACTTATACTTTAAATTTGCATGTCGGTCGAAAATCATAAGACTACTTTTTCCTTTTAGGTATCCCATTATTTGTGACACACTATATTTTGGTGGTATGCTTATCAGCATATGTACATGGTCTTGACACAACTCTGCTTCTATTATCTCTATTCCTTTCTGCTTGCATAATTGTCTCAATATTTTCCCTATATCTATCTTGATTTCTCCGTAAATTGCCATTCTTCTGTACTTTGGTGCAAACACCACATGGTATTGACATCTCCACCTCGTATGGTCTAAACTGTTTATGTCTTTCTCTTTCACGATTAAGACCTCCTTGATATTTTAGTTTTGGTCGGCAAACCTACTTCTAATATATCAAGGTGTTTTTATTTTGTCACTTCTCTCCTCGCTAAAGCTTTTCCTTTCCCACCTGCATAGCAGGTGGTTGTCTTTGTTACAAACAAAACGAAAGCGTTGGAGAAATCAAATCTCCAACGCTTTTTTAATTGCATATCATAATTTGCATCAATTATTATTTTCGGTAAAACTCAATCCCGACAAATCTATTTCATATTTAAACGAAATTAGTGGTAAATGAAAAAGTAAATATAACGAATATAACGAACATAACAAATAAATTTGGAATACACATTATTCGCCGTTAAAAGTGGCACAGATTGCAAAAGTTCGTTGTAATTTTTGGCACGAACTAAACTTGTAAATTTATAAATCGCACATTCGCAAAAGAAAACCTCCTTTGGTACAATTTGAGTATCAAAGGAGGTTTTACTATGAATAACACATTATTTGAACAATTCGGCGGTACATATACTAAAAGGGTCGCCTACTGGCTCGCTGACTACAAGTCGACACTGAAAAGTTTGACATCGCATTACTTTTTAAAGCAGCTCCTCTCGTGGGGCTGTTTATTTTTGCTTTTCTTCAATACTTCGGTGCAAACACTATATGGTACTGACATCTGTAGGTTGAATGTGACAAGGTTTTTATTTTTTGCCAACTCTCTCCTCGCTTTTGTGTTCACCTAAAAGCTGTACAACCCGGTTCAAATATGTTATAATTCACATTGTAATTGGTGAGATAAAATTTTACGAGGTTTGTTTATGGATGCTTTTTTTGATATTTCAATTAACATTTCTGTGTCAATTCCAATTATTGGTGATTCGTCTATTATGTTGGCACAACCACCAGCAGGATTTGTGTTTAAAAAAATTCCCATAGACGAGTACATATATAGAAATAGAATTACTGATAGTCGTGGAGAGGTAATGCCTGAATATCGTAGTGCTATTCACTTAGACGAAAAGCCATATGTAATATGCATGGAAATGACAGATATCCAGACCGTAAAGCATGATAAGCCTGCAAATACTGCATCTTTTTTCAATGGTTCAGACTTTGATAAATTAATTGAACCAATTCATGATGAAATTGAAACGACTGTATTTCGTTTCTTTTCTTTACTCCATTTATTTAAAGAAGGGGAAATTGCTCGAAAGCACTCTTTTTACTTGTATAGTACACAAACAGGAATTTGTATTGAAAATCGCACAATAGACAGTTATATAGAGGATATTATCACACTCATCCAATATCCATTGATAATTGAACCTACAGAAGTACCTTTATTAAACGATCTGCTTTATAATCATGAAAGGGCGTATCAAATTTTGAAACCAATTGTAATTGATGAATTGGAATATACGTACCACACTTTAGATGATGCGACTAACTACAAAAACATGATAACACCACTTGAAGTCATGTTTTTGAAAAATGACTATGGTGACAAAAAAGAAATGCTCGCAAAGCGTATGGCGGTATTTCTTGGTTGTTCCGATTGCGAAATGAAGTCTATATATGATAATGTAAAATCCCACTATCGTGATCGAAGTGAGGCGATTCACGAGGGTAGTATAATGCAAATCTCGCACGCATCAGTTGATGAACTGCGAGGACTCGTAAGAAGCGCAACTAAGAAATACATTTTAGTTATTGAGCAATCCATAAAAATTGAGCCATCAAAAACATTTGACGAAATCAAAACCGAGCAGATCACTTATTTAAAAGAAATTGTGCAAGAAAAAAATGCCCTAAATATATGGCAATCATAGCCAAAGGTCGAACTGGTAGTTTACACAGTTTCCAAAAGTTTGTCGACTGACTCTCCGACACGAAGTTGAAACTTAAAGTTTGGTATTGCATTACTTTTTAAAACAGTCCCTTTTGTAGGGACTGTTTATTTTTGCTTGCTTATTCTTGGCAACTGTAAACGGGTCTACATATTCTTTGATTGTTCGCAAAATCTTCTTCTAATTGATTTTTTGTATATTCTGCGATCACCCTTTTTGTTTCGAGCGACTGTATCAACATAGTATCCTCGACACCAAAACTTTAGTTCGACATACTTATACTTTAAATTTGCGTGTTGTTCAAATATCATCAAATTGCTTTTTTCATTGAGATATTCCATAAACTGTGCCACATTCAAATGTGATGGGAATTGTGCTCTGCATTTGATATTTCACTATAACACTATAGATTTTTTATTATAAAATTTGAAATATAACTTACTTTACCTGATAATAGAGTTGATTTTGATATTAATCTTTTTTTTAGTTCAAAGGCATCATCAAAATCATTACCGATAATCGATATGATAATATCAACATCCCTTTCATAGATACCAATATCTAAAAGCATTTTCTTTTGCTTTGAAGAAGAAAAGTATAATTGCTCTATAGCGCCAACAATTCTGCTATCGAGAGTTTCCAAATATGTTTGTGAAACCTTCTCTAAATTCATAAAATACTTTATGATTATTATCTTGGCGTAAAACTGATGTTCAATATAGCTGGATTTAAGCTTGATTGCCGTTGATATAACAGTGTCAATACCTCTTGAAGAATAGTAACGCATTGCGTCGTTGACAACCGTTCTTATCTTCGGGCGATTTCGGTTTATAAGCCTATTAAGCATGTTTGCTTTAAAACTATCTTCTCTACCTTCACAAACAGCATAAAGAATTCTTACTAATTGACCTCGACCATAGAGCTCCTCGTCAGATAACTTTTGTAATTCGGTAATAATTTCAGATCTACGATTACAATAATTCAAATACAAATTCTTTATTGTGTCAAATCTAAAATGGCTGCCTATGTTTTTTATGTATTCTTCATGTGTAATACCAAGGTGCTTCAAAAATGCTAAATAATCATCGTGTTCTTCAATTTTGCCTCTTTGAATATCAATATCCTTACTGTTATCTGTTAATTCAAATTTTATGGTTCTAATGGCATCAATTTTTTTGTATGGAGGATCAGATGGAGCTTTTAAATAATAGGCATCCCCTATATAGTGTTGATTTAATCGTCCAGTTCTACCAACAAGATTAAAAAAATCAAATGCTGAGAAATTATCATCAGATATGTTTTTTTCGCTTCTCCTGGAAGGCTTTGTAATTACAATATTTTTGGCACTTGTATTCACACCTTCCAATAGTGTGGAAGTACATAGCAACCTATTATATTGTGGATGATTTTCATACAAATTTAATTGATAAAGACGAATACCCAATGGCATTTGACCATTATGAATTGCATATCCACGTTCTAAAGCTTTAACGACACTCCATTCTTCATGTATTTCGTCTTTTGCCCAATTAATGAATGATTTTATATTTTCATCAATTTCGTTTAAAACAGGTTCTTTAGAAATAAAATTGCTAACATATCGATACATGCCAGTTACCGTAGGGAAATATACTAAAGTTTGCTCTTTATTATCTATTCTGTTTAATAACTTTTGACACTGAGGATATCTGTCATTTGCATTTAATAATTCTTCCGTAATAACATTGTTTACTACTGGAGAATATTCGGTATTATAAAAATATGGTTTCTTGTCTAATAACTCAATATCAGCTATTGCCTTTATGAAAGGAGCAAGCAAAATGTATTTTCTTGCTACACGAGATAGGTGGTAATATGCCATGTTCAATACAAGAACACGATCATCTGTCGCATCAGTCTCTAATTTATAGACCTCGTCTATTACCAACAAGTCTATATTTTTTATCAATGTATATAATTCATCCTGTACTACTCTATCATGTGTTAAAATAAATATATTCTTTGAGGAAAAATCATACTCTCCATTAGCATCCAATTGTGTATGTACTTTGTAAGAATTAAAACACAAGGTGTATTTTTTAATAATCTTTTTTATATATTCATCGACCAACGCCAACGTTGGCACAATTAGTACAATATTTTGAGGTTGTGTTCTTGCAATATACTCAAAAACGCAAAAAGTTTTACCAAAACTTGTAGGAGCACTAACGATTATTGCATCGTGTGACTTAATCTCGTTTAATATTTGGATTTGTTCGGGATGCATGGCTATGCTATCGTCTAGTTCCGACTGTGCAAATGCATTATACAAAAGAGAATCAAGAGTATAATCGTTTGAATAAACTGTAAGATCTAAAGCAAACAACTTATCCGCAATCGTTTTGGCAGCTTCTGTAGAATCGTCAGCTTTTGCCAAATAATCAATACATTGATCTCTAATCTTTTGTGGATCAGGATTACTGTACATTTGACTCATACATAGCTCTCCTTTCAGCAATTGCTAAAGTAAATGCTTTTACAAACTCATCTTTATCAATGAGAGGAAGTGAAATAACAATATATTCTGTCTTAAGATCATATAGCGTAACTTTTTTGATTTTTCTTAGTTTTTTGAATATTTCTTCAGTTGTTTCATTTCCGCCATGAGCTATAAAAATAGGTATCCCTATTTTTTCAACTGATGCTTTTTTTATAAAGTCTGACATACCAATAGAGACCTCAATTTTATCTCCAAAATCATCTACAAAATATCCCATTTTATCTTTGAGCCATCTTTGACTCAGTATTAATTCAAACTCATCATCCACTTGGGATTGATAAGAAGATAGCGATTTATTAATTAAAGCAATACCGTTTTCGATACTTTTGCTAACTTTTGATTCTCCTAACAAAAGCAACTTGTCTTCATGAGAATAGAAAAGTGTATCAATACCAAAAATACTCATATTATAATCAGTCAATATATTAAGTTTTGGTATGATACACTGATATCCAAAGTACTCCGATAAAATATTACTAAATATGTATTCACCTATTTTCCCTATTTTGTCAAGTCTTATTTTCTTTATACCGTTTTGTTCTATAAGAGTATGTTCTGCAGAAATGATGCTTAACAAATCTTTTTCAATACTTTTTGGTAATTCAACATGGTTTTCTTTATCAATAAATATTTTAAGCTTTTTATATAAAGCTGCATAGTTAGCAGGGGTAGGCTCAAAAGAGATGGAAGCCTTGTTCTCTATGTATCTTAAAAGTCTATTTTCATCAAAAAAATATTCGAACATTTGTGAATAAAATAATTTTGAGTTTGTTATATTGATATGAACAAAACTGGTATATTCATCAGAAGAATACACCTCGAAATCATTAAAAGTTTGTTTTTTCACTCCCATTTTTTCAACTCACCCGCTTATATTACATTTGATAAGATATTCCAATCATCACTTTGTATATTGTCAGAATAATTTTCCATGCAAATACAAAGCTCATCTGTACTGTCATCGTTACGAACGATTCCGCCCTTTAAGCCATACTTCTCGAGGTATGATTTAAGTACGGTGAATTTCTTTGCAGTATATTTATCGATATCTTGGCTATTGCCGCTACGATCAAATCCGCCTTTAGTTTCGATTATCCATATTTTTCCACCTACACAAATAATATAGTCAGGATAAAACAATTTTTGCTTTTCGGAGTTATCGACATAAACAATAGAAAGATACTCGTTACCTTTATCACCGTTTTTATACCACCATTCGACCTTTTCGGAACGTTCACAGAATTTTTCAAATTTAAGTTCCGGAGTTGATCGAGGTGCGGCAGATGATAAATATCCTTGATAAACATTCTTTTTGTATTCAATCTGTGTTTTCAGATCACCATTATAAGTAAACAGACAAGACTGTGGAATTCGAAATTCGTTTTCGGATATGGATTTAACATCTAATTTGAATTGTGCAAGTTCATATGCCATGGCTTCACGAATAAAGTGTTTCAAGCGATCAGCGTTATTAAGTACAAAAGCATAGACTTCTCTCGGTTCCAACGCAAGGATTTTGCGGCTGTAATTGAAGTTTTTATCAAATAGTTTACGGATAATAGTATTCATAAAGGAATAAGTCATGCCAATTTCTAATCCGATTTTACCTATCTTCTGATGATAATCTCGTCCGTGCTTTTTCGTATTAAATTTTTCATTAACGGAAATTGAATTCATATCCGAAGAATTAAATTCGAGTGTGGATGTCTCTCCGGAAACGGTGTGTCTAATAATATCTTCGCTAAATATATATCCTTCTGCCTGTAAACGTGTCTTGTTTATGGTCTTGTTTCCACCGACGCTGTATTCTTTTTCTGCGTACATTGCAATCGCCTGTAAAGCTTTTTGAGGATTACGAGTTGATGTGACCATTGTTCGTTGCTGAGATGTAAGAGCAATAGTCTTATACTCGTTTTTCAAAAACAATGTACAAGCATTTAATGCACCTTTATCAAGTGCCATTTTAACACCTGCAGTAAACTTTTCATCAAAAGTGTAAAGATAGCAACTGTCAAGCAGATCGTCATCATAGTGCTTTGCTTCAGGCATACGGCGAATACGACCTATGGTTTGTATCTCAAAAGTTTCATCCATGTTATCACGAAGTTTGACAAGGATCTGTGCTCTAGGACAATCCCAACCTGTTGCAACGGCCTGTTTGATAATAACAACTGAAGATGTTGCATCAGATTCTTCTATTCCATCTAAATTTTCGTGCCTATCAGAAAGCCATACTGCAAGTTGACCGTTTTCACAGGTTATTCCTTGTGTTTCAAGATATTGTTCGACACTATCTTGCATCGTTTCGGATTTATTAGGTATCTGAACAACAATTAAAGGATTGATATTCGCATCTTTCTGTAAAAATGCAGCACGAATTTCACGCTGCTTTAACAGTGCTTTTTCAAGAAGATAAGAAGTTTGATTTTCTGTTTCTACGGTTTGAGGAAAATCTTGATTGATAACAAGCGTTTTCTTGATAAGTCCGGCAGCGATAACTTCTTCTTCGGGAATTTCTATTATTTCTGCTTTTGCGATACCCTTCGGAGTTGCAGAACAACGAATAATTTTATCCGTGTGAAAATACTGAATTATCTCATCCGCTTTTACTGTATTATTTTGGTGGCTCTCGTCCACAATTATCACAAAACGAATACCGTCATTGAGAGCGTGCTGAATATGCTCTAAAAAGTTGGTGCGTTCACTGTCTTTAAGGGCGTTATTGCCTTTTTTTGTCAGTTTCTCCCAATTTATAAAACAACTGTCGTTTTCCTCAAAACCTGCCGTCATCACATCGGATAGGAGTTTCGTCTGCGAAGCGTGGATGTACTTATCCATTTTTTCCTTGCTCTGTTCTTCAAGGTTGCCTTTACCGGGCGTAAGCCATACAAAGACGGTTTTTGGAAAAGACTGTATGTATTGGTGCATAAAATAGGTCAGAATGATGGTTTTACCGCTACCAGTAGGACTTTTGAGGATAATATCACGGGCAGGAGTTTCCATTGCTTCAAACAGCGATTTTACCGCATTTAACTGGAACTCTTTTAATTCCATTATCGTTTGCCTCCTTTTTTGTTAGAAGACTGTTTTATGCCTTTTGCAATTTCCGTTTTTATTTCTGGCATTTTAATTATTTCGCTCATCATTCCGTTAAAGAAATTTTGATTGAAATTGTTCTCATTTTCTTTTTCAACTAATTCTAATTTATGTTTATGTTCAACTTCCATTTTTTCAAGTTCTTGCTGATGTTTCTTGTTTAATGAATCAATATCTATCTTATGTTGCTCCATTAGTTTATCTAAATCGTGTTTATTTTGTTCCTCAACAACCTTAATTTGAGCAGTTGCGTTTTTATAGGCTACTAAATATGTAACTGCTCCGGTAATAATTGCCGGGATACATGAAATTAACAATGTTTTTATAAAATCCATATTTAATCCTCCTGTAAGTCACGATAATAATAATCGGGGATAATGCTGATTTCAATATTGTGTGCTTGCAACTTTTTCTCTTGCTCTTCTGTTGGTAAAACATCGTGCCCCATATACAGCTTGCGGCATTTTACAAAAGAGTCGGTATTTTCAATAAATTCATCCAATTCTTCTTCGGTCAGAACAATGCCAATTTCAGCGTTATCCGTAAAGTTTACACCATTTTCAAGCTCAACAAGTTCACGAATATGTAAAAGTAGTTCATCGGCGTATTCGTAATACATACGGTCTGAAATCGGAATATAGTCCACCTTGTAGTATTTCAGACTTGCTGAATAATTTTCCTTATCAATCACACGCTTAATGCGTTCATAGGTAACATCATGACAAATATTGTTTTCGTTATTGGTGCAAAGAATAAATTTGCGGTTGCCGCCGTCCTCTGCATTCAACTTCATAACAGCGTGACCTGTTGTACCGGAGCCTGCGAAGAAGTCCAATATAGTAGCATTTGATTTTGCAGTCAATTTTAGCAATTCAACATACAAACCGATGGGCTTTGGTGTACTGAAAATTTGCTTTGTATTTGGTAGTATTTTTAACAACTCTTTTTTCCCTTGTGTTGATGTACTGAAGATGTGTGCATCGAACCAAGTGTCAGGTACACTCCCTTTGTAATTGACCTCATTGTAAAAGATTTTCATTTGAGGTCTACCTGTTCCGTTTTTACCGAAAACTATACGGTTGTTCGCATAGGCATCGGCAAATTTTTCTTTTGAAATTCGCCAGTGTCTTCCTCTTGGAGGAAGGTATTGTTCACCTGTCACTGGATTAGTAATTGGGTATGTTAAATTAGGACGGATATTTGGAGCATCAAAAGGATCTGCTTTCCATAATCCACGAGGATCATTATCTGGATTTGAAAATTTACTTTTATCTGTCTCTTTCGGGATAAATGTAAATCCTTTTAAATTATTCCAAATTTCCTTATTACTGTCTTTCAATCTTCTATTATCTTGACGTTTGTATTTTGCATAAACCAATATATATTCGTGATTAACGCTAATATCTGTATCATTTTGCATAGAGGTGCGATTATGCCAAGGAATACTTGTCATAAAGTTAGATTCTCCAAATATGTCATCGCATAATAACTTTAGTTGAGAATGCTCCTTATCGTCAATATTGATAAAAATTGCTCCATTCTCAGACAATAACGATTTCGCGATATACAATCGTTTTCTCATAAATGACAACCACTTACTGTGCTTGAATGAATCAACTTTATCCACATAGCAATCATCATATATAAAATCCTTATTTCCTGTATTATACGGCGGATCTATGTAGATAAGGTCAATTTTGCCTTTGTGAGTCTTTTCAAGCAATTTGAGCGAAGCAAGGTTGTCGCCCTCAATGAGAAAATTCATCTGTCCGCCGTTATCAATGAACAAGTCCCTGTCTTCCGTCAAAACAGGCGTATGCGTATCAAGCACCTCGTCAATTTCCTCACGGTGTTCCTCAAAAACAAGTCCGTATTTTTTACCGTTGACATCTTTTTCAAGGTCGGAAAGATATGAAAGCAGATTGCCTGTGTTTTCGTCCTGCGGCGCATTGGATATAAAAGTGCGAATTTCCTTGATTTTAGCAAGTAAATCCTCACGCTTTTGCTTTGATATGTTAGTGCTCATTTTATTTCTCCGTATTTTTCTGCTCTTTTGGTATAATATTAGCCATTGAATTTAACAAAGTATTATATGCCTGCTGAGATGCTGCTTGCTCTTGCCATTTTTCGACCATACCCTGGGGAATATATGGATTTTGTATTGTTTCCCAGGTGATTTCTTTTTTATACCCGATATTATTAGCAATTTCTTCCAAAAGTTTATACATCAGATTTTTTCTTTTATTTGCCATTAAATCTGATTGCTCTGTTGAAGAATATGCTTCATAAAGTTCTTTCCAGGCAGCACGTACAGCTTTATCTTTTGCGAAAACGACATCAATAAGATTAAGAGCGTGAACGCTATCAACTGTCCAGCCATATATTCGTGAAGTCATAAGCACCTTGAAGATATGCATTTTGTCTTTTCTTATTTCTGCTCTATCTTGTAAATACTGTCCAATTATCACAGCAGCTATTGGAATTATTATAATAGCTAATAAATTTAATACATCCTTCGTTTCCATTTTATCCTCCTGTTATCAACTTTTCTTTTGTTTTTGCTTATCCAAAGTGCCAAATTGGCACTTTGAAACTCTATAATGACACTTTGGAATTTTACAAATTCTCCATATTAAAAGTTGCAAATCCCTCATAGTAATAATTTTGGTCTATATAATTTATTAGACCTCATCTGTAAGCTGAGTATATAGCCCATCTTCCTTTACAACTCTATCAGCTCCTAAACTTGTGCTTCCTGCCATATTCTTTATCCTCCAGCACAATTAGAAAGGTAATTCTTCGTCGGGCACTATGTATAATATGCCGCCACCCCAAGGAAGCGTTTGAACTTTTTTAATTTTACTTTTTTCACATTTATCAATAAAAGTTAATGTATTCGCAATGATTCTAACAGCATATTCTGCCTCTGCTTTTGAAAGCAAATCATTAGGATGTGCAGCACTATTGTCATTTCGTATACCATTAAATTTATCAAACAAGTTAATGGAATTTTGAATAGCTACAACTGCAAATTCGGAATCAAAATAAGCATTATCAACATACCATTTTTTGAGCATTCCGGCGAGTGAATGAAGCGGATACTCGTTACCTTTAGAGTCGGTTGTTTCAATTGAGTGAGTATGGCACAAATTGCGCAAATATTCTGATGCAAATGTATGAAGTCGGTCAACAGCCAATTCTGGCTTGTCGTTTTTAATATTTTCTTCAATATCTTCTAAAAGAAGTTTGAGATTTTTAATGTTCTCTTCTTTTGGAAGTTCAACTGTTTGGAGAGTTTGCAATCGCTCTATAATATGTTGAATTTGTTGATAATCATAATTATCCTCATCAGACCACCAATCTGTTCCCATCTTAAAGCAGAAATAATCTGATAACGTTTTTAAGAGTTTTGCAATGATTTGCGGACTACACTCATCCCAAATCTTCTGTATACATTTTTGTTGTGATAAGCCCTTGTAACCCGCATCTTCAAAAATGTTTATCCCACAAGAGTCATAAATCAACTCTTTAGTTGTGCTTTTGTTGTGGGCTCCCTTGTCGCTCCAGTATTTAAATATAAACCCATCACTTATTCCAAACAATCGGCAAATCGTTTGCTTTTCGATAAATGAAAGTACACTCAAAACTATTCCTCCGTATTGTAAAACTCATCCAACACATATGTTTTAACAGGTGTAATGTACAGTTCATATCTAATAACTAATCTTACTAATTCATTGCCATCAATCAATGTAATGGGTGAGCCTTCGCGTGCCGCCTGTCTTGCGGAATTTGTAAATCTTCCGTTTGTGATAAACACTCCGTAATCGGCTTGATACTTATTCATTGCACCTAAAAATTGATTAATTTCGGGCTCTCTTACCGGAGCAACATTATATCTCTTGCATTGAATGACAACTCTGGTTGTTCTGAAATCGTTTGCATCTGTATGGTAGCCGTAACCGTCTATTCCGCCGTCGTTGCTGATTTGAACACCTTTTTCGGTAAATTCAACACCCATACGATTAAGCAAAGCTCTTGAAAAAGCCTCGAATTTTTTAGGTGACATTTTAGAAATGGCGACAAGAAGTTTTTCCTTAAAATCGTCCTTTATTTTTTCTTCCGCTTCCGGTTCTTCCTCGTTTTCTGTTGAATCGGATTCTTTGTTTTTTCTGTTCTTTTCGCTTAATTCGTTCCAATATTTTGCCGAAACTTCGATAATATCTTTTTCAACATTCAAGCTGTCAATATCAAGATATAATCCTTTTTCGGTCAAGGTAATCGGAGAAGAGTTTGTAAATGTTAATAATTCAGCAAAATACAAATCTTTTATAGCAAAATTGAATTTGAAATTAAATTCTTTATATACATTACCCGTTTTCTTCGATTTCTTTTCTGTCTCGGCATATTCTGCAATCTGGTCATCCAAGTCGGAAATGCGTTCCTTTATTTCGGAGCGCTCTAATTGACCGCCGGCTTCTTGTAACACTTTTAATATCGGCTTAATTAAATATGCTATTTTACCTTCCGAAGATAGTGTCTTTAAGTTCATAATTAATACCTCAATTCTTATATTTCAAACCAAAACTTCCCACTTACCGTATCTTTTTCCGTTTCCTCGGCGGATATAGTTTTTATCCTGCAGGGATTTCATAATTCGCTTTATGGTTGCAATCGATTTTCCGGTTGCTTCTACAAGTTCTTGCTGTTTCATTGTCGGGTTCTTTGCCACTAATTCTAAAACTGCAAGTTCCTCTAAAGTGCAGTCTAAAGTATCAAATTGATACTTTGAAACTTTTTGGCTGATACTTTGGAAATTGCTTTCGTCCACATAATCAATGTGCATATATCTGTTTTTCAGTTCATAATGCGTATCTAACAAAAGATTTGAAAAGAACATTTCCAAAAACTTAGTTGTGGAATGGACGCCTTTTTGCAGGTTATTATAATTAGCACGAACCAACGCATTGCGAAAATACCAAGAATTTTTCTCGAATGCATCGTTATTTACGCTAAAGCCGAATGTTTTCATATATTTTATCATAAATACGGCAGTAGCACGGGTGTTTCCCTCGCTGAACGGGTGAATTTGCCAAATATCGGAAGCAAATTTTGCCAAATGCTTTACAGCTTCATCTACGGACAAACCCTCATAAGAAAACTGTTTTTCGGTGGAAAAATCATAATCCAAAGTTTCCTTAATACTGTTCCAATCCGCATAGGTAACGGTATCGCCGTTCAGAACCCACTCTTTCTTTGTGATATTATACTGCCTGATTTGTCCTGCGTGACCGAACACGCCCTCGAACAATCTGCGATGAATCGAAAGCCACTCGGCAGGGGAAAATTGAAACGCCTTTTCTCCCAACAACTTTGCAATTCTTGCCGAAACAATGTCCGCTTCTTTGGTTTCATTTTCCGTTTCGGTGCGTACAGTACGCTGCTCATAGTAACTGTGAATACGCTTTTGAGCTTCGTCAATGGTGATTTTACCTTCAATATGCTCTTTGGCGGTGTCTAACAAATAGTCAGAAGTATTCAGCCCGTCAACAGCCTGCAAACCGATGGCAGTTTGCCACGCTTCGCTTTTTTCAGCCTTGTCGGGTTCGCCTTGCTTTATATATTCTTCAAGTTCAAATTGCCAATTCTTATCCGGCATATTTGCACCTCCAAAATCAATTGATAAAGTATTTAAGTACTAAGTACAGTAGAACAATAGCCACGATAATTGAAAACACAATCCATCTTACGACCTTTTTTGATTTATGTTTTGGTTGGCTAGGCTGTTTAGAATATGTATATTGCAGTTGAGCCGGTTCATGATTTTGTGCGGATTTTGCAACAGGATGTGGTTTTGTTGCTTGAAAATACATTGCAAGCGGATCAGTTTGATTTATTATTCTTTCATAAAAATCATCAAGCCATTCATCGTCTCCGGCTTCGCACATAGTTTCTTCGTAGCAATCGGGTTCGTGTACTATTTGATTTCTAATCCAACGATAGTGCTTTAGTTGTTTTAAATCATTTTCCCATCCTCTGACAAGAAAAGAACCATGGGGATTGTTTAGCATTTCCTCTATATAGGCGGATACTCAATATTTAGTTTCAAACATTTCTCCGCATATTTTATCAAGATGCTTGTAAGATTCAATAAAACTCATATATGCCCCCTAAAATTATTTATCCGCTGCAATACCGGATTTCATCCAAGCGTCAATTTCGCTGACTTTGAATTTCCAAAGGCGTCCGATTTTTGCTGCGGGCATATTTCTTCTTTCTATCCAATCAAGTACGGTATCACGGCTGACGCCAAGATATTCGCATATTTCTTTCATTGAGTACCAGCGCTCGATGTTAGAATCCATTAGATTTTCCTCGCTTTCAGATAGTTACAATTATACAAGTTTATTATATCACGCAGAACGCTTAAAAGCAATGATTATTGCGGATTTATAAGGGAAAAGCAAGAAAAAATCAAAACAAAACGGAGCTGTTACTCGAACGGCTCCGTAAGATTAATTATAAATATTTGTTTTTCTTGATTCTATTCGGAAAACTACTCTCAAGCCACTCTTCAAACTCCAAAGTTTCTTATTATGATTCCTAAAACCTTGGTATAATCTTATCAAAGGGATATTTTAAAAGACGGCATTTTCGCAAAGTATGACTTACCACTAATGAGGTTGTTCACAACAGGAAGTGATAAAAAAGAAAAAATAGTTTCAAAATTAAATGAACTGCTTGCATAAACATAAAAGAGTTGAGAAATTGTGTTTCTCAACTCTTTTTATTATAGTGTAACTTAATCACGGTAAAATTTCGAGCCAATAGCCGTCCGGGTCCTCGATGAAATAGATACCCATTTCAGGATTTTCAAAACAGATACAGCCCATTTCTTCGTGCTTTTTATGCGCCAAGTCAAAATCATCTGCCTTAAATGCTAAATGAAATTCACATTCACCCAAATCGTACGGCTGCGGATGTTCTTTAAGCCAAGTAAGTTCAAGCTCAAAATCGCTTGAATCATTGCTCAAATAAACAATAATAAAATCGTCGGTCGTTTTTCGTCTGACCTCGTGCAAATCAAGCGCATCGCCATAAAATTTAATCGACCTATCCAAATCGGAAACATTATAGTTTTCGTGAATCATTCTAAAGCTCATATTTCTTCTCCTTTTGCTGATTCTGTGTTTTTTATTCGTGATTTATACTGCGGATATTCGGTGATAAACCTATCAATCACGCTTGGCTCGTTCCAATAATGCATAGGAAAAACGGCGTTGCAATCGACGTATTTCAAAAAATAAAGCATACCGTCGGCATAATGTTCCTCCTGCCTTGGATCAAGGGGAACGAATGCGGCATCAAAATGAGCGTCCTTGATTTTATCAATCTCGGCACGGTACATGGAGGCCATATGGCGGTTATCGGCTTCCGTCTCCCCCTCCCAATGCCAATCATTCAAATCACCCGCGTGATAAATCTTGCCCTCGCTTGTCTCGACAATAAAAGCGACACCGCTGTCGGTTGAAAGAAGCGTAGTAACCTGTGTGCCGTTGTCAAGAATATAGGTTTGATCGTGATAAGCCGTCGTAACTTTCACACCGGCAGGATACTTCTTTTTGCTGATGTCTTTCGCCAAAACAGCCTGATAATTCATACCCATATCATCAAGAATTTCAAAGATTTTCGGGTTGAAATGATCTTGATGAAAATGGCTGCAAAAGACGACAACTTCCTTGCTTTTATCAAGGCTCGGCATCTCGCCTTTGTAATAATCAAAAACATAATAGCATTCCTCGGTTTCAACCAAAAATCCACTGTGGTTAATGTATGTTATTTTCATAATCCACCTCTGCAAATTCGGAATTTTAAGCAACCGTCAAATTTCTTCAATTCCCAAACTTTTCAAATATTCATAAGTTCCATTGTAATACTTCGGCAGCCGTGTGCTGTCCTCCCCAAAGCCGGTAGATGTTTTATTGCCATTACCATACGGCACGCAAATCACCATACCCGACCTTGCACGAGTTAGTAAAACTCTTAATATAATCATTATATCATAATTCTATTTTGCAAACAACATCGCAATTGACAAGCAAGTAAATTTTAGTACTAAGTCAAAATTTTTTCTCAAAACACATCAACAAAACTTAAATTTTTCTCCGTATTATAGAGGGGTATTTTTTGCTATGGTGAAATCAAATGTAAACAAGGTGTAAAGAATTATGAAAAACACCCGAACAAAATCGCAATTTTTCTCCGTATAGTAGAGGGACTTTTTTATAAGTGAATTTTTGTTTTCAAATTTACTTATACTTTTTTCTTTTTGAAAAAGTATCTCTCGAATAATACGAAAGGAGGCGGCACAATGAAAGAAAGCTACAAAAGTTTTGATGAGCTACCGATGATGTTATCGGTGTCGCAGGTTGCAAAGGTGCTTGGAATATCTCGCACAAGGTCATACGAGCATGTCAATGAAAAAGGTTTTCCAAAAATAAAAATCGGCACAAGAATTGTTGTACCGAAAGATGAATTCAAGTTGTGGATTCAAAAACAAATTAAGAAAGGATAAAAATTATGCACGCAAACAAAAACTACAAAACCGACGGCAAGGTTTACTATATGCCAAACAAAATCTTTGATGAAAACTTTTCGCCATACGAATTTATGATAGGCGATTTATGAAAGCCTGTGAGCAAAATAGGAGGTTAATATGAAATACAAATTTACAACGAAAGGCAAATCTAATTAAAGGAGGCAGATATAAAATCATAGTTAGCGTGTTGCCTTATGGCAGCAAAGGAAATAAATTCTAAAGCATCAGGCAATAATAGTATTGAAAAATCAAGCGGGAGTGATCCGAAAATCAATACACAAAACATTGCCGATGAGAGAATCAGCACGGAGCTTTGGATGCAGCATTTTGCAAATACGCTGCTGAATCAAAATGCGATTGACGACAAAACCTATCGCAAATTGATGGGAAAAATCAGCGTGGAAGTCAATCGCAGATACGGAAAAATAAACTGAAAAGCTCTGTAAAACATTACCAAAACAGGTATCAATCCCCTAATGAACGCAGGGGTGAAATACTGTAAAATAAAGCTGGATAATAGAAATTATTTGTGATATTGTCTGCTTGGAAAGGAGTAAAAATATGGATATATATTCAACTCGTGAGAGAATAAGAAAAGAAAATATTAACTTTATGAACCTGCCTTTGCGAGTGACATTTTACGCTCGTGTCAGCACGGATTTTAATGTTCAGTTAAATTCACTTGATAACCAAATAACATATTACACCGATTTCATCAGGAAAAATCCGAATTGGGAATATGTTGACGGCTATGTTGACGAGGGCATATCGGGCGTATCGACTGCAAAGCGTGAGCGATTCAACGAGATGATTGAGGACGCAAAGGCAGGAATGTTTGACCTGATTGTAACCAAAGAGGTGTCAAGATTTGCCCGTAACACGCTGGACAGTATTCGCTTTACCCGTGAACTTTTATCAAGCGGAGTGGCTGTGTATTTTCAAAATGACAACATAAACACCCTTGACGAGGACAGCGAATTAAGGCTGACGATTATGTCATCTATGGCGCAAGACGAGTCGAGAAAAATCTCTAATCGTGTGCGGTTCGGTCATCAACAGGCTATCAAAAAAGGTACTGTACTCGGCACGAACAATATGTACGGCTACATCAAAAAAGACGGCAAGCTGATGATTGACGAAACGCAAGCCGACTTTGTGCGAGAACTGTTTGAAATGTACGCCACGGGAAAATTCAGTATGAAGCAAATGGAAAAACATTTTCACCAAAAAGGAATACGAAATTCTAAGGGTAAAATGCTCTCTCACTCAACGATGAGCAACATCATACGCAACCCGAAATACAAAGGCTACTATGCAGGAAACAAGGTGCGAATTACTGACCTGTTCACCAAAAAACAAAAGTTTTTGCCTGAGGAAGAATGGGTTATGTATAAAGATGAAACGGGTGAAACAGTACCTGCAATCGTCAGCGAGGAATTGTGGGACAAGGCAAACGAAGTGTTGTATATGCGAAGCCAGGATGTAATCACGGCACAGCACAAGACGGTGCATCAAAACCTGCTGACAGGCAAACTGATATGTGCGCACTGCGGTATGCCCTACTATCGCAAGGACGCAGTAAGCAAGGGCGGAGAGAAAATCTCAAAGTGGGTATGCTCGGGCAAGATAAAACACGGTGCGTCAAGCTGTCCGAGCCGAGCGATTTACGAAAGTGAAATCAAGCCGATTATCGAAGATATTTTCAAATCGGGGCAACAGCATATTGAGGAACTCTCGGCGTGTGTGCTGAAGCTTGTGTCAGAAGTCCTTGACACAAACGAAAACAAGGATGAGCTTAACAGGCTGAATCAAGAACTTATCACACGGCAAAAAATGAAAGCGAAGTTATTACAATACAACGCTGACGGAAGAATGGACGACAGCGAATTCATACGAATGACTGCCGACTGCGATAACGAAATCAAGGACATTGAGAAAAAAATAAACGCCCTGAACAAAACATCAAAAACCGAACGAGAGATGAAAAAAGAGCTTGCCGAAATCAAAGCCATACTGAAAGCGGCGGAAAAGCACATTGACGGTGAGGAAATAGACAGAGCATTTATTGACCGATATATAAGCGATATTACGGTATATCCCGACGAGGAAATAACACGCTTTGAGATACATCTAAAAGCCGGAACAACAGTCACTAAAACCCTCCAAAATCTTACGAGCCGTGCAGGTAGCAATAGTAAGAAAATGATTAAGGCTTATGAAGAATCTATGAAATAAGCTATGATTGCTAAAAAGTAATCCAAGGCACGGCTTGCCGTGCTTTTACATACAAAAAAAGCAACCCAATTCGCACTGGGTTGCTTTAATTTCGGTCGATGCAAAACATCGGCTTTTTTATTTACTCTTCATCGTTAAAATTATCTGAAGACGGTGTATTTTCATTTTCTTTTTCTGCCTGATTAGCTGCATTTTGCTTTTTAAGCAAATAAATGGTTATTAACAACATACCACAGGCAAACAAAACAAATGCCGCCATAATAAGCACCTTTGAAACAAAAGGATAAGTTGAGGAATCTTCGCTGCTATTTTCCGTTAAAAGCACCGTATTTTTTGTGTTTTCGCCCTCTGCAAGCGTGGTTGTTTCTTTGACGGAAGTTGTTTTTTCGCCGGCGTTATACTTATATTTTGTTGTTTTGCCGGTTTGGCTTTTTGTAGTTTGCTTTTTAGTTGTTGCCTTTTTAGTTGAAGATTTTGAACTTTTTGTGGTTTTTGATGATTTTTGCGTAGTAGTTTTAGTGTTTTCTGCACGGTTTTTCAATATTCCCGTTTCAACCTCTGAAGAAACGGTGTATAAGTCATCACCGGATGAAATATACAGCCCAAAAGTGTCATTTTCAAAAGTTTTAGCCGCCTTTTTTAAATCAACACAAAAGCAAATTTCACTGCCTGCGTTAAAATATTGAGCGTTAACGGTTATATTACCGATTTTTGTTTCACCTTCGGAAAAATCAATTCTGCTGCCGTCGTCATTTAAAATAAAGCAAACAAAAACGCCTTCATCCACAGGTGCGCTGTGAGATAAATGAACATAAACAACGCTGTTATCGTAATCGGTAAATGTTTGAAAAAATCCGCCGGCACGCTCATCTTCAATCTGATAAACGGCTGCGTTTTCGTTAGACTGCCAATATTCAAGACTGTTTAAATAATTGCTGTCATAAGCAAAAACATTAAGGGGTGCGGCAAGAAAAATCACAAAGCATAAAAAGGCTAAATTTGCCTTTATTAAGCCGGATTTAAACATTTGCCACACCCCGCCGAGTAAAAATTTTTCGCAAAAATCAGCATATTCTTGCTATTTCATCATAACATAACAAATTATTTTTTACAATATACAATTTAAAATATTACATAAATAACACAAATTAATCATCAACAGACAGTCTTTCTGCAAACTTTGTTAATAACTCAATGTCTTCTTTATTTAAATTTTTAACAGTTTCATTTAACTTTTTTACTGCCAAAACATTTTCTTCGTCTTCTTTAAAAAATTCTGCCGGAGTTATGCCAAAATAATCACAAATATACAGCAATTCAGGTAATGAAGGCAATGCTCTGCCGGAGGATATACTTTGAATGTAACTTTTACTGTGACCCAAATCGAAGCTCATTTTATATTCGGAAACATTTTTTTGAATACGTAATTGAGTAATTCTTTTTCTTATAAAATCTTCATTCATAATATCCCTCCTTTTCTAAATATTACACTAATTTCAGCGGTATAATAACGATTAAATTAGTAATTATTCTTGATTTATACCGTTATTAGTAGTGCAATAAAACAAATTATTATACTTATTTATTGAAAAACGGAGAAAAGATTTATGTCAATTTTTAAATGTAAAATGTGCGGCGGAAACCTTGAGGTAGAAAAAAGTCAAACAATTTGCGAATGTGAATACTGCGGAACAAAGCAAACAGTTTCCGCAACCGATGATGAAGTTATAACCAATCTGTATAACCGTGCCAATAATCTTCGCATTAAATGCGAGTTTGATAAGGCGCAGGAAATTTACGAAAAAATCGTTGCAAAAAATCCTAATGAAGCGGAGGCTTATTGGGGCATTGTTCTTTGTAAATACGGTATAGAATATGTCGAAGACCCTGATACATATAAAAGAGTGCCTACCTGTCACCGTACTCAACTTGAATCTGTTTTGACAGATGTTGATTATCTTTCAGCCATGGAGAATGCAGATTCTAACCAAAAGTTGATTTATGAGCAAGAGGCTAAGGAAATCGACAAACTGCAAAAGGATATTCTTTCAATCGTTCATAATGAAAAGCCGTTTGATGTGTTTATTTGCTATAAAGAAACAGATGAAAACGGAAAAAGAACAGTTGACAGCGTGCTTGCCAATGATATTTATTATCAGCTTACGCAAGAGGGCTTAAAGGTGTTTTATGCCGCAATTACGCTTGAAAACAAACTCGGTCAGGAATATGAGCCGTATATTTTTGCTGCTTTAAATTCCGCAAAGGTTATGCTTGTTGTCGGTACAAAACCTGAAAACTTTAATGCTGTTTGGGTTAAAAATGAATGGTCAAGATACTTGAAGCTTATGAGTAATGACCGTTCAAAAACTCTTATTCCGTGCTTCCGTGATATGGACGCTTATGATTTGCCCGATGAGTTTTCACACCTTCAAGCACAGGATATGAGCAAAATCGGTTTCATTAACGATATTGTCAGAGGCATTAAAAAACTCATCGCACCGGCAAAGGAACAGCCTACTAATACAGTAGTCGTAGAATCAAATAATACAGATATTGCACCGCTTTTGAAACGAGCTTTCATTTTCCTTGAAGACGGTAATTGGAAAGACGCTGATGAATATTGTGAAAGAGTGCTTGACATTGACCCTGAAAATGCACAAGCATATCTCGGTAAATTAATGGCTCAACTTAAAGTTAACAAACAGGATGATTTAGCAAAATTAGAAACGCCATTTGACGAAAATGATAATTATAAAAAAGCAATCCGTTATGCAGATGAAAAACTTTGCGGCAAATTAAATTCATATTTAAATATAATTCTCTATAACGCTGATGAAGAAATGTATAAAATATCTATGGATTTAATGGCAGCAGCTAAGACAGAAGAAGATTTTATTAATCTTGCAGAAAGTTTTGAATTATTGGAAAATTTTAAAGATTCAAAAAAATTAGCAGTTGAGTGCAGAGATAAAGCAGAAAAAGCAAGAAAAGAATCAATCTATCTCAATGCAATTAAATTATATAATAGTGATTCTGTTACTGAAATTAAAAAATCTGTTGAAGAATTTAATAAAATAGTCGACTATAAAGATGCTAATGATAAAATTCGATTATCTGAAGAAAAGTTAAAAGAATTAGAAATACAACAAGAAGCAGCATATTTGAAAAAAAAAGAAAGAAGATATTATCAATCTGCTGTATTTCGCTGATTTTATTAATAATTATTGCCGCCTTATTTTTTTATCAATGTATGCTAAAAAAATCAGTATGAATATAAGAAATATTTTAGGTATAGACAATGATAATAAAGAAAACGGCAGTAAAAATAATATCAGTAACTAATATGAATAAATAAAAAAGGGGATAGCATAATGTCAAAAATAGCAGAAGTAATTAAACACGAGGGTGACAACAGCACATTCATTTGGAAGCACCCGCTTGAAGATTTCAATTCATTAACTCAACTCATTGTTCATGAGTCGCAGGAAGCAATATTTATGATGAACGGACAAGCTCTTGATTTGTTCGGTCCGGGCAGATACACACTTGAAACGCAGAATATTCCGCTCATTTCAAAGTACATAAACAAGACTACGGGCGACAAAACGCCGTTCCACTGCAAGGTATATTTCATCAACAAAACCGAGCAAATGGCAATCAAATGGGGCACGGACAGCAAGGTTCAGTTTATGGAGCCTACATATAATTTTCCTATTTCTATCGGTGCAAGCGGTGAAATGAGCTTGCGTGCAGAAGATTCAAGAAAATTGCTCATTAAACTTGTGGGCACAAAAAACTTTTTGGGTCAGGATAATCTCGTCAGGTATTTCCGTGCATTTCTTATGACAAGGGTTAAGTCATACATTGCACAGGTTATCCGTGAGCAAAAAATCAGCATTTTTGAAATTGATGAGCACATTAACGATATGTCCGCCGCTCTTTTGAAAATGTTAAAGCCCGATTTTGAGGACTACGGCATTTCGCTTGAAAGATTTTTTGTAACTACCATTGTTAAGCCTGACGGTGAATCAACTTACGAAAAATTCAAATCGCTTCATTTCAGGCAGTACGCCGATATTGCCGAAGCTAAAATTCGTCAGCAAACGGCGGTTATTGACGCCGAAACACAGGCACAGCGTACCGTTATTGAGTCGCAGGCTATGGCAACCAAGCGTCAGCAAGAAGGCTATACCTATCAGCAGGAGCGTGGCTTTGATGTTGCACAGGATGTGGCGAAAAACGAGGCAGTCGGTCAGTTTACCAATATGGGCGTAGGTTTCGGCACTATGGCAGGTGTAGGCGGCGCAGTCGGCGGAGTAGTCAGTAATGCCGTAAGTAACGCTCTTGACAGTGCAAATCAACCGCAACAGACGGCGCAACCTCAAGATGATATGGCACAGTTCCAAGCAAAAATCCAAAAGCTTCAAATGATGAAAGATTCGGGAATATTAACAGATAAAGAATTTGCAAATATGAAGCAACAACTTCTGTCATCTATTATGTAGGAGGAGAAAAATGAAAAAAGGTATTAAATTTTATGCTCCCTGTTGGGCAATCGAACTTGCAGTATTTAATGTAATCACATTCGCAGTACCAATTACGGTTAATGTTAATAAATTCACACCATCGTTTTGGATAGGCTACGCATTTATAACGATTATGTTTATCGCTCAGCTTGCTTGCAGTATTTTATTTTTTAAGCAAGACACTAAAGAAAAAAGATTTCTTAATATTCCTGTTATCAACTTGAGCTATACGGCACTTCTTATATCAATCATTGTCGGTGCTGTTGCAATGGCTGTACCGTTTGTGCCTTATTGGGTGGGCATTATTCTTGATATTTTGATAGTCGCTTTTTATGCAATCGCAATTATTTCATCAAAAGCGGCGGCAGATACAATAGAAAATATTGATAAAAAAGTTAAAACGCAAACATTTTTTATTAAATCGCTTACAGTTGATGCAGAAACTCTTTTATCTCGTGCCAAATCTGACGAAACAAAAGCAATAGCCAAAAAGGTTTATGAGGCAATCCGTTACAGCGACCCTATGTCAAACGAGACACTCTCATCTGTCGAATCTCAAATTACGGTTAAATTCAACGAGTTTTCAAATGCAGTGATGGAGGATAATAACCCTCTCGCCAAAACCCTTGGCAATGAATTGATTATTCTTGTAAATGACAGAAATAAAAAATGTAAATTATCGAAATAGAGGAAAACAAAAAGTTGAATTTTTTCGTTTTTGAAAAAAATTCAACTTTTTTATTTAGACTGTTTTTGCCACAAAACTAAGCATTGCCAACGGCAAACGCAAGGCAGAGGGCAAGGGCGGCAATGCCTGCCAAAACAAGCCTGTTTGCCGATTTTAAAGACATATTTACATTTTTATAAAGTCCGCCGGACCTACTATTTAAATTATTTGAATCATTCGATTTTTTCATATATTCACCTTAGCAATCTTTACTTACAAAAGTTATTTGCGTGCCAAATATTTACGCATATCAACAGAGCAAGCAACAAGAATTATTAATCCCTTAATAATATAAAGCATGTTGGCTGAAACAGAAAGAAAATTAAGCCCTGCAAAAATAATTTGCAAAAGCAAAACACCGATTACAATGCCGCTTATTTTACCTGTGCCGCCAACGAAAGACACACCGCCGATTACACAGGCGGCAATAGCATCACCCTCATAATTAAGCCCTGTATTAGCCGAGCAAGACGCAATTCTTGCCCCTTCAATAAAGCCGGTTATGCCATACATTACACCTGCCAAAACAAACACAGCCAAAACCGTTAAAAACACATTTACACCTGAAACACGGGCAGCTTCCTCATTAGAACCTACGGCAAACATATTTTTGCCGAATTTAGTTTTATTCCACACAATCCACATAAGCACAGTTAAAACAACCGAATAAAGAACATATTTAGGCACGGCAACACCGTTTACGGTAAACAATGTGCCTGAAATAAAACTTGTGTATGATGAATCAAGACCCGAAAGAGTTTGACCGTTATTTCCGCCTATCATTAAATACATAAGCACCGTGCCGAAAACAATAAGCTGGGTTGAAAGCGTAACAATAAATGGGTGAAGTTTAAATTTTGCAACAAAAAAGCCATTTACAAAACCAACTGCGGCACCTATTGCAATTACTGCCAAAAAAGCAAGAAACAGCGGCACCGTTTGTAAATTTGGAAACATTTTGTTTGCATAGCCTGTCATTTGCAAAAGAGATGCGGCAACGCAAGCTGTTAAACCAACACAGCGGCCTGCCGAAATATCTGTTCCCGTTAACACAATACATCCTGCAATTCCAAGAGCAATAGGCAATTTTGCCGCCGTTAAAGAAATAATATTAACTATTGAAGAAGTGCTTAAAAACGCAGGAACCTTTATTGCTATAAACACAACAGCCACGGCAATAATTATATACATGGCGTTATTAAGCAACAAATCGGAAACTAATCTTTTTCTGTCATCACGTGTGCCGCTTTTAAAATTATTTGACCATGCGGAAAGATGTTTTTCACTGTTTGCCATAAAATTACCCCCTTAAACATATTTTGCCGCAAGAGCCATAATTTGTTCCTGGTCAGCGGTTTTTGCGTCTACCTCGCCTGACAGCCTGCCGCCGGACATTACAAGAATTTTATCGCAAACCCCCAAAAGTTCCGGCATTTCGGAAGAAACCATAATAACGGTTTTTCCTTTTTTTGCAAGCTCGATTATTAACTGATAAATTTCATATTTTGCCCCAACGTCAATGCCCCTTGTAGGCTCATCAAGAAGAAGCACCGTGGGGTCTGTTAAAAGCCAACGGGCAAGAATAACCTTTTGCTGATTTCCCCCTGAAAGAAAGCCGATTTTCGCCTCTTGATTGGGAGTTTTTACTCTTAAAGATTTAATATATTTTTCAGTTGCTGCCTGCATTTTCCTTTTACTTAAAAACGGCCCTGTTTGATATTTTTTTAAGCTTGAAATTACAGTGTTTTCCCTAATATTTAAAATGCCGAAAATACCCGTTGCACGCCGCTCTTCCGTTAAAAGAGCAAATCCGTTTTTAATTGCGTCCCTTGGAGATTTATTTTTAATCTCTTTACCGTTCAGCGTTATTTTTCCGCTTTTTTGAGTTGTAATACCGAAAAGCTGTTCCAAAAGTTCTGTTCTGCCTGAGCCGTCAAGCCCTGCCACACCCAGTATTTCGCCACGATTGGCACAAAATGAAACGTTCTTTAAACCTGTGTACTCACTGCTTAAATTTTCCACCTTCAAAAGAACATCGCCTACTTTATTATCCTTTTCAGGATAACGGTTTGTAAGCGTTCTGCCAACCATAAGCTTAATAATTTCATCCATTGTAAGTTCGCTTGCAGGCTTTGTTGCAATCCACTTGCCGTCCCGCATAATTGTTACCTCATCGGAAATACGCAAAATTTCTTCCATTTTATGGGAAATATAAATTATTCCGCATCCCCTGCTTTTAAGCATATTAATTATTTTAAACAAATGCTCTACTTCTGCCTCGGTAAGGGACGATGTAGGTTCGTCAAAAACGATTATTTTTGAATTATATGAAACCGCCTTTGCAATTTCAACCATTTGGCGTTGTGAAACAGGCATGGCACTCATAACGGTTTTTGGGTTAACGTTAATTTCCAAATCATTAAAAATTTTCATTGTTTCATTGTACATTTTAGTTTCGCTTGTAAACGGCAAAAATTTTGCAACCGTAGGAAATTTGCCAAGCCACATATTATCCATAACATTGCGTTTCAGCGCCTGATTTAACTCCTGATGAACCATGGCAACACCGTTTTCAAGGGCTTCCTTGGAGTTTTTATAATTAACTTCTTTACCCTCAACATAAATACTGCCGCCGTCTTTTCCGTAAACCCCGAAAAGGCACTTCATCAGCGTGGACTTACCTGCCCCATTTTCACCCATAAGCGCGTGAACCGTGCCTTTTTTTACAGTCAACTTTGCTTTATCAAGAGCCTTAACGCCGGGAAAGTTTTTTTCAATATCAATCATTTCAAGCAATATATTATCATCAAAATCCCCATAAGATTTTGCCACACTGTTTTGCACACATATCTCTCCTTTTAATAATAGGCACTTCCAAAAATCGCCTTGTCTGTGCAATAAAATTACTGTGCGTTTTCTGCCGTATAAACGGAATAAGGAATATTAACACGCCAATTGCCCACAATGTTTTCATTATTTATTCCGTCAAAAACATTTGCACTGTTTGAAAAATAATTTTTCATAATTTGTGTAATGGTGGTTGCCATTCCGTCTGCATCCTGTTTAATTGTGCCAAACATTGTGCCGGATTTAATTGCAGATTTTGCCGCATCTGTGGCATCAACACCAAACACCGGAATAACAGTTGCGCCGTCTTTATTAAATCCGGCAGACTGTAAAGCAGAAACTGCGCCAAGCGCCATTTCATCATTATTTGCAATAACAAGTTCAATCATATTTCCCCTTGCAACAGTGTATTGTGCAAGTGCCGTGCCCATATAATTAGTAGCCGCTGCCGAAGACCAAAGCCCGTCTTGGTCAACAAGGTATTTATTTTTATTTGCCGAGTCATAAAAAGCAAGTTCAGGCTTTCCCGCTTCCTTTAAAACAGCATTTGCGTCCTCAACAGCATATTGAGTGCGTGCAATGGCTTCCATATTTCCCTCTTGGCCCTTAAACAACACATAGCTTATTTTGCCGTCGCCGTTTAAATCTGTTTTATCGTAATTATTTACAAGATATTCGCCAATCATTTTTCCCTGCATATGACCTGCCTGTTCATAGTCCGTACCTACAAACACACATTTTTCATAGCTTTCAATAACCGATTGCTCTACAGAACGGTTAAAGAAAATAACCGGCACATTTTTTGCTTTTGCAAGATTAATAATATTTTGTGCCGCATCATTTGAACCTGTATCAACAACATTTACAATCAACATTGACGAACCTTTTGCAAGAGCCGTTTGAACCTGTTCTGTTTGTGTTGTTTGATTTCCGTTTGCATCATAGTCGTTATATTTATAACCGCCGTCTTTTAAAATTTTGCCCATTGCGGAGCGCACGCTTGAAATATAAGCGTCGCTGAAAGTATAATAAAATACCGAAACCTCACCTTTTGCCGCCGATGTATTTGAATCATTACCGTTTTTGCCTGAACCGCAGGCACAAAAACCTGCCCCAATAACCGCAACAAGCATAATTGCCAATAATTTTTTCAATGTTTTCATAAAATTGCCTCCATATTTATTAATTGCAGCAACCTACAATTTACACGCTCTTATTTTAGTATGATAAAAAATTATTTTGTTATTAAAAATTTTTTCAATATTAAAAAGCAAAAAATCCGAACCCACAAAACGAGTTCGGATTTGATATATTTTATAACATTTGTATTATATGGTTCGAATCCACATCGAACTTTGTTTTATACAAAAAGTAACCAAACGGTTACTCTTTTAACTGGTGGAAGAGGGTGGACTCGAGCTCCGCTCGAGAGTTCGCTTGCTTCGCAAGCCATCGCATTTGTATTGTGTGGTTCGAATCCACTTATAAAAAAATAAAAACCAACCACAAAGTGATTGGTTTTTATTTGGTGGAAGAGGGTGGATTCGAACCACCGAAGCTGAATAGCGACAGATTTACAGTCTGTTCCCTTTGGCCGCTCGGGAACTCTTCCATAACATTGGGCAATGACCGAAGCCATTGCCCTTTGGAGCTGGTGAACGGACTCGAACCCCTGACCTGCTGATTACAAATCAGCTGCTCTACCAACTGAGCTACACCAGCGTTTCTCAACGCCCTAATAATATAGCATAACCCACACAGTTAGTCAAGTACTTTTTACAAATTTATTAACTAAATTTTTTATTTGCATATAATAATTAGAGGTGATTTTAATGTGCGGTATAGCAGGAATATTATCTAAGGACATAGGGAACGAAAAAAACAGGCCGTTAATTGAAAGCATTGGCGAAAGTTTAAAAATGAGAGGTCCTGACGCAGAAGGAAAATACACAGAGCCAAACGCCGTGTTAATTCACCGCCGCCTTGCAGTTATTGACGTTGAAAACGGCAGTCAGCCAATGACCTTCGGCAACTACACAATATGCTACAACGGTGAAATTTACAACACAGAAGAAATACGCCAAAGCCTTATAAATTACGGCTATTCTTTTGATACGCACTGCGACACTGAAGTGGTTTTAAAAGCTTTTCACAAATGGAAAGAAAAATCATTTGAATTATTAAACGGTATTTTTGCCTACGCAATTTGGGACAGCAAAAACAAAGAACTGTTTTTATGCAGAGACAGAATAGGTGTTAAGCCCCTTTATTACAGCCAACTAAACCATTTATTTGCCTTTGCAAGCAGAATTAAAAGCTTGCTCCTTATTCCGCAAATAAAACCTGTAGTAGACGAAAACGGACTAAATGAAATATTTATGCTGGGCCCGGCAAAAACAATAGGAAACGCAGTGTTTAAAGACATAAAAGAACTGCCGCCGGCAACATATATGCACTTTAAAAACGGCAAAAGCACAATAAAAGAATATTGGAAATTGGAAGCCGCAGAACACAGTGAAAACCTATCTGAAACTATTGAGCACACAAAATATTTAGTAACAGATTCTATAAAACGACAGCTTGTGTGCGATGTACCCCTTTGCACATTTTTAAGCGGCGGATTAGATTCGTCAATTATAAGTAAAATAGCCGCAGACGAATACAAAAGTGCCGGCAAAACCCTTGAAACATATTCCGTTGATTATATAGATAACGACAAATATTTTACGCCAAGTCTTTTCCAGCCGAACAAAGACAGTGATTATATCAACCTTATTTCAAATTACATCGGCAGTGCGCACCACAATGTTATACTTGATAACCGTGATGTTGCCGCCGCTTTAATTGAAAGCACATATGCACGCACTTTGCCGGGATTTACAGATGTGGATTCTTCTTTACTGCTTTTTTGCAAAGAAATAAAAAAGCGCCACACGGTTGCCCTGTCAGGTGAATGTGCAGACGAAATTTTCGGCGGATACCCATGGTACCATAACAAAGATATTTTATTTGAAGAAACTTTTCCCTGGAGCCGTTCCACAGACGTTCGCAAAAGCATATTAAAACCCGGTTTTTTGGAAAACGGAGAAGACTATGCTCACGAAAAATACCTTAAAACCGTTTCAAAAGCATCTTTTTTGGAAAGCGATAACAAAGAAGAAAAGCGAATGCGTGAAATGTTTGTTTTAAATATGGATTGGTTTATGCAAACATTACTTGTAAGAAAAGATGTTATGAGTATGGAAAGCTCCCTGGAAGTTCGTGTGCCGTTTTGCGATTACAGACTTGTGGAATATGCATATAATATGCCTTGGAAATACAAATCTCTTGACGGCAGAGAAAAAGGAATTTTGCGAAAAGCCTTTGAAAATCAACTGCCGAATGAGATTGTTTGGCGCAAAAAAAGCCCATACCCAAAAACACACAACCCCATATATTTTGAATGTGTTTGCAACATGGTTAAAACCGTTTTGGAAGATACAAGCTGCCCTCTTTATGATATGATAAATAAAGATAAAATTATTGAATTAACCCAAAATCCCAATGCACTTAACGCACCGTGGTACGGTCAGTTAATGCGTGGCCCCCAGGTTTTGGCATACATTGTGCAAATTTATTACTGGATAAAAGACAACAATGTAGAATTTGAAATTTAAAAAAATAAGGAGCGTTTTTTAACGCTCCTTATTTATGATATTTTGAATTATTTGAAATTGAAAACGCCCTGTAAACCTGTTCAAGCAAAACCATTCTGGCAAGCTGATGAGGAAGTGTAAGTTTGCCGAAAGAAAGTTTTACCTTGCCCATATTTTTTACTGCCGAAGACAAGCCGAACGAGCCGCCGATAACAAAAGTTACATTTGAATAATCAAAACTGATTTTTTCAAGGAGTTTTGAAAAATCCGGAGATGAAAATTCACTGCCCTCAATGCACATGGGAATTACGCAACTGCCTTTTGGAATTTTGGCAATAATTCTGCCGCCCTCTTTTTCAATAATATTTTCAATCTCTGAAGCGGACGGATTATCGCTTGCTTTTTCCTCTGCAACCTCCACAACATTAACCTTTGAAAAGGCAGAAAGGCGCTTTATATATTCATTGCATCCGTCTTTTAAATATTTTTCTTTTAATTTTCCCACACAAACAACGGTAACGCCAATCATAAAACAATCAACCCTCCGTCATTTACAGGCTTTGAAACATACAACCTGTAATCTTTATTATCCTTTGCACCTATTTCATTAAGTGCGCAAACTGTTGTTTGGCGGGCAATTTCAGGCATATTGTTTTCTTTACTCAAATGGCTTAAAACCAAACGGGTTGTGCCGCCGTTTACAAGTTTTTTTGCAAATTCGCCTGCGGCATAATTTGACAAATGACCTTTAGCGGATAAAACACGCTTTTTTAACGAATATGGGTAACAGCCGTTTTCAAGCATTGATATTTCGTGATTTGATTCCAAAAAAACCATATCCGACGAACCCACAAGTGCTTTTTCGGCGTTTTCCGTTATGTAACCCGTATCTGTGCAAACGGCAATTCTTCTGCCGTCTGCCGTTGTGAATTTATAACCCACGCAAGCAACGGAATCATGAGAATTGTAAAAACTTTCAACAATCATGGAATTAAAATCAAGCACACCATTCATTTCAAAAGAGCTAACCGTGTTATTAAGCACACCTGTAAAACGCAACTCCTCCAAACATTCAGGCGGTGCAAAAACAGGAATATTATATCTTGACGCAAACACACGAACACCGCCCACATGGTCCTTATGCTCGTGAGTTACAAAAACGCCTTTAATATTTTTCGGCTCAACACCGACAGCCTTAAGAGCCGCTTCGCACCTTTTGGCAGAAACGCCTATATCAACAAGAACTCCGCCGTTTTTATCACCTATATAAATTGAATTTCCGCTGCTTCCTGAAAACAGCTGACAAGCTTTAGCCATACACTTCACCTAAAAACAGGGCAGCAAAAGCCACCCTGCAAAAACCGATTAACCGGCATTTATTACTTCTTCTTTTTCTTCTGTTTCAACACGCTTAATATTAGCACCCAAAGCGGTAAACTTAGCAACCACATCTTCATATCCACGGTCAATATACTGAATATCTTCAACAACCGTTTCGCCACGTGCTACCATGCCTGCAATAATCATTGCCGCACCGGCACGAAGGTCTGTTGCCTTTACTTTAACGCCTGTAAGCTGATTAACGCCTTCGATTACGGCAATTTTACCGTCTACCTGAATATTGGCACCCATACGTGTTAACTGACCTACATATTGAAAACGATTATCCCAAACAGATTCGGAAAGAATTGACGTTCCTTTTGCAACAGAGAGCAAAACTGCCATTTGGGGCTGCATATCCGTTGGAAAACCGGGATGTGGCATTGTTTTAACATTACACTTTGTTAACGGTTTAAAACGTGTTACACGAACAGCGTCATCATACTCAATAATTTCGGCACCTGCCTCTTCAAGTTTTGCGCTTATAGATTCAAGGTGCTTTGGAATTACATTTTTAACAAGCACATCGCCGCCGCAAGCTGCCGCCGCAACCATATATGTGCCTGCTTCAATTTGGTCGGGTATAATAGAATAAGAACAACCGTGCATTTTTTCAACGCCGCGAATTTTAATAACGTCCGTACCTGCCCCTCTGACGTCGGCACCCATTGAATTAAGGAAGTTTGCCAAATCAACAATATGAGGCTCTTTTGCGGCATTTTCAATAACAGTAAGTCCCCTTGCCAAAACAGCGGCAAGCATAACGTTAATTGTTGCGCCGACTGAAACAACATCCATATAAATTGACGAGCCTACAAGCTTATCTGCCTTTGCGCAAACCATTCCGTTTACAACATCCACATCTGCACCAAGCATTTCAAAGCCCTTAATATGCTGGTCTATAGGACGAACGCCAAAGTTACAGCCGCCCGGCATTGCAACCTCTGTTTGCTTAAATCTGCCAAGCATTGCGCCTATAAGATAGTAACTTGCCCTAAAATGAGAAGTAAGCTCATAAGGCACGCTTTGGTAGCTGATTGTTCTGGAATCTATTTCAATAGTATCTTTATTAATTAATTTAATACCGGCTCCCATATTGTCCAATATTTTAATAATGAGTGAAACATCGGAAATATTGGGTATGTTTTCAATTCTTACAACATCATCTGCAAGAATTGCAGCAGGAATAATTGCAACGGCAGCATTTTTGGCGCCGCTGATATTAACTTCACCGAAAAGTTCGTTTCCGCCTTCAATAACAAAATTTTCCAAAATATTTACCTCTTAATATATAAATTAAGTATAACTAAAAATCAAAAATAACATCTATTCAAATTATCCTGCATATTATAACAAACAATTATAAAAAAATAAAGTCATTTTAATAATTCGATACAGTTTTGTAATATATATTTTCGCCAAAAAACAACAAGATATATGGTAATAATGACGAAAAACGGGCAAAATAAAGGATTTTTAGAAATTTTAAAAAAATTTTTTAATCAGCGTAATTTTAAAAAATTACAAAACAAAAACAAATTGTTTCAAACATTCGTTTTAAATAAAATCCCTTGCAATAATATTATTTGAAACGCAAACAATAATATTACTTTCAAAAAAAGCCACCGGATAATGTTTTTAACATAACCGACGGCTTTAATTTTATTCAAATAATTTAATTTTTAGACCAGCTTGGTTTTGAAAACAAAAACAGCATTGGGAAAATTTCAAGTCTGCCAAATAACATTGCAGCCGAAAGCACAAGTTTTGAAAACCAATTATAACCTGCGTAGCTTGCAGTAGGACCAACCTCTGCCAAACCGGGGCCGATATTGTTAAAACAAGAAACAGCCGCCGTTAAATTTGTTTCAATTCCAAAATTATCAAAAGAAATTAAAAAGAAAGTTAAAATAATAAGAAAAACATAAACGGCAAAATAAACGGAAACATTTGTTATTACGCTTTTACTTACCGTTTTTTCTTCAAACTTAACAACATTAACCGAGCGTGGATGAAGCATGTGGCGAAGTTCTTTTTTTATTGTTTTAAAAAGAAGAACAACTCGTGAAACTTTTAAGCCGCCGCCGGTTGAACCGGCACAGGCACCGACAATCATAAGAAGCAATAAAATTGTTTTTGAAAGTGTGGGCCATTTGTCAAAATCCGTTGTAGCAAAACCTTTTGTTGTTATTATTGATGAAACCTGAAAAGCGGAATGCCTTACAGTTTCTGAAATACTTTAATACATTGAATGAATATTAACCGCAATAATTGCCGCAGAAGCAGTGGCAATTCCGATATAAGCCCATAATTCCTCACTTTTTAAAACCGATTTGATTTTGCCTAAAATTATAAGATAATACAAATTAAAATTAATTCCGAAAAGGAACATAAACACGGTAATAACCCACTGCAAATAAGGGCTGTAGCCGCCTATACTGTCTGCCTTTATGCCAAAGCCGCCGGTACCTGCCGTACCGAATGCATGAACCACGCTTTCATAAACAGGCATTTTACCTGCAATTAAAAGCAGAATTTCAGCCAAGGTTAAAGCAATATAAATAATGTAAAGAATAATTGCCGTGTTTTTTACTTTAGGAACAATTTTGCCAACAATAGGTCCGGGCATTTCCGCACGGATAATATGAATAGAGCGGTCTGTAATTGACGGAATAATTGCCATAACAAAAACAAGAACGCCCATACCGCCTATCCAATGAGTAAAACTGCGCCAAAACAAAATTCCCTTAATCAATGCCTCTACATCGGTAAGAATTGAAGCACCCGTTGTGGTAAAACCGGAAACAGTTTCAAAAAAGCGTCAACATACGACGGAATTTCACCGCTTATAACAAAAGGAAGCGCACCTATTGCCGACATTACAACCCACGCCAGAGAAACAGTTACAAAGCCTTCTTTTGCATAAATTATTTTACTTTTAACTCTTGAACCCAAAGTTAAAAGAGTGCCTGTAACGGCTGCTATTGCAATAGAAATTATAAAAGAAAGATAACATTTTTCGCCATAATAAACAGAAACAAGCAAAGGTAAAACAAGCAACAACGCTTCAACCTGAATGATTCTGCCCACTATATGGAAAACCATTTTTTTGTTCATAATTAAAGCCTCGCCTATTTAAGAATATCCGTTAAATTATTTAAATGACTTTTTGTAGCAAGAACAATAACTCTGTCGCCGGTTAAAATATAATCATCACCGGTAGGAATAATTGTTTTACCTTTTCTGAATATTGCCGCAATTAACACATTGGATTTAAATGAAATTTCTTTAAGCGGTCTGTTTGTAACCTTTGATTCTTCGGTAACATTAAATTCAAGAGCCTCTGCAGTGCCGTCCATAACTCTGTAAAGAGTTTCCATATTACTGCCTGCCGAATTTTTAAGAGCACGGGCATAACGAACAACTACGTTTGAAGCGGACGCTTTAGGTGAAACAAGATAATCAAGACCAAGTTTTTCAGCCATAATGCCAAGTTCATCACTGTTAACCTTTGCTATAACCTGAGGAACTTTATGCATAGAAGCAACCATGGAAATAAGAATATTTTCCTCATCCATACCCGTTAATGCAATAAAAGCGTCAAGGGAATCGATGCCTTCCTCCTGCAAAAGTTCTTGGTCTGAACCGTCGCCGTGAATAATAACAGCCTTTGGTAACATTTCGCAAAGACGCTGGCATTTATTAAGGTCTTTTTCAATAATTTTAACGGCATTTCCTGCCGCCAAAAGCATTTTAGCAAGATAAAACGTTGTTTTACTGCCGCCTAAAATCATAATATTTCTTGCTTTTTTGTGATAAGAGCCAACGGAACGCATTAATTTTTGAATTTCGCTGAAATTTGCGGCAATGCTGATTTTATCGCCTGCACGAAGAGTTACATTTCCGTCGGGAACAAAAGTTTCGTTATTTCTTTGCACCGCACATATAAGCACATTTGATTTATAAAGAGCACGGATTTCGCTTAACGTAATTCCGTCAAGAGCAGAACCAGACTTTATACGCTGTTCTATCATTGCAAAATTTCGAGCGGAAAAACGCTCTATTTTTGTAGCAGAAGGCAAATTTAACATTCCGAAAAGCTCTTGTGCAGTAAGTTGCTCGGGATTTATTGCCATTGAAAGATGAAGTTCGTGGCGCATAAAGCCCAAACTGTTATCGTTGTATTCGGGATTTCTTATTCTTGCAACTGTGTGATTTGCACCCATTTTGCGTGCAAAAAGGCAGCTTAACATATTAAGTTCATCCGAACCCGTACAACTTATAAAAAGTTCCGCCTTGTCAATTTCTGCCTCTTCAAGAGTGGCATAGTCGGCACCGTTGCCGCACACCGCCATAATGTCATAAACATTATTTACTTCTTAAATAATTTCAGGATCTGTATCAATGGCAATAACATCATGTCCCTCTGAAACCAAATCTTCAAGAATAGTTCTGCCGATTTTTCCGCAGCCGGAAATAACAATATTCATAGTTAAATCAAAGCCTCATTTCACCAAAAATAAAACAATAATATTATATAAGAAAACACTTTTGAACACTTTTGCTTGTGCCTATAACAAGCAACATATCATTTTCGTTAAGAACCGTTTCCGGCAACACGGTAAGCTCCAGCCCATCTGGTTTTTTAACGGCAACAATATTTATGCCGTATTTTTTTCTTATATCAATTTCACCCACCGACCTGCCAATCCATTGTTTCGGAACAGAAACTTCCATAATGGCATAATCATCGTCAAGTTCAAAATAATCAAAAACTTGATTGCTTGTGCACTTAATTGCCGTCCACGCCGCAAGCTGCTTTTCGGGATAAACAATTTCATCTGCACCGTTTCTTAAAAGAAACTTTGCATGCACATCCCTTGCGGCACGTGAAACAACATATTTTGCACCCATTTCTTTTAACAATGATGTTGTTTCCAAAGAATCCTGAAAATTATCACCTATTGCAACAATGCAAACATCATAATCGTTAACACCCAAGGTCTTTAAAAAATCCTCGTTTGTGCTGTTGCCGATTTGTGCGGCTGTTACATACGGCAAAACTTTGTTTACCCTTGATTCATTAATATCCACAGCCATAACCTGATGATTTAATTCATTTAATTTTTTGGCAACGTGCCTTCCGAATCTGCCCAAACCTATTAATAAAACAGTTTTCATTTTACTCACTATCCTATCATAATTTTTTCAACGGGATACACGGCGTCGCTTGTATTTTTCTTAAGCAATGCCGCATATATAAGCGTTAATCCGCCGACCCTGCCCAAAAACATAAGGCAAATTAAAATTGCGCCGGATATTTTTGACAGCGACGTTGTTATTCCCAACGTAAGCCCAACAGTTCCCACGGCGGACGCAGACTCAAACAAACATGTAACAAGCGGCAAATTTTCAACCAAGCTGATAAATACGCCGCCAAATGTAAACAACGAAATATACATAACAAGTATAGACAAAGCAACTTTTACGGTTTCATTGCCTATTCTTCTTTTAAAAAGCTGCAAATTTGTTTTCTTTTTAAAAACAGAAGCGGTTGCCGCATACAAAACGCCAACGGTTGTTACCTTCATACCGCCTGCCGTAGAACCTGAACTGCCGCCGATAAGCATTAAAATTATCATTAAAAACTTGCCTGATTCCGTAAACATATTTAAATCAACCGAATTAAACCCGGCAGTTCTGGGAGTTACAGCCTGAAATGCTGCGGCGTTAATTTTTTCTAAAACGCTCATATCGGCAAATGTGCCTTTTGAAAATTCCACAAACAAAAAATAAATAAAAGGCAAAACAAGCAAAACAGCCGTAACGGCAAAAACAACTTTGCTTTGCATTTTATATCTTTTAACATGCAAGCCATTTTTACGAATATCATCCCAAGTTAAAAATCCGATTCCGCCGATTATTATAAGCAATGCAATAACTGCGCTTACATAATAATTGTTGCAAAACGAAGTAAGCGAAGAAAACTGCTGCCTTATGCCCATTAAATCAAACCCGGCATTACAAAATGCCGAAACGGAATGAAAAACAGAATACCAAATGCCTTTTCCCACGCCGAAATTTTTTATAAAAACAGGCATTAACAGCGCCGCACCGGCAGTTTCAATAACAAGTGAAGTTTTAATAATAAATCCCGTAAGTTCAACCATTCCGCCTATTTGAGGGGCGGTGATTGCCTCTTGCATGGTGGCACGTTGCAAAATGCCGATTTTTTTGCCTGAAATCCGCATTAAAAACACCGCAAACGTTATAACACCCATACCACCGATTTGAATTAAAACAAGAATAACCGCCTGACCGAAAACAGACCAATAAGTTGCAGTATCGTGCACAACAAGTCCTGTAACACAAGCCGCCGATGTAGCAGTAAACAGTGCATCATAAAACGGTGTAAAGCTGTGAGATGCCGAAGAAACAGGCAACATAAGAATAAAAGTGCCTGCCAAAATTAATAAAGCGAATCCTAAAATTATTGACTGCGAAGCAGAAAGATGTTTTTTTCGCTTTATTTTTCCATTAAATTTCATACAAAACGCACTTTCTGTAAAATAAATAATTTATTTTAAAATACTTTAATATAAAAACAAGACGATTGTAGCAGTAATTATTAAATAAATCAAGCGATTATTAAAAATTTGTAAATTATTATATTGTTGCACTTTGATTATTTATATTTCCGCCTGTTAAAATATAATCGGCAGCAGAAATAAGTTCTTGCATATCACTGTTATTTTTCATTAATTTTGACGGAATACTTACAACAGCCATAACAATTTTATAATAGCTGTCATCCTTGCTGTAAGAATTCAGTGAACCGTCAAGCGCCGAAAGCCAAATTTCGCCTATAAACTCTTTTATCGGCTTATAAGCATATTTTTCAACATCGTTTTTTGAAATATTCTTTGCCATGCCCAATAATCTAAGCCACCTGTAAACGTCCTTGGTTAAAGCAGTATTAACTTTATTTAAAATCGGCTTAGCCGCAAACCACAGTTTGCCCAGTTTTTCTCCGTTTAACTGAAGAGCCGTAAGCCTTTCTTCAAATTCCTGCCTGCTTTTACATTCCAAAACACGAAAAATTACATCTGTGGCATGTTTTGCCAAAAAAGTCTGTGCGTCAACAGTTTTTCCGTTAAATTTAAACTCTTTTAAATGCTCAATATTATACGTAACGGTTTTATCATCGTTAACAATTACATTGGCAATAGGCGCAGGGTATCCGCAAAGAGAGCCAACATTAACTTCTGTAATTTTATTACCCTTCTGACTTACAAATTCATCTGTGGCCTGAATATGGCTATGACCCACAAAAATATATTTCAGCCCTGCGTCTGCCAAGCGAGACGCCACATATTCACGATTTTCAACACAGGTTGAACCGCCTGTAATAAGCGGTGAAATATGAGGTATAAGCAAATGATGCTGAATACCTATAAGAAGCTGATTATCACGCTTTGCATTTGCAATTTGATTTTCAATCCACTGCCAACATTCCTCTGTATAGCCTGCATGGTCGTTATCGTTTTTATCATCATTAAGCGCCAAAACACGAACATTATTTTCAAGTTGAACGGTATAACACACAGTGCCGATTTTAGTAATAAAACTATCTATCGAATCATCAGGTCCGAATTCTTTATAAAACTTCGGCAAATCACTGCTTTTCATAACCTCAACATCATTAAAAACATTTTCACCTTCAAAGCGACGTGGGTTTTCATCACAGCACCAATCATGAGTAGCTGTAATAAGATATACCGGCTTAAATTTTTTTAATTCATAAAGTTTTTCTCGAAATTCCGTGTGAGAAATCATTTCGCCGTCGTTTGAAACATCGCCCAAAATAAACACCGCGTCTGTGTCGCTTTCGGCAATGCAGGCAAATGCACTATCAATTATATCGCCTGTTTCTGCCAAACATTTTTGGTCTGAACCGGAGCGAAGTTCATAAGCTTTGCCGGAACAGCCTAATTTTTTTGAATAATAATGAGTGTCGGCAATAAAAGTTAATTTCATAAATGCAAACCTATCTTTCATTAAAATAAAAAATGTTATAAAACAAAAACGGCAGAGCGGTACAAAATGCCCCGCCGTGCCGCAAAAAATTCTTTATTCATTTACAACAGTTTCCTGCTGTGTTTCTTCCTGTATCTTTTCCTTGCGTTCTTTAATCTCTTTCATCATTTGACGATGACCGTCGCCAGTTATGTTATAAAAATGCATTGGAATAAGCATTAACAAATAGCCTATGGCAGGTAAAAGTGTAGTTAAAAAGAATAATGTGTTATTAGTTGCCGCCGATTGAACAACAGAGCCTTCCACATGGTTTTGATAACCTACAATACCAAGAAGAGCAAGGCCCAAAGAAGAAGAAAACGTATTTTCGATTTTGCCGGTAAAACTCATAATAGAAAGCATTATACCTTCAACACGAGTACCTGTTTTCCATTCAATATAGTCAACCGTTTCTGCTTCCATTTCTTTTTGAATAAGATTTTTAAATTCAAGAGGAACAGTTGTTAAACATGTAAACACGCTTACAACAACACCTGTTAAAAGTGTTACTGATGTTCCCTCCGGCTTTTGAAGCAAACCTTTAAAACAGAACACTGCAAACATAATATGAAGGGCAATGGCACTGATGCAGCAAATTTGATAAAAGCGCCTTGAATCTGCTTTTTTTCCTAATTTTTCAACAATTTTAGGAACAAAAATACCTGCAAGTAAAAATCCGGGGAATTTAACAACATCTATTACTGCATTATATTTTAAATTAAACATTAAATCGGCTACGAAATAGAACGACACCTGCTCTGCAACCTTGCACAACACAAAAAAGATGTTGCAAAGGAAAAGCATAAGAAGCGGTCTGTTTTTAAATAAAAGAGCAAAGCACTCTTTAACAGACGGAGTGTCGGAACTGTGATAAGCACGTTCACGTGTGTTTTTATAAGTTAAACGTGTTAAAAAGAAAATGCCGATGGCTGAAATTATTGCCGATGTTAAATAAGCCTGAGGAGTATGATTTTTAAAGTAAGGAAGCCAAGCGGCGCCTGCAACAAACACCTGAGGAAGAGCACCCGCAACAGAACGGATAATTGAACTTACGCCGAAAAGTTTTGTTCTTTCTATTCCGTTTGGCGTAATGGAAAACGCCAAAGCACCCATTGGAATATCAAAAGCGGTATATGTAACGTCAAGACCTACAAACAGTAACGTTGTATATATAATGTTAAACACAGGCGAGGCGTCTGCACTGCCCACGAAGAACAAAATCATTACTATTGAAACAAAAATCGGAGCCCATTTAATATAGGGGCGCATTTGACCGTCCTTTGTTCTTGTTCTGTCAACAATAATGCCCATAATAGGGTCGTTTATGGCATCAAAAATACCGCAAAACAGCCTGATTGTTGAGGCCGTACCCATAGGATTTTTTAACTTTTTAAACAAAACGTTTGTTAAAAAGTAATTTACATACTTTGAACTTGTCATTGAAGTATTCATACCTTGAGCGCCTCTGCCCAAAGCATAAGACAATGTTTCACGCCAAGTTAAATACGTTTCCTCGCCAACATCTGTTTTAACGATTTTACTGTCTAAAAAATTTTTGACTTTCCCCATTTAAAATCCTCTTTCCTTAATACCTTTCGGCTATTTGATTTTTGTTATTTTGTTTTTCTTAACAAAGTAAACGTTATCGGCAATATCCATCATAGCTTTATCATTCATAGAATCGGTATAAAAATTTTCAATATGAGCGTTTGGATAAAGCTCGTTAAAAATTTTAACCTTATTTTCAAGAAAACAAAGGCGTTTAAACTTGCCCGTTTTCTTATCTATGCTTGAACCTACATAATTTTTAATACCCATACGGTGCATTATTTCATCCAATATAAAATCGGTTGACCCGGAAACAATTATATCGCTTTCCTTTTGCACCTGCTTATACCAAGGCTTTATTTTCTTTTGATTTTTATTCCAAAAATCAACCACATTTGTGCTGACATCACCCAAATTTACATAATAACCTTCCAAAAAAGAGGCATATGCATTAATTGCCTCCTCAACAGTAAAAAGGTGCAACCCGTCTTTTATTGCAATAACAATAAGCTTTGGAATATATTTCCAAATTTTAGGGTCTCGGCGAACATAATACAAAATAAAATCCACCAATGTTTCGCCGTCATAAATCGTATTGTCAAAATCATAAACATTTACATTCATTTCAAAAACCCGTTATACTTTAATACCGTAAAAACAAAAACATATAAACTTAATGTCAAAATTAATTAAAATAGTAAAATTTAACCTAATTTTATAATATCAATGTTAACATAATAAGTCAACAAAAATAAAATATTATCTAAATATCCAAACAATAAATTTAAAATTCCTTGACAGAGAGTAAAAATAATTATATATTAAAATAAGTATATCCAAATACTAAAAACAAAAAGGAACACGCCGAATAAAGCTTTTTGCAAGCAGGCGGTTTCAAATAAAAATACAGGATGAAAATCGGCTGAATATTATGGAAAATAAAAATTGTATTAAAACAGATGTTGTTATTGTAGGCAGCGGTGTTGCAGGCGTATTTGCCGCACTTTGCCTGCCGAAAGAAAAAGATGTGCTTGTTATTACAAAAGAAGACCTGGACGAGTGTGATTCTTACCTTGCCCAAGGCGGTGTTTGTGTTTTAAAAGACATAAATGATTTTGACTGCTATTTTGAAGACACGATGAAAGCAGGTCATTACGAAAACAACCCTGAAAGCGTTAGGGTTATGATTGAATCATCACCGGACGTTATCGGAACACTTGTTGACTTAGGTGTTAAATTTGACACTGATACAGACGGTGATTTTGATTACACCCGTGAAGGTGCCCACAGAAGAAACAGGATTTTGCACCATAAAGACGAAACGGGTAAGGAAATTACAGCCACTTTGCTTTCAATAGCAAAAGAAAAAGAAAACATAACATTTGTTACAAAAACCACAATGATTGACATTGTTGAAAAAGATAACGACTGCTTTGGCATTGTTTGCGAAGACGAATTTGGATTTAAATCAACAATCATTGCAGAAAACACAATTCTTGCCACCGGCGGAATCGGCGGATTATTTCACAATTCCACAAACTTCCCCCACATTACGGGAGATGCATTTGCCCTTGCCCTTAAACACGGCATTGAACTTCAAAACATTAACTACATTCAAATTCACCCAACAACGCTTTACAGCAAAAAAAGCGGCAGGCGTTTTCTTATAAGCGAAAGCGTTAGAGGCGAAGGTGCAATACTTCTTAACGAAAACGGCGAAAGATTTACAGACGAATTACAGCCGAGAGATGTTGTTACACAGGCAATTTGCGAGGAAATGGAAAAATTCGGCACCGACCATGTTTACATTACACTACCCAACATGACAAGCGAAGAAGCAAAAAAACGTTTTCCGAACATTTTTGAAGCTTGCATGGAAGAAGGATATGACATTACAAAAGACAAGGTGCCCGTTACACCCGGTCAGCACTATATGATGGGCGGCGTTAAAACAAACATAAACGGCGAAACATCAATGAAACATCTTTATGCAGTTGGCGAAACAGCATGCAACGGTGTACACGGCAAAAACAGACTGGCTTCAAACAGCCTTTTGGAAAGTCTTGTTTTTTCAAAGCGTGCCGCAGATTTAATTAAAAGCGACGCACCCCACGATTTAAGCCATGTGCCTGAAACCGATTTAAGCGCTTACCCTGAAAAAGAACAGCGTGAAAAAGAGTTTAAAAATATGATTATGAACGAAATCAAAAGAAAGGACAAAGCCTTTTATGATAAATGGTGTAACAATGAAAATTAACGTTGATGAATACATTATCAACACTTTAAAAGAAGATATTACAAGCGAAGATGTTTCCACAAACGCCGTTATGCCTGAGGACAAAAACGGAAAAGCCGACCTTATTTGTAAACAAGACGGCATTATTTGCGGACTTGGAATATTTGAAAGAACATTTAAACTTCTTGATGAAAATTCCCACTTTGAAACAGATGTTAAAGACGGCGATTTTGTTAAAAAAGGTCAGCTTATAGGCGTTATTTACGGCGATGTTAAGGCTTTACTTTCAGGCGAAAGAACAGGACTTAACTATTTACAAAGAATGAGCGGCATTGCCACAATTACAAAAGAATACGCAGACGCACTTAAAGGCTACAAAACAGTTTTGCTTGACACAAGAAAAACCACACCTAATATGCGCCCGTTTGAAAAATACGCAGTAACCGTTGGCGGCGGAAAAAACCACAGATACAATCTTTCCGACGGTGTGCTTCTTAAAGATAACCACATAGGCGCAGCCGGTTCCGTTACAAAAGCAATTAAAATGGCAAAGGACTATGCCCCGTTTGTCAGAAAAATTGAAATTGAAACGGAAACATTGGAGCAGGTTAAAGAAGCCGTTGAAGCAGGTGCAGACATCATTATGCTTGATAATATGGATAATGAAACCATGAAAAAAGCGGTTGAATTAATCGGCGACAAGGCAGAGACTGAATGTTCCGGCAATGTTACTAAAGAGAGATTAAAAGAAATTGCAGAAATAGGCGTTGATTTTGTTTCCTGCGGTGCATTAACACATTCTGCGCCGATTATGGACATAAGCCTTAAAAACCTTAAACCTATTGAATAATTGCCGATTTTATTGAAATAAGCAATAAAACCGCCTGTAAATTTATAAATGAAAAGGCACAACTTGCGAAAAAATCCGTAGGTTGTGCCTTAATTTTATATGTAAGATTGAAATTTAATTTTACTTGCTTTTTAATCTTTCTTTTAAAATTCTGTAATGATTATCTGTTTCGGTAACTTTTTTAATTGCCTTATTTATATCAAGCAAACAATCATACTGATACCAAGGTGCCTCGTCGGCAATGATTTTTAAAAGTTCGGGGCAAATATCACGACTGATAACATATTTTACAAGATGAAAATTTTCTCTTATGCTTTTTGTTAAATAAGAATTATAAAACATTGTATAATCGGTAAGAAGCAAAAACACTCCCTGTTGAAACTTAATTAAATCATTTGTAGGAATGTCTATAAACTTAGCCGTTGGCGAACTTCCCTTTGCCCGTTCCTCCACAGTATCCATAAATTCACTGCGTTTAAACGGATTTATACTTTCTATTGCCTGCTTCATAATTTTATCGGGCGTATTAAACACGGTTACCTTATAATCGTGCATCCAGCATTCGGCAGTTACAATATCGTTTGTATAATTTTCCTCATCGTCTATTTCAACGGCATAAATAACAATATCGTCTTCAAATGTTTTTCTGCCCTTTAAAGCAAAAGACATTGCAACAAACAATGATTTTGTAAAATCAATAAACGGTGATTTATCAAGATAATGCTGAGAAAAAGAACATATTTCAAACATTCTGTATTTTGACGCTTTGCCGAAAACATACCTGTAAAAATCCAAATAAACACCACGTGAACGGTAATAATTAAGCAAAAAATCATAATCAATATTTACTACCGATTCATTTGCCGTAAAAATTTCTTTTTCGTCACGAAGCATTGTGGGAATTAAACGGCGGTAAGGCGAATTAATTCTTTCACCCCTGTAAAACGTTCTTTTACCCTGATTATAAAACGGTTCTTTAAGATACTTATTAAAATCGTTAACTGTTTCTATTTTCTGCTCGTTAATACTGAAATTAAAATCAAGTTCATGCTCCAAAGCTTTGCTTAAACTGTCTAAAGTTGAGATTTTGGGTTCCATATTTTCACCTCACAACAATTATACATTATTTGATTGTTAAAAAAAAGACAATATTTTGCTTTTTTTCATTGATTTAAGCAATATAAAATGATATTATATACAAAAAATATGAAAGGAATAACACAAATGCGTGGAATAGAAACATCCAAGTCACGAATCAGACAACAAATTTTCACAGAAGTTGCAAAACTTGCATATGAAGGTTGGGACCCTAAAAAATTTGAAAACATTCCATACAAAATAATTCCCGGCGAAATTGCCAAATACAGAGAAAGCGTTTTTATTGAAAGAGCCGTTGTTGGCGAAAGACTGCGTGCCACAATGGGACTTTCTTTAAGAAAATTTGACGACTTTTCTTCTATTTGCGACGGTATTGACGAAAGTATTATTGACGAAAAATACTATGAAGCACCGCTTATTGACATTATTAAATTTGCCTGCAACAAATGCCCTGAAAACAGAGTTTTTGTTACAAACGGCTGCCAAAACTGCCTTGAACACCCGTGTGTTGAAGTTTGCCCAAAAGGCGCAGTTTCAATAGTAAACGGCAAATCACACATTGATGAGGAAAAATGCGTTAAGTGCGGCATGTGCATTAGAGCCTGCTCATACAATGCAATTATTAAACAAGAGCGCCCTTGCGCAAAAGTTTGCGGAATGAACGCCATTTCATCAGACGAATACGGCAGAGCAACCATTGACCATGACAAGTGCGTTTCATGCGGTATGTGCCTTGTTAACTGCCCGTTTTCCGCTATTATTGATAAAAGCCAAATTTTCCAAACAATTACAGCTGTTAAAAGCGACACACCTGTTTATGCGGCAATAGCTCCGGCATTTGCAGGTCAATTCGGCAATGTATCAGCCGGTCAAATCAGAACGGCATTTAAAGAATTAGGCTTCACGGATGTAGTTGAAGTTGCAATAGGTGCAGACCTTTGCACTATTCAGGAAGCAAACGACTTTATGGAAGAAGTGCCTGCAAAACAACCGTTTATGGCAACATCATGCTGCCCGGCTTGGTCCGTTATGGCAAAAAAACTTTTCCCTGACTTTGCGCCGTACATATCAATGGCATTAACACCAATGGTATTAACAGGCAGATTAATCAAAAAGCAACACCCTGATTGCAAGGTTGTTTTTGTTGGTCCGTGCGCAGCTAAAAAACTTGAAGCAAGCCGCCGCACAATAAGAAGTGATGTGGACTTTGTTTTAACATTTGAAGAATTTGCATCCATTCTTGAAGCAAAAAATATTGATATTTCAAAATGTGAAGAAGACGAATCTTTCTACGAAGCAAGCGGCGACGGCAACGGATTTGCAGTAAGCGGCGGCGTAGCCAAAGCAGTTGAAAACGCAATTAAAGTAATTGACCCGGAACGCCAAGTATTAACAATGCGTGCAGAAGGATTGCAAGACTGCAAAAAAATGCTGCAACTTGCAAAAGCAGGCAAATACAACGGCTACCTTCTTGAAGGTATGGCTTGCCCCGGCGGTTGTGTGGCTGGTGCCGGAACTATTGCACCGGTAATTAAAACAACTGCGGCTGTTAACAAAATGGTTCAAACAAGCAAAGAAAAAAGTGTACTTGCAACAAAGTACAAAGATATGCTTGAAGAAATTGAAAAATAATTTTACACTTTGTCGAAACTGCTCGAATTTATTCGGGCGGTTTTTACAATTATCAACAATTTGTAAAATTTTTAATTTATTGTTGCCTTTTAACCTTATTTGTGTTAGCATACAATGCGATAAATAAAAAATCATTTTCAGGTGAAAAAAATGTCTAAATCAACAAAAGCTTTAATTCTTTCTAAATTTACAGAATTATTGGAAGAATACGACCTTGATAAAATAACAGTTACAATGCTTGTTTCAAAATGCAACATAAGCAGGCAAACATTTTATTATCATTTTTCCGATATTGAAGCGCTTATTAATTGGAGCGTTAAGGAAAAAACAAATCAATGCCTTGCAAGTGCAAAAAGCGCTTCTAACGTTAAAGACGCTACTATTTGCTACTTAACATACATTAAAGAAAACAAGTTTTTCATTAACAAGTATTTTAACTCTTCACTTTTTCCGTACACTGTTAAATTGTTAAGAAACAGCACCACGGAATACATTTTTGCATTTTATTCAAAGCTTGTTAAAAACAGCCATTATTCAACAGAAGACACTAAATTTATTATTGAGTTTATGTCTAACGCAATAACAGGGCTTATTGTTTCATCAATAACAGGCAAAAAAGAAATTGATATTGAAGATTATGCTGAAAGAATGAGCAGAACCGTTTTTGACAATTTTCTTGCATAACAATCGGCGCAGTTTGGTGTTTTCCTTACTGCGCTGTTTATTTTTAAACATTTTAAGGCATATACTATTGAAAACAGATTTACAAAATAGTATCATATAAAAAGGTGCTTTTTGCACCAAACAAAATTATAATTACGGTTGAGTGATAAAATGATGTTCAGAACAGAAGCTGCAATAGATTTAAACGCAGTTGAATATAACTACATAAACACAAGAAACAAACTGCCGAAAGACGTTAAAATTTTATGTGTTGTTAAAGCAGACGCATACGGCCACGGTGCCGTTGAAATAAGCAAAATGCTTGATGACAAAGCGGATTTTTTTGGTGTTGCATGCATTGAAGAAGCGGTTGAATTAAAAAAAGCCGGTATTAAAAAGCCTGTGCTTGTTTTGGGGTATGTATTTACCGGTGCATATGACATTGCCGTTAAATACGATATACGAATCCCTGTTTTTTCATACGAAAGTGCAAAAGCACTGTCCGATGAAGCGGTACGCCAAAACAAAACGGTTCCCTTTCATTTTTGTATAGACACGGGAATGAGCCGCATAGGCTTTCAGGTAAACGAAGAAAGTGCCGATATTTGTAAAAAAATCACACAGCTTCCAAACATTGAAGCGGAAGGATTGTTTTCTCACTTTGCAACGGCAGATGAAGAAAATCTTGATAAATCAATAGCCCAGCAAAATAAATTTGACCGTTTTGTTGATATGCTTAAAAAAAGAGACATTGAAATTCCGATTAAACACCTTAACAATTCGGCAGGTATAATGAATTTTGAAAAGCATTACGATATGTGCAGAATGGGCATTATTTTATACGGATTATACCCATCACATGAAGTAGACAAAAGCCTGCTTTCCGTTAAACCTGTTATGAGCTGGCTTTCACACATTTCCCACTTAAAAACGTTGGAGGCAGGCAGAGAAATTTCTTACGGCGGCACATATGTTACAACAAAAAACACCGTTGTTGCCACAATTCCCGTAGGTTATGCAGACGGGTATCCAAGAAGCCTTTCAAACATAGGCAAAGTTATTATTAACGGAAAATACGCCCCTATTTTAGGAAGAGTGTGTATGGACCAATTTATGGTGGATGTTACAGATATTGACGATATAAAAATCGGCACAAAAGTTACTCTTGTAGGTAAGGACGGCGATGCCCGACTTACAATGGAAGAAGTTTCGGAAGCCGCAGGTTCATTTAATTATGAACTGCCCTGCCGCATTTCAAGAAGAGTTCCCAGAACTTTTTATAAAGACGGTAAAATGATTGAATATATAAACTATATGTATTAAGCATTTAACGCTGAAAGACTGTGAATAATATGGAATTACAAAAAGGGCGCCCTGCCGACACAAGCGGCAGGCTTGAGAAAGAAATAAAAGTTTATGATTTACTTGATTCTTTGGGTATTGAATATTTAAGAACAGACCACGAAGAAGCAAACACAATGGAAAAATGCAATGAAATTGACCGTGTTTTAAACACTGTTATTTGCAAAAACCTTTTTCTTTGCAACAGGCAAAAAACAGAATTTTATTTGCTTATGATGCCCGGCGACAAACCTTTTAAAACAAAAGACATAACAAAGCAAATAGGATGTTCACGCCTTTCCTTTGCCGACGCCGAATTTATGGAAAAATATTTAAACATAAAGCCCGGTGCCGTATCTGTTATGGGACTTATGAACGACAAAGAAAATAAAGTTCGGCTTTTAATTGACAAGCCTGTTATGGAAAGTGAATATTTTGGCTGTCACCCGTGTGTATGCACATCCAGCCTGAAAATTAAAACGGCAGATATTATGGAAAAATTTCTTCCTGCCGTAAAACATATTCCAACCGTTGTTAATATGCCGAAATACGAAGCAGAAGAATAGTTTATAACAACAAAACCGCCGCTCAAATAACGAGCGACGGTTTTTATTTTACCTTTAAATATAAAAATTTTTAAATTATCATCATTAATGTGCCGGCAACTATTAAAATTAAACCGAGCAAAGATTTTTTTGTCAGCTTTTCTTTAAATACTATGTAAGAAAATAAAATGCTGACGAGTATGCTTAATTTATCTATAGGAACAACAACGCTTGCCTGACCGTCTTTTAACGCCTTAAAATAGCAAAGCCAAGAAGCACCCGTTGCCAAACCGGAGAGCAAAATAAATGCCAGCTCTTTTTTTTCGATTTTCTTTATTTCGCCTTGTTTTTTAGTTACAAAAACAACAATCCACGCCATAACAAGAACAACTGCCGTTCTTATTGCCGTGCCTAAATTTGACTCCACATTATTCATACCGGCTTTTGCCAAAAGTGAACTTAATGAAGCAAAAACAGCGGAAAGTACAGCAAAAATAAGCCAAGACCTTTTAAATTCGCTTTCATTTTGCTTAACATCTTTTTTCTCTATCATCAGAAATGTACCAACAGCCATAATCACTACAGCAACAGCCTTAACAACAGTTACGGATTCGTTGAAAAATATAAAAGCAAGCAAGACAGTTAAAATTGTACTTGATTTATCAATGGGAACAACTTTATTAATATCTCCTGTTTGCAAAGCTTTAAAATAGCAAAGCCAAGAAGCGCCTGTTGCCAAACCTGAAAGAACAAGAAACAGCCATCCCCTGCCGTCTATGCTTTTAATTGTGCTTTGGGAGCCTACAATAAATACCATAAGCCACGAAAAAGCCAAAACAACTATTGTTCTTACTGCCGTTGCAACATTTGAATCTGTTTTTTTAATGCCGCATTTTGCAAGTATTGACGTTACGCCGGCAAAAAATGCCGAACCGAATGCAAGCATAATCCACATAATATTCATCCCCTTAAAGTTTAATTATATCACTTAATTTTAAACTATCAATAAACAGAAGATAATATTGTAAATTTCATAATTAGCAACACTGCCAAGCATTTTAATTTAACAACTTACTTGTTATCCCCTATCATCAAAACCTATAAAAACATCGTCAATTATTTCCCTGAGTGGCTTGCCGTAAAAAATAATTTTACTCGGCTTAATTCTGCTTAACAGCACATTTTAAGTAGTAGAATGGTAATTCAGTAAAAGCTTATTATAAATAGTTTTTATGAAAATTAAAATGTTCTTTAAATAACCGTAAATTTTGTGCAAATATCAACAAGCCTTTCTCCGTCAATTTCATAATTCATAACATCATCAAGAGTTTTTAAGGAAATATCCTTGCTTGGATCAGTACCTGTAAAGCAGAAAAACCATGTATTATCATTTTGCTTAAAAATGCAGTATTCGTGACCTTTCCATTCAAAACCTAATTCACACCCTCTGCCGATTACAGATTCAAATTCCTCTTTACTCTTAAAATTGCCGTCGTAAACATTATCCATTTTGACCACTCCTGTTTTTAAATATTTCTCCAAGTGATTTCTGCTTTTGTAATTATATCCTTGAGAAAAATATTTAAATTTAATTTTGAATTTAATAATTCTTCAACAGATTTAAAATGAACTTCTGTTTCGGGTTTGTTTGCTTCGCATATGGAGAAATCATTCATAGAATCGTCTTCGTATTCAATCGAATATTCAATTCCGTCCCATTTGATTTGAATTTCTCTGCCGTGAATTAAACTTTCCTTAAAATCGTTTAAATCCCTGTATTTGGGATATTCAAGGATATGATCGTTTTTGACATACATTTTTAATATCTCCTTTGATTTAAATTCGGGAATGTTATCTTTTGAATAATTTATCGGTGAAGATAAATTTGGATATCCATTGCTCCAATCAATATTATGGTCGTGTGGATTAGAATGCTTGTGTCCTTTTTTATGATCAGAATAGTGTCTTTCTTTGACAGCTTTTCCATTTTCGCCTATTTTTGTTATCCTTCGTTCACCGTTTTTATCAAACGTTTCTTTTATTTCTCCCGGTTTGCCTAAAAATCTTTCTGATTCTTTGTCTTTCGGAGTCCAGGTCTGTTCCGGCTCAGGATTGCCGGAGTTTTGACCGCTTGCAGAGCCGCCGCCTTTCACATATGTGTTATCAACATAACCGTAAAAGGTTTTGATATACAAATCGGTGTTTGATTTTTGCAAATTATTCGTTTGGGCATAATCAACCTCGATTATATCGCCTTTCATTTCATCAAAAGGCTTGCCGTAGCAAATAATTTTACTCGGCTTAATTCTGCTTAACATTTCATTGTAGCCAAGCATAAAATGAGATTTTTGCTTTTTCACACCTATCGTCGAAACGGCAACTATACTGCCTTTTTCAATTCCGTCAATGCAGAAATTAAAGCTTGTTAAATCGCCCCAACGAACGGTCGGAATCACCTTTATCCCCTTCTCTTGTAAATAAGCACCGACCCACCTGTTTTTAAATGCGGCAAGAAGTTGCAATGCAATAGGCATTTCAACAAACATGCTGAAATCAGGTGTAAGCACCGCCTTAAATTGCTTTAACGCTTCTATTTTCTTTTCAGGATTGTTGTATATGCTCTCAAACTTATAATCGTCAAGAAAGAAATGTACTATACTTTTATAATCATTACTTTGATTAATTTTATCATAACCTATTAAGTTTACATCTTCAAGACTGATTTCTTGTTTTTTAACAAGCGGCAGTTTGAACATACCAACGCTTTTAAATTGATTTCTCAAAAACATTGTATCGTTTCTGAATTCATAGCTTGTAATAAAATCATCTCCAATCATATTTTTATCCCTTTAAGGATAAGCTCACAGATTACAGATGAACTTCGCTTTTGTCAAGCATTTTTTAAAATATAGTGTGTTTACGCTATATTTTAACTGATAAATACAAATTGCAGTTTATATTTAAATAAAGCCGTGAAACGAAAAGGACTCCCCTTTATAACATGGGGAGTCCTTAATTTTACAAGCAATCACTTAATCTGCAACAGAGGCAGTTTCATTAAAAATAGAATTCCAATGCGCATAATATTCAAGCTGCTTAACAAGTTTTCTTGCCTGAATATATTCATAAGCCTTTTTATTAAACTTATCAAGTTCCTTTGAAGCCTCTTTCAAAGCGGCCGCTTTGGCTTTTGCTTCTTCCTTTGTATTTTCACTCATTGCATTTGCGGCATTGTATTTATCCATAGACGGTTCGCTGATATTATAAAGTTCCTCAACCGTATGAGATAACAATTCTTGTGCTTTATTTGTTTTTTTAACCATTTTAGGCTCTGAAAAACGATTTTTTTCATTAACAACTATTTCCAAAGCCTTAATTTGATTTTGCAATTTTCTTTTTTCTTTACCTTTTGCGGATAATATTTTTTCCTTACACTGTGCCAAATCACGAACTGCACAAGCATATATTTCCTTTGCCTCTTCAAGCTCGCCTTCAGAAAGACTGTTTGTGGCATAATCTTCCAAAGCGGCACGAATTTTAAGTACCTTTATATGAGATTCGTGTTCTTCCTCTGTTAAAGTATACATTGTAATAAACGGAATAAGGGCAAGCACATAACCTACAATAGCAATAACAATCATGCCCTTTGAAAGCGGCTCACGGAAAGACGCCATATACAAATCGTCGTAATTATCAGTTAAACCGAAATGATTTTGCATAACGATTGTTTGAGTAAAATATGTAACACCCATAGAAACGAATGTGCCGATAATACCCACAAACTGGCTCATAAGACCCTCAAGCCTTTCGCCTGTTTTATATTGCTGATAATCCAGCACATCGGCATTCATTGCACCGTCGGCAATAATTGTAAATGTATTAAAGAAACCTCTTATCCAAACAAAGGCAAACAACACCCAAATTTGTTCAATAAACAAATACATGCCAACAAAGCACAAAGTGCTGCATACCATATACATTATGTAATAATTACGTTTGCCCATTTTTCTTATTAAGAAAGGCGAAAGAAACATGGCAGGAGTGGCAGCGGCACCGAAAACAGTCATCAAAGTGCCGTTTAAAACACCCTGTTGCTCTGTAGAAAGATTAAGGACATCTTTAATTCCGTAATAAAAATACCATGTTGTTATATTGCCAACGCCTGCCTGAAGCAAAATAAACCAAGATGTAAGCGAGCGTGCCCATTGATATTTATTTGCAATACCTGCGCCGATTCCCTTAAAAAACGGAACTTTTGGAGTATAATCTTTTGAAACAATTATTCTTTCTTTTGTGCCTTTATAACTTAAAATGCCGATTAATGCACCACCCAGTCCGAATATCGGCATAATAACACGATAAGCGTCAATATGCTCAAGTCCCCCTGTAAAGCCTGCAATAACAGGAACAATAAAGCCTTTAATTGTGGGAGCAAGTGAATAAATAAAGGTTGAAACCGTTATAACATCCGCACGTTCTGTTGAATTCGGACTCATTACCTGAACCAAAGTGGTATAAGCCTGGTCATAAAACGGATAACACAACTGCAACAACATATACGTTATAAACAAAGCCCACAGCCTTTGACTGTAATTCATTGAATTAAACGGCAAAAAGGCAAAAACGGTTACTATAATTCCCGACGGAATACCCGCATAAAGCAAATACGGTCTGAATTTACCTTTACTGCTTCTTGTGTTATCAATTATAAGGCCCCTTATAGGACCTAAAAACATGCCTATAATTGTGGCAATTAAACTTAATTTAACAAGGTCGCCGTTTTTAAGACCCAATGCCGAACCGGCAAGAAGACTTGTTGCCGACAACCCTATATCATAAACAATATAAATTACCGATTTAACACCGATACCGCCCACGCTGTAAGCGAAAATTTCTTTAAACGGAATATATCTGCCTTCCGGCGGAGTATTCCAATGCTCTTTAAAGGAACTAACCATTCCTTTAACCTTTTCTGTTGTTTTTGACATGTTTACCCCTTTTCCGTTATTTAAAACGGCATAAATTTTTACCCCTAAGCATACACGCTTATACTAATTAAACAAAAAATCAGCATATTTGTCAACAGTTTTTAAGCATTTTTACTATTTTTATTCAAAATAAAGAACAGTCGTGGCATTTTCAAAATAATTTCACCGTTTTTTTGAACAGGATAATTATTTTTAATTTTTTCCAAAAGCTCCTTTTCAAACACCTGTTTTTCATCATTTGTAAGAGCTTCTAAATAAGGTCGCAATCCACTGCCCCTGTACCATTCAATAATTGATTTAAAATCAGGCACACGGTGATAATAAGTTGTTTGCCAAATTTCAAAATCAGAACTTAACGACGCCAAAATATCAAAATATTCATCCGGCATTAAATTATGAAAATTATTTATTGATTGCAATTTTTGCCATTTTTCTTCATTAATCATGGCATACAAAAGTTTATAAAACGGTGCCTGCTGAATAAAAGGAATTTGAACGGCAAATTTTCCGCCGTTATTTAATTTTTCAAAAGCGGAATTTAACAATTCCTTTTGTTCGGGTATCCAATGAATACAGGCATTTGAAAAAATCAAATCGAACCTGCCGTCAATTTCATTTAACCCGGTTGGCAAAAAACATTTTTTAAAATTCAAAAAATCATAAGATTTGCGAGCCTTTTCAAGCATATTTTCGGAGACGTCTACACCTGTGATTTTTGCATTTTCAAATTTATTATAAAGAGCAAATGTGCTGTTTCCGGGCCCGCACCCCAAATCAAGCACTGTTTTAGGCTTAAAATCATCACCGAGCCTGTTAATTAAATCAACAGAGGGCTGTGTTCGCTCCCCTTTAAATTTCATATACTGTTCCGAATTCCAATCGCCCATAAATCAATCTCCGAAAATCAATTCAATTTATAGTTAACATATTTATCAAGCTGATGTTCAATTTCATCATCCTTCTTAAGTTTTGAAACATCTGCTATTTTACCGTTTGCCATAACAAAAGAAACGTTGCGCAAAGCAGTTATGTCATCAATAGGATTTTTTTCAACAGCAATTATGTCGGCAACTTTTCCCTGTTCCAAGGTGCCTATTTTATCGCTTAATCCCAAAATTTCCGAATTAACCTTTGTGGCTGTATAAATTGCAAATTTGCTTGAAACGCCGCAGAAATTACAAAAATAATTTAATTCACGCCACATATCATAATGTGTTATGTAAGGGCATCCCGTATCTGTGCCCAAACCAACCATAACGCCGTTTTTAAGACATTCCTTTGCACAATCCACAATGCCGTTTAAAACAATGTTGCCGTTAAATTTTTGTTCGTCTGTGGCATGGCTTACGCTTGTATCAAAAATAGCATATGGAAATGCAGGTGAAATTGTTGTAACAAGAGCTGCATTTTTTGTTTTAAACAATTCCAATATTTCAGGTGTAGGCTCTGCACCGTGTTCAATAGTATCAACACCGTTTTCAAGAGCCACCTTTACACCTTGTGTGCTTTCAACATGAGCGGCAACTTTGTAACCTAACTTATGCGCCTCGTCGCAAGCGGCTTTTACATACTCAGGCGGCATTTTAAGTTCACCCGGTTCGCCTTTAACCTTAGCGTCCATAACTCCGCCGGTTATCATAAGTTTAATAAGGTCGGGATTTGTTTTGGCAATTTCATCTACATATATTTTAGCTTCATCGGCGCTTTTTGCCTCGTAAGCCAAAGAACCTGCCATATGACCGCCGGGAACGGAAACCGCCATATTGGAAACAATCATTTTAGGACCTTGCTTTTTGCCGCTGTTTATTTCATCTCGAAGTTTTGAATCAAAATCCGCAATACCGCCCACCGTTCTGATTGTGGTTACACCGCTTAAAAGTTCCTGCTGTGCCGTAGCCGTTGTTACTTTATATGCCACACGGCGCATAAAAGCATTTGAGGTGAAAAAATTAACAAGTTTCGGCAAATCTGCCTGCTTTTTTTTCGGCTTTCCGGTTGCAGGAATATGAACGTGCAAATTAATAAGTCCGGGAAGAACATATTTACCCTTCATATCAATAATTTCATAACCGGCAACAGGTTCACCCTCTGCCGCTATTTTTTCAATAACGCCGTTATTAACAAATATTATTTTATCTTTCACCGGAACCATATCATAATTACCGTTTAATATAATTCCGTTAACAAGTGCATATTTCATAAAAATACCGCCTTTCATACAACATATTAATAATTACATTATACCAAAATTTGTAATAAAAACAAAAGTATAAAGAAACAGCAGATTAACTTTTTATACTATTGAAACAAAATCACTTTTTTGTTATAATAAATTTTAGTTAAAATCGTGATAAAAAGAGGGGGGCAGTATAATGACAAACAACGAACTGATTAACATTTTGCAATGCGCAATCAGCGGCAATGCCTACGCCCTGCCCGTTGATTGGAAAACACTTTTGAAAATAGGTGAACTGCACAAAATTTCATCATTTATATATGAATTTGCCAAAGCAAACGGAAGTTGCCCTAAGGATTTATTAAGCTCGTTAAAGCAACTTGTTGCCCTGCAATTTTCAGAAGATGAAACACAAAAAAGCGAAATAACAAAAATAACAAATGAATTTGAAAAAAACGGCATAAATGCAATTATTATGAAAGGTACCGTTATGAAAGAATATTACCCACGTTCCGATATGAGAACCATGGGCGACGCAGATATTCTTACACTTATTAAAGACGAAAAAGAAATTAAAAAAATTTTTAACGGCTTTAAATATAAAGAAGAACACGATATTATGGTAAACACCTTTTCTAAGGGCGGCGTACATTTTGAAATTCACAAAGGGTTATTTTCAAACAACACGACATGGAATGATTTATTTATTAACCCCAATTCTAATATGTATGCATGGAACAGGTGTGTTGCATATAAAAACCGCAAAAACATTTTTAAATTTGACAATGAACTTTTTTATGTATTTATGATTGCACACATTGCAAAACACCTGCTTTACGGCGGCGGAATAGGTATTCGTGCCTTTTTGGATGTTTATTATTTTAATAAAAAATTCGCTTCAAAATTAAACAGAGAGATTGTTAACAGAGATTTATCACAATTAAATCTTAATAAATTTGAAGAAGAAGTTTTAAAAGTTTCAAATTATCTTTTTACGAAAAGCGAAAAAGAAAGAGCGTCTGAAAGCGATTTAACAAAAAAATTTGCAAAATACATAATTAACGGCGGTGTTTTCGGAAGCACGGAAAACTTTATTGCAAACAATACCGCCATGACTGAGCAAGGCAAAGTGTCGCCGATAAAATACTTGCTGAAAAGAGCATTCCCGGGAAAAGAAGAAATGACAATGCGCTTCCCAAAAATGAAAAACCGTGCCGTTCTTTTACCTTACTATTGGATTAAAAGATTTGCCATGTACGGATTTAGGCAAAAAAATATGATAAAAGCAGAAATCGGAACAGTTAAAAATGTGAATCAAAACAAGATACAAAACAACAGCGCACTTTACACCGAATTAGGCTTAAAATAATCTGTTAAAGAGGTAAAAATATGAAAAAACATTTAAAACAACTTTTTGCACTGTTGCTTTGTGCAATTATTGCATTTTCGGCAACGGCGTGTTCCTTAACAAACAAGCCCGATAACGCAGAAATTCAATCGTTATTTACAGATTTATCAAAAATCTCATACAGTAACGATTACACAAAATTAAAAGATTCAAAAAGGAACAAAACGAAAAGCTGGCGACAGGGCATGGTTTCCGGCAACGGACTGCAAGGCTTTATTACAAGCGGTGCACCTTATGAAGACACATTTATTTTTCAAAACATGCATTTTATTATGCCTAACGAAAACAGGCGCACCTGCCCCGAAACGTATAACGAGCTTGAAACAGTTAAGCAAAACATTGTTAAAGGCGAAGATATTGTTGACAACGCAAGCTATGATGATGTTTACCGTTACCACCCCGGCGGTCAATTAAGGATTTCCGCCCCCAAGGCAAATGACACAAACTATGTTCGCTACACAGATTACGAAACATCACAAGTCGGCGTGCAATTTACAGATAAAAACGGCACCTGGAACAGAACATCATTTACATCAATGGCAGACGGAGCCGTTATAACAAAACTTTCATCATCATCAAACGGCACAAAACTTAATTTAACGCTAACTTTTGACGACCTGTCTACCATGGCAAATTTTGGCGACAGTGATGAAGCAAATTTAAAATACAAAAAAATTACCGACAACAGCTGCAATTACCTTGCCCTTATTGCCCACTACCCCAATTATGAAAACAGCGAGCTTAAAGACGGGGGATTTGCAACAGTTACATACGTTATTACAAACGGCGGAACAAAAGAAAAAACAAGCGTTGACAAAAAAACCGAGGAAACACAGTTCAGCGGTGAAAACAACGGCATTAAAATAACAGACGCAGATGACGTTTACCTTATTACGATAAGCGACAGAACATATAATTTAGGCGAATACAACAAATTTGAAAGCCAAAATGATTTTGAAATTATAAATTCAACAGTTGAAAAATTAAAAGAAATTGCCAACAAATACGAAAACAGCGGCGAATTTGACTACAACGGCGCATTGCAAAACCATTTGGCAATTTACAAGCCGCAGTTTGACGCAGTAACACTTACATTAGATGAAAATAATTACGAATCAAACGAGAAACTGCTTAGCGAACAAAAGGGCAAAAATGAAATTAACGCCGCCCTTGCCCAAAGAACATATTATGCAGGCAGATACGCATACCTGTGTTGCAGCGGCTATTCCACAAGCAGACTTTACGGTATGTGGACAGGCGAATGGAACACAGGCTGGGGCAGTAAATATACTATGGATGCAAATGTTAACCTGCAAACGTCTTCAATGAACACAGGCAACATTGCAAGTTCACCCATTGGATATACTTACTTTATTCTTCGCCAGCTGCCGGATTGGGAAGAAAACGCATTTGCAACTCACGGATTTACAGACGCAATTCAAGCGCCCGTAAATACAGACGGCGACAAGGCTGTTATAACAGAAACCTGCTATCCTTACCCGTTCAGATATTGGAATGCAGGCACATCTTGGATGATTCAGCCACTTTATGAAACACTTGAAACCTACGGAAATATTAACATTCCCCTAAGCGACGAATTTAATTTAAATGATTTAAAATCTGTTTTATCGGTTAACGAAAATGATTTAACAAATGAGCAAATTGGCGAAATTGAAAACAGAGGATATTTAAAGCTGGAAGAAGATGTTCTTTACCCGTTGCTTACAAAAGCGGCAAACTATTGGAAGCAGCTTTTAACACCTGAATATTACACTGCCGCAGAAGGTTCAATTCATTATGAAGCAGGCAAAACAGAGCTTAAAAATTATGAAACATATTGCATTTTGCCAAGCTATTCACCTGAAAACAACCCGGCAAACTACAGCAGCCCGTCAGACGCAAACTGCGCAATAGACATTGCCGCCTGCCGAGATAGCATGAATATGCTTATAAAAGTTGCCAATGATATAGACCCAACGGCAGACACATCACAATGGCAATATATTGAAAGTAAACTGCCGCCGTATCTTTATGACGAAACAGGTGCGTTAAAGGAATGGGCAACAACTGCTTTTGAGGAAAACAACGAACACCGCCATTTAAGCCACTTATACGGAGTATGGCCGTTGTTTGAAACTCAGGACAATGAAGAACTTACAAGTGCATGCAAGCAGGCAATAGAAAACAGACAGAGTGAAAACGAAGCGTCGCACGCACTTGTGCACCGTTCGCTTATTGCGGCAAGGCTTAAAGATTCACCTGCTTTAACCGATGCATTACTTAACTTGATGAACCATAAAATAAGATATGATTCACTGATGACAAACCACGATTATGACCAAGGCAGTTGCTACTGCACCGACTTTGCCATAGGTTATCTTGGAATTGTAAACGAGGCACTTGTTTATTCACACAACAGCAACATTGAATTGTTGCCGGCTTTACCTGAAAGCGGATTTAACAGCGGAACAATAACAGGTGTGCGAACACGCAACAGAGCTGTTGTTACAAATTTAAACTGGGATAAAAACGAAAACAGTGTTTCTGCCGTAATTACATCGGAAATTGCCCAAACACTTAATATTTCTTATAACGGTTCAACAAAATCCGTTAAATTTGAAAAAGGCGAAAGCAAAGAAATTAAATTCTAAACAAAAAGGACTTATACCAATGTATAAGTCCTTTTTCATATTATGCAACGTTAAATATATGATTTGCCGTTTTTATAATTAAATTTCATTTGATGTTTAACTCCGTTTTCATAATAAACGGCACTTATAACATCCTTTTCAACAATTTCGGCACTTTCTATTTTAATATCTTTTTTACAAACCGCATTTGAAAACGCCTGCTTTTGCAATTCATTATAATTTGCAACATTATCTGAAACAAAAAGCAAACTGCCAAAAACAGAATTAATTTGTGCAAGCAATTTTCGCTGTTCAAAAGTAAGCTTTGTATTTTCATCACGAAGAAGAAAAACATCAGGGTCATTCATAAATCCCCTGCCGTTTAAGCCACGCCTAAACACAGTGCAATTAACTGTATTTGCCGTGCTTACATCTTCCCTAACGCCCATTTTATTAAACCGCCAATCAAGGCAAACATCTGCCCCAACACGGCAAAAATCCACCTTGCCGAAGGCAGGCATTAAAGGCACGCCACAGCCTAAAATTAATTTATCGCCAACACAATCACGAATAAAATCCATTGCTTCACACATAAGCTGACCACGGCTTTTGTTGTTTCTTGGGGTAATGCATGCAGCATAAAGAAAATCAAGCTTAACCATATCAAATCCCCATTGATTTAAAACAACATCAAACACATGGCGAATATACTTTGCGGCTTCATCATTAAGAAAATCAACAGCATAAAATCTGCCCCAATTTGCCCCGGCAAGCACCGGTTTGCCGTTTTCGTCTTTTACAAGCCAATCAGGGTGTTCCTTATAAATAAACGATTGCTTTGTGGCACCGAAAGGCGCAAGCCACAACCCCGCTTTCATATTATAACCGTGAATTAAATCGGCAGTATGCTTCATAGAATTCGGAAATCTTGCAACATTTGTATTAAGCCAATCACCTATTGCTTTTTGATAACCGTCATCTATTTGAAAAATATCAATTTTATCATCAAGTTTTGAAATAGAATTTAAATCTCGCTCTACTATTTCTTCATTAATGTTGCCGTAATAATTATACCAAGTGGTATAGCCGCACATTCTTTCCTTTTGGCGGCACTCAATATGCATAAGTTCAAACCAGCGGTCAAACACTTTGTCATATTCGCCTTTAATATTAACAAAATCAACCACCGTTTCTTTTGCCGAATATTCAACACCCTGCAAATCTTTTTCAACAGTAATTTTTTTATTATTCACATCAAATCTGATAATTGTGTAGCCGGAACGTTCGCTTAAAGAGGCAAATAAATCCACACACGAGCCAAGGCGAACATAGCCGTAAGAATAGCCGTAAAATTCGCCCGGGTTTTTAGGATGTTTGCAAAAGAACAAATCACCTGACCTGCCCAAACCCGTATTCTTATTTATTGATGTTTTAAGGGCAAATTCATTAACAATGTTAAGCAAATCCATTTTTTCGTTTACGGCATATTCCCTGCTGTCCGTCCAAGACTGATAACCGTTAACAAATATTTTTGAAGAAGACTTAAAATCGTAATCAAAAGTAATTTTAAATGTTTTAAACGAAATTTTTTCCTTTGGGCATAAATCAACGGTTAACCTGCCGTTTTCATAAGACGAAACTATATCGAATGCAGCATTTTTCTGTGCCCTTGAGGTTAAAATTCTGCCGCCGCATTCATATTCAAAATAATATTTAAACATAACGCAAAATCAGACTTTGCCTGCCTTTCATCAATCTAAATCAAAAGTACCGCTGTAATAATCGTCAGCCTTAATTTCCTGCTCAAAAGCAGAATTTTGATAAACCTTTACATAGTCAACAAGAAAATCGTCTGCCGGAGCACTGTCATCAAACTTGCCGATTTTTTGAACGTGAGGACCCCAGCCGTCCCCTGCGTCAATTTCAACAGTCAAACGCAAAAATTCACGAACCTTTGAAACATCGCCGTCTTTAGTTGCCCAAGTGGGAACGCCGTCAATATAAAAAACATAATATTCAGGAGTCCATTTAAGAGCAAATGTATGGTAGCCGTCATACAAGTTTTGTGCTAAATCTGTAATATACGGCGATCTTTTTGCACTTTTGCCGTATCCGTCCCACAAAAGGGCATGACCCATTTTTGAAGTTTTGCTGTTTACAAAGGCACTTTCATAAACATCAATTTCAGTACCGTCCTCACCCTGATTGCCTACTTGGCGCATGTTAGATGACTGAAGCCAAAAAGCAGACCACAATCCTTTTGAATTTGGAAATTTAACTTTACATTCAAAATAACCGAATGCCTGTGAAAACAGCATTTCGTCATCTGTACCTTTATTATTATTGTTATCACCAACAATTTTTCTTGTTTCTATACCGCCTGTAAATCTGCCGGCTTTGGGGCAATCCCCATCGCAAGTGTGATTAGTTTCGTAGCGAGAATGAATAATTAAATTTGAATTTGAAACTTCCACAAGTTCAGGGCACCAATAACAAGCCTGCTCCGGCTTATCTTCATCATTACTTGCCCACCTGATTGCGTGAGGTGAATAAGTCCAAATATCGGTATTACCTACATAATTTTCGCCGAATTTAATATTTTGATTTAATGCATTTCCTTCAAAATCATCTTCAAAAACAAGATACCAACCGTTTTCGCCTACTGTAGGAACAGTTAAATCATAAGAACCGTCGTTTTTCCAGCTTTCATCCTGTTTGTGTTTTGAACAAGACGAAAAACATAATACAGTGCCGAAAATAACGGCAATGCACATTAAAACAGAAATAACCTTTTTCATTTTACCCCATCCTAAAAAATATTATATCATAATAAAATTATGCAAATTGCACAATAAACGCTTATTATATAATACAAAATTTAAGCAAAAAAGTCAACAAAATTAAATTCCCGCATATCATCAACTTGCAAATTAATAATATGGTGTTATAATTACTTTTATACTTTAACAAAGTGACAGTGTGAAAAATCACACTAATCAAATTATATTGCCTGAAAGACTATGGTGATTTATATGAAATTTTTAATTTTATTTGCCGTTGCAATGGCTATAAGTGCAATAGGTTTTAAAAAATTTGTGTGGTTTATTTCTTTAGGCTACGGATTTTCTATGGCAGGAATAGGAATTGCGCTTATTGCAATGTTTGCAAAAAATTTAAATGCCGTAAGTGCAGTAATGTGTGTTTTGTTGATTATTTACGGCTGCCGTTTGGGCGGATATTTAATGATTAGAGAAACAAAAAGCAAATCGTACCAAAACACAATGAAAACAGAAATTAAAGACGGTTCTGATATGAAATTTATTTTGAAAATTGTGGTTTGGGCATCCTGTGCGCTTCTTTACTGCTGTGAAGCCGCACCTGTTTTATTCAGACTTCAAAACGGTGCAAAAACAGATGCCGCCGCAATTACAGGTGCGGTAATTATGGCTTTGGGTATTATTTTGGAAACGGCATCAGACCTTACCAAAAACAACTTTAAAAAGAAAAATCCAAAACGCTTTTGCGACGTTGGGCTTTTTAAAATTGTAAGATGCCCAAATTATCTCGGCGAAGTTTTAACATGGACCGGCGTCTTCATTTCCGGCACAACGGCACTTAACGGATTTTGGCAATGGAGTGCCGCAATTTTCGGCTGGGTTTGCATTGTTTACATAATGTTCGGCGGAGCAAGAAGACTTGAAATAAGGCAAAACAAAAACTACGGCAACGACCCGGAATACCAAAAATACGTTAAAAAAACGCCTATTTTACTTCCGTTAATTCCCCTTTACAGCGTAGAAAAATATAAATGGTTGGTTGGTTAAAAAATGAAAAAATACAGCGATTTCACACTTTCCCTTGCTTTATTTGACGCAATACCGGTTTTACTTTTTTCCGCAGCGGCAATAATTACCGGCTGTAATTTAAACAGTACATTATTCTTAATCGGCGCTGTTATTTGTACATTATCAGGCACAATGAAAGTTATTTGGAAAATAACGGTTGCGGCAACCCAAAAAAATTTAAAGCCGCTTAACATACAAATGCGTTTTTTAATGCCCTGCGGCTTTTTACTTATAATCATAGGATTAATTATTGACGCACCCAAAATAAACTTTAAATTAATAGGTGCAAATGCAACTTCAATGCCGGCAATATTGTTTTACTTTATTACAATAACAGGAATGATTTTAATGAGCATTTTTGCATTTAAACTTGATTCAACAAAAGCAAAATCAAATTGGACAGAGCAAATTACAAACGCCGTTGCCCAACTTGCCCTTTTACTTGGAGTAATTTTTACATTTTAAAGAAAAACCCCGATGCAATGCATCGGGGTTAATTTATTTTACCGTAATATTCAACTTGCGTAAATCCGTAGAAACAAGTTTGATTTTAGGAGTAATTTTAATGTTACCTTTATTTTTCACAACAACATTTACATTGTCGTTATCACAATCTACATCAAACTCTAATTTAACGCAATTATTTTTTAAATATTCAAAAGACTCGCCGTCATCATTAAAATAGCAAGATGTAAAACTTCCGCTTTTAACGGGATAAACGGTAAAAACAACTTCTTCTGCCGAATTATACGAACACTCACCCTCATCAACAGGGAAAACAGAGCCTGAACGAATAAAATAAGGCACAGGCTTATCTGCCGGCAAATTAACATTTACCGTGCTTGAGCCGCAATAAAACTTGCCTGTTTCATTAAGATACCAATCATCACCCTTTGGCAGGTAAACGGATATTTGAGTTTTACCCTCATCAAGCACACAGGCTGCCAAAACATCTTTGCCCAGCATAAAAACATCGGTATTTACATCAATATTTTCATCATCATAATAAATATACGGCGGTGCCTGAACGGGAACATCATTTTCCACGCTGTTATAAGCGCAATTATACAAATAAGGCACCAAACTTTTCCGCTGCCTTAAAATTGCCTTTGCGCCGCTCAAACCGCTTTCATAACTCCACGGCATAGTGGCAGAACCGTCGCCGTTCCAAGAATGAATTGTAAAACGAGGTTCAAAAACGCCGTGTTGCATCCACCTTAAAAGCAATTCTTCAGAAGGCATTTCACCTGAAAAGCCGCCTAAATCATGGCCGTAAAAATAAAAACCGGAAAGAGACATTGTCATTCCCACATAGTGGCAAAAGCGTAAATCATGAAAAGAAGTAAAATTATCCCCCGACCAAGTTTGAGCCAAACGGCGAACGCCGCTGTTTCCGCTTCTGGTAGATAAAAACGGACGCTTTTGAGGATATTTTTTCATTTGTGCCTTATACGAAGACAGCACCATTAAATAAGTTAAAACAGGTCGAATCCTGCATGCAGATACGTTTTTTCCAAATCCTGCGGCAACAGCATCTGTAGCCTTAATATCAAACTCGTTATTATCATTCCACGTAGCGTCAATTCCCAAATCAAGCAATTTTTCGGTTACCTGACTGCTCCAAAAGTCAAAGGCGTCGGGATTTGTAAAATCCAAATAACTGCCCACGCCGTCCCAAAACTGAGTTACATAAGGTGTGCCGTCTGCATTTTTAACAAAAAATCCTTTTTCAGCCAACTCATTATACATTGGATGCGAAGTTAAAAAAGCAGGCTTAATGTTTGGAATTAAATGAACGTCGGCATTATTATAATCGGCAATAAACTGCTTTGGATTAGGGAACTTGTCATAATTCCAATTAAAAACGCAACGCAAATTGCCTATGGAAGTATACCCTGACGAAAGATAAAAACCGCCGCAACTCAAGTCAAGGTCTTTAATTTTATCCAAAAAGCCCTGCATTTGATTTTGTGCATCAGGCGCATCAGTGTACGCCATTGTACTGCCGCAATAATCAAAACTCCATTTAGGCGGAAAAGCCTGCTTGCCGCACAAACGGGCATATTGCTGTAAAACAGAAAGTTTGTTGCCAAAGAAAACATAATAAACCAAGCAATCATCATCTGTTTTAAAATACTTAAAATGGCAGTAATAATTATTAATTTCTCTGCCTAAATCAACAAAAGAAGTATCTGTTGTATCATAATAAATACCGTAAGTTCCAACAGAATTTTCACAAATATAAAACGGAACGTGCTTGTACAAAGGGTCTGTTTTTTCTGCGTCAAACCCCATACTGTCTGCCGTTTCAATGCGATAAACCTGACCGGCTTTATTAATTAAACCGCTTTTATCGCCAAGACCGAAAATATGCTCATCATCTTCCCTGGTAATATAATGATAAGAACCGTTTCCGAATTCGCCTTCAAAATTATAAGCAAGAGGCGCTCTGTCGGCAAATAAAAGTTTTGAATCTTTGCTGTAAGACAAAATAAAATTATTTAAATCCAAATCAACCGTAACGCCGCAATCAAGAACAAATTGCTCTTTATTTTCAAATTTTTCGACAACGGGCGCAACACAGTCAAACCCATCTGTCGACAATTTGCTTCTGCCAAATGCAGACAAATTATTATTTGGATTTACGGTAAAAGTCGGCAACATTTCCGCATTATCGTTAAAAACAGCCACACGCAAAGCACTGCCGCTTACAAAATCAATATTAATATTAACGTTGTTGCACTTATATTCACGGTGGGTTTTGTTTTCGTTTGTAAGTTTAAAAATATGATTAAATCTCATTATATTGATGCTCCGCCAAGGAATGTATTTTTTAAAAGTTGTGGGTTATTCCAATGTGCAAACTTTGTGTTTTCGCAAAAAGTCATAACTTTAGACGTGCCCGGCTTCCACTTCGGTATTGCATTGCAATTAGGATTACCGTTTTTTGCAAAAGCAATAAAAGATTTTGCAAGTTGATTTGAAATTTCGTAATCAACGGCTTCAAAAGGTCGCCAATTTTTATCAAGAGTTGAAAAAGCATAAAGCAAATCGCTTGAATGCCAAGCGCCTTTTTCATCGCCGGGCAAACTGCGTGCAAAATAATAAACATAGCAATCGCTGTTTTTATCACAGGCAACCCATTTTTTATCAATAGCCTGCAAAACCGCAGGCACCATATCATTTTTTGTAATGCCTATAATTTTAGGCATTTTGGGAATTGTTTTGCTGTTGAAATTTGATTTTGTAATTATTTTTCCGTCGCAAACAGGCAAAGTGTAAAGCATACTTTTAACCTTATCTTCCTTGCATGCCTTATTCCAAGCACGGTAAAGCACTTCTTTATCTGCCGTCTTTAATTCATCTATACTTTTAACCCCTGCATTTTCAACAATTTTATCCCAAAAAGCCCTTGTTTTTTCAGGCTCCAAAGGTTTTGCGGCAAAACGCTGAATACCGCCGCCGCTCATCATTATTGCACCTGAAAACCAACCTTTGCAAAGAGGATTTGAAAGATGAATATCAACGCTCATAGCACCTGCACTTTGACCGGAAAGTACAATATTATTGGGATTTCCGCCAAAAGATGCAATATTTTCTTTAACCCATTTAATTGCAACGTACTGGTCAAAAAGTCCAAAATTACCGCACACACCGTTTTCATCGGTTAAATCAGGATGTGAACAAAAGCCAAAGGCATTAAGCCTGTAATTCATTGCAACAAAAATTACGCCGTTTTTGGCAAAATTTTCGCCGTTTATATGCGCCTCATTTGAACTGCCGCCTGTAAAACTGCCGCCGTGAATATAAATTAAAACAGGGCAATTTTTCGCATCTTTAGGTGCGTATATATTTAAAAATTGGCAATCTTCGCTGTATGTAAACTCCAAGCCGTCTCTAAACTCATAATGATAAAATGGGTTAACGGTTGCATCATCATCAAACCCACGGTGCTGATATGAACATTCTTTAAAATAAGTTGCGTCAAATACACCCTGCCACTTTTCAATAATTTGCGGATATTCCCAGCGCTTGGCATTTGCATACTTTATGCCCCTGAATTCAAGACAATTTTCACCGTCTATGCCTTTAATTTTTCCGCATTTTGTTTGTAATTCAACAGTTTTCATAAAATCAAGCCCCTAAACACATCAGTCATTTTTGTTGCCGTAAAGCTGCTTGTGCAAATCTTCAACTTCCGATTTACCCAGCTTGTAGCAAAAAGCCGTTAAAATAAACATAAGCAAAAGAATTACTGCCGGCACTAATGTTGCCGCATCAAACATTTTTGTTAAAACCTGCTGCGATTGCACCGTTTGAGTGCCTTGATAGCCGATAGCACCAAGCACTGCCGGAACACCTGCACCTGCGGCTGTTTGACCTAATTTGCGAACAAAAGAATAAATGCTGTAAGTTGTGCCCTCTTCACGCCTGCCTGACAAAAGTTCCTGATAATCCGTAACATCCATAACGAGCGCCCAAACCTCAAGCACAAGGAATGTTTGACCTGCACCGGAAAGGAACACAAGACCAAGAAAAACATACGGATTATGAGCAAGTGAAGTAAAGCGTAAAAGGAACATTATAACATTAATTACAAAGGCAAAGCCCAAACCTGCGCCGCAAATTTCCTTTTTGCCGAATTTTCTGATAAGTTTGCCCATAAACGGCAAAAACAACGCCATAGGCAAATAAGTGCATATAGTAACAATGCTGTAAAGACCCGGTTTTTCAAAATAATTTTTAAAAAGATAGTTATAAAACGTTTGTGTGTACATTTGAAAACAAATAAGAAACATTGAAATAAAGCAAAGCACAACAAACGGCTTGTTTTTAACAAGAACGCCGATAGTTTTAAACAAATTATAATCGCTTGTTTTTTGAGTCGGCGGAAGTTGGATTCGCTCTTTTGTTAATTTAAAATGAGTTACAAAAAGAATGATTGTTAAAATTGAAATTGCACCTACGCACAATGAAAGCTTTGTACCGTCAAGCACTTTTGAAGAACTGCCGTCGGCATTTATTACAGTTGTATAAACAACAAGCGGCATAAGAATTTGTGCAGGCAAGCCGCCGATTCCGGCACCCACAGAACGCCACATTGAAAGAGATGAACGCTCAACCTCATCATCTGTAACGGCACTTGCCAAAGAACCGTAAGGAATATTAACGCCTGTATACATCATTCCGTAGAAAATATATGTAATGTAAGCATAAATTAAATATTGATTATCCGACAAACCGGGAATTTTGAAAAACATTAAAAATGCACCCAATGCAAGCGGAAAAGAAGCCCACAAAATATACGGCCTGAACCTGCCGTATTTAGTGGGCTTTCTTGAATCTATAAACGAACCCCATAAAGGGTCGTTTACAGCGTCCCAAATTCTGGCAACAAGCATTAAAATTGTTATGCTTGCGGCTGAAATGCCCAAAACATCGGTATAAAACATTGTTAAATACGAAGAAACAAGGCTGAATGAAAGTATTCCGCCCATATCGCCCAAGGCATAGCCAAACTTATCTTTAAATTTAATTCCGTGCGTTTCCATAAATAATTACCCCTTAATTAAATTGTTAAAATTGCACAATTATATTATATATTAACCATTTTTGTTGTCAATAATTACAGTTAATTACAAAGTAATTTGTTTACTGATACGGCAATCTGTAATACAAACAAAAAAACAAAGCACTTAAAAACAGACAATAATTTACACCGTTGAAGTAGCTGACCTTTTATGGTATAATGACCGAACACGATGAAAAATCAAGGGGTAAGTTTCTTCTTCGCAAAAGAAACGATAAAAATTTATGACAACATTAATAGAAACGGTTTACAAATTTCTTTGGGGAGATTTGTTTACACTGACATTTGGCAAAACAACAATAGGAATTCCACTGCTTGTTTTGCTGCTTGTGCCGGCAGGAATTTATTTTACGATTCGCACAAAATTTATGCCTGTTCGCAAATTGCCGCAAATGGTTAAAGCGCTTGGCGATAAAAAAGACGATAAAAGCAGCCTTTCCACATTTCAAACCCTTGTGGTTTCCACTGCAACAAGAGTGGGAATGGGTAACTTGGTGGGTGTTGTTGCCGCTGTTTCCGTAGGCGGTGCAGGCGCTATTTTTTGGATGTGGGTTTCGGCATTTTTGGGTGCTTCAACCGCTTACGCAGAAGGCACGCTGGCACAACTTCACAAAAAGAAAGACCCGCTTTACGGCGGTTACCACGGCGGACCTGCATACTACATTCACGATTTTGTTGAAGAAAAGCGAAAAAAGAAAATAAAAAAATCCGTACTTGCAATTCTTTTTGCAGTATTCGGCTTAATATGCTGGTGCGGCATAAGCCAAGTTATAAGCAATTCCGTAACATCGGCATTTAAAAATGCTTTTTCAATTCCGCCTATTTACACAACGATTGTGCTTGTAGCACTTGCGGCAGTTATAGTTTTAAGAAAAAATGCAACTGTTAAATTTTTAGATTTTATTGTGCCTGTTATGGCGGTATTGTACTTTTTAATAACTCTTTTTATAATTATTAAAAACATTAATCTTATGCCCGGTGTTTTTGCACGAATTTTCAAAGAAGCCTTTGGCATAAAGCAAGTTGCCGGCGGCGGATTCGGTGCCGTGCTTATGAACGGAATTAAAAGAGGATTGTTTTCCAACGAAGCAGGTTCGGGTTCCGCACCCTGCGCAGCGGCAGCAGCCGAGGGAAAAAAGCCTGAAACGGTTGGCATGGTACAATCACTTGGAGTTATTATTGACACTATGGTAATTTGCACCTGCACTGCAATGATTATGTTGCTTGTGCCGGAAGAATTAACAGCAAATCTGCAAGGAATGGAATTGTTGCAAACAGCTATGAATTACCATTTGGGAAGTATCGGAACAATATTTATTGCCGTAATTCTGTTTTTATTCAGTTTTTCAACATTTTTGGGTATTTTGTTTTATGCCCGTTCAAACGTTGCATACATTTGCGGAAACAACTGGTTAAGCCAAACAATTTATAAAATAATTGCGCTTGTTATGCTGTTTATAGGCGGATTGCAGGAATACACGGTTGTTTGGGATTTAGGCGATGTTGGAATCGGATTAATGACGATTATTAACTTAATAATTTTAATTCCCATGTCTAAAGAAGCAATAGCAATTCTTGATAAAAAAGAATAAACATAAAAAAGGATTGGCAATGCCAATCCTTTTGTTTTTGTTGTATTTTACTGCGGAACAGTTGTTGACTCGGTAGACGGCTCTGTTGTTGTAACAACCGCACCGTAAACCTGAATTGTTATTTCCTCGCCTTTTGCAACGGAAGAACCTGCTGCCGGTGCCATACCGTAAGTTGTTTTAACTCTGCCCTCGGTATAAGAACCGTCGTTATAAACAGTTACTGTTTTAACGGTAAATCCTCTTTCCTCAAGCTGCTTTACTGCGTCCTCTTTAGTCATTCCGCCAACATCGGGCACTTCTGCCGTTTCAATACCCTTGCTTACAGTAAGCACAATTGCAGTACCCTCAGGCACCTCTTTGCCTGCCTCAACGCTTTGTTTAAACACAACGCCCTCTGCGGCATCTGCCGAATACTGATAATCAAACGTTATTCTGAACTGCGCATTCCAAGAACCGGTGTTTTGAATATCACTTTCTGTGTAACCTGCCTGACAAAAATCAGGAACCTGAACATTTGCAACGGTTGAAGCCTGCGTTGTAGGCTCTTTGTTAAGCAAGCCCGAAAATCCCACAATATAAACGCCTGCGGCAACCAAAAACGCAACCACTATAACCACAATAACGGTTACTGTTGTTTTTTTCTTTTTCTCGGCTTTTTTGCTTTCCCTTTGTTCTACCCTTTCACGGTGAAAATCTTTTGGGTCTTTTTCAAGAACTTCACTGCTTACAGCCGATTTTTGAGCCACATTCGGCACAACCTTTGTGCCGTCATCCGCAGTTGAAGCCGCCTTTGCCACAACAGAAGGTGCGGCATTAAGCAATTCTCTGTAATCATAAACGGTTTGGATTCTTTTTTCCGGATAAATTTGAAGTCCGCCGCCGAGAGCCTTAATAACATGAGCAGGAATTCTTTCTGCCACTCTGTTTGGAATCATCAATTTATCATTTGCCTCTCTTGAAACGGCATCAGGCGGATTTGTGCCCACAAGAGCACGGTAAATGCATGCCGAAAAAGCATAAATATCTGTTGCAGGGCAAATTTTACGGTTATTGTCGTACTGTTCAAGAGCCGTATAACCGTCATGCACGTTAAATTCCAAATCACCTGAAGCGGTGTTGCACTGACTTATACAAAAACCTGCCAAGCGAACCTTGCCGTCTCTGCAAAGAACAAGATTATCCGGGTTAATTCCGCCGTGAATAATGCCTTTTGCATGCAAATTTTCAAGCGTTGTCAAAACGGGCATAAACATAAGCCTTGCCTTGTCCCACAACACAATATTTTCATCTGTTTTAAGAAGAAAATCATGAAGAGTTACACAATCAGGCTTTTCACAAACCGCATATGCCGTTTGATTTGCCTCAAACACATCAAGAACAGGGATTACGGCAGACAAAGAATTTAAACTTCTTAATGTTTGCCACAAATTTATGAAAGAATCCTTATAAGAAGCATAATTTTTTTTGAAACGCTCACGCACATGAACATCACTGTTGCCCTCAAGCCTGTTTGCAATGCCCTTTGGCAAAAACTCACGAATCGTAACAACCTGCTGTTTTTCCGTGTCATATCCCATATAAGTTACGGCGTCGCTTTCCTCGCAAACAACATTGCCCACAATATATTTAGAAGCAAGCAATGTTTTTCTTTGCAAATAAAGCATAGGCGTTACACTGTCGTTATCAAAACCGCATTCCGTGCAAACGCTGCCGCTTGTTAATCTATTAAAACAATTCATACACAAATTATCTGCTATATCCATTTTCATTCCCCTTAAACAGAATTAAGATATATTAAATCATTTTATATTTTACCAACCGCACAATGCTTTGTCAAGAATTTAGGGACTATATATTCTCTTACCAAGGGTTAAACTTGATTAAACAAAACTAATGTTATATAATTGAAACAATACAAATTAACCCACATTTACACACGAAAGGTGAGAAAAACCGAAATGAATTTTACAAAACTTCCAAACGGTCTGTGCGACGGTTTTGTTTTACTTAAAAAGTGCGAAGAAAAAACGACTAAAAACGGCTCTACATATTTAGACCTGATTATCGGCGACAAAGACGGCGAAATGCCTGCCAAACTTTGGGACTATAAGGGCGGCGATATGTTTGAGGCTGAAATGGTTGTAAAAATAAGAGGCTCTGTTGAGCAATACAACGGAAAAGACCAATTCAGAATAAACCAAATACGGCCTGCCGCTTCAAGTGATAACTACAATATGGCAGATTTAGTGCCTGCAACGGAAGTGGGCGGCGAACAAATTTACAACATGCTTTTAAGACGTGTTAATGCTTTTAGCGACAGCGATTTAAAAGCCGTTGTTTCATCAATAATGAACGATAAAAAAGATATTCTTATTACCTGCCCTGCCGCATTCAGACTTCACCACGCTATGCTGGGCGGTTTAATGCTGCACACAATTTCCATTGTTCGCATGGCAGAAGAAATTTGTAAAATTTACCCAAACATTGATAAAGATTTACTTTTATCAGGTGCAATTTTGCACGATGTTGCCAAAACTTGGGAATTTGAACTTAACAAGACAGGACTTGTTAAAGGCTATTCCACAGAGGGAGAATTAATAGGCCACTTGGTTAAAGGCGCAATGTATGTTGAAGAAAAGGCGAAAGAGCTGGGCATTAACAGCGAAAAAATAACATTGCTTGAACATATGATTCTAAGTCATCACGGCGTGCCGGAATACGGTTCTCCCATAAGACCTATGTTTTTAGAGGCTGAAATTCTGTCATCACTTGACACGCTGGACGCTACTATTTTTGAAATTAACAACGCTACTTCCAAAGTTGAACCGGGTTCATTTACCGACAGGCAATGGGCGCTGGACAACAGGAAACTTTACAATCACGGCTTGGCGCCTACGGAACACAAGGTTAACTTAGGAGAATAACCGACCCATACAAAACAGAAAGGCTGTAAATTTATGAGTGATATACAAAATGAAAGCTGGAATGAAATAATTATTCATGTTTCAACAAAAGACATTGAAACTGCCGGAAACATTGCCAATATGGTTGTTCCTTACGGCATATACATTGAAGATTATTCAGACCTTGAAAATGAAATTATGGAAATTGCCCATATTGACCTTATTGATGAAAATCTGCTTAAAGAAGACCGTTCCAAAGCATATATTCACGTATACATAAACCCACACGAAAACCCATATGAAGCAATTTCATTTATCACTGAAAGACTTAATAACCAAAACATAGAACACAGCTGGGAATTGTGCGACTGCAAGGCAGAAGACTGGGTAAATAACTGGAAACATTATTTTCACCCCATGCCAATAGGCGAAAAACTTTTAATAAGACCCACTTGGGAAGAAGAATACGACCCCGGAAACAGAAAGGTTTTGCATATTGAACCCGGTCTTGCTTTCGGCACGGGAAGCCACCCCACAACAAAACTGTGCCTTGAAACCCTGGAAAAATACATTAATGAAAACTCAACGGTGCTTGACATAGGCTGCGGCAGCGGTATTCTTTCAATAGCAAGCCTTTTACTTGGCGCAAAATCCGCATTTGGTGTTGATATAGACAAGCTGGCAGTTAAAACGGCAAAGGAAAACGCAAAGGAAAACGGATTTGAACCCCCTGTATTTGACGCCGTTAACGGCAACCTTTCAGACAAAGTTACGGGAACATATAATGTTATTGTTGCAAACATTGTGGCAGATATTATTATGGAATTTAACAAAGAAGTCGGTAAATTCCTTGAACCCGACGGAGTATATATTACCGGCGGAATTATTGATTTAAGAAAAGACGAAGTTATTAATTCTTTTGCCGAAAACGGATTTGAAATAATTGAAAGCTTTGAAGAAAAAGGATGGAACGTTTTTGTTTGCAAAGCAAAATAAAATATAAAATTTGCCGAATGATTTATTCATTCGGCTTTTTTGCACCTTTTTATACAAAAAACATCCCTGCTGTTTAAAACGGCAGGGATGCATTTATTTTTAATCAGTTTATTGCTTTTGTTTCAACTTCTTCAAGAATTTTGGCAACGAAATCATCAAGGCTCATTGCGCCTAATTCACCGTCTTTTCTTGAACGAACGGAAATTTGATTGTTTTCAATATCTTTATCACCGGCAATAATCATATAAGGCACTTTTTCAAGCTGTGCGGCACGAATCTTAAAGCCTGTTTTTTCAGACCTGTCATCAAGCTCACAACGAATACCATTTGCCTCAAGTTTTTTCTTAACATCATAAAGATAATCAACATGCCTGTCGGCAATAGGAAGAAGCTTAACCTGTACAGGGGCAAGCCAAGTTGGGAAAGCGCCTGCATATTTTTCAATAAGGTAAGCAAGTGTTCTTTCATAACAGCCGATTGATGTTCTGTGAATAATGTAAGGGTGCTTTTTAGTGCCGTCTCTGTCTACATATTCCATACCGAACTTTTCTGCAAGCATTTGGTCAATTTGAATTGTAATAAGAGTATCTTCCTTGCCGAAAACGTTTTTGATTTGAATATCAAGCTTAGGACCGTAGAAAGCAGCTTCGCCGATACCGATTTTATAATCAACACCCAAATCATCAAGAATGTTTTTCATTTTAGACTGTGCTTCGTCCCACTGTTCCTCTGTGCCGATGTATTTATCACGGTCGTTAGGGTCCCACTGTGAGAAACGGAAAGAAGCGTCTTCATACAAACCTAAAGTTTTAAGCATAAAGTTTGCAAGCTCAAGACAGCCTCTGAATTCATCCTCCAACTGCTCCGGAGTACACATTAAATGTCCCTCTGAAATTGTGAACTGGCGAACACGGATAAGGCCGTGCATTTCGCCGCTTGCTTCATTTCTGAAAAGAGTTGAAGTTTCGTCGTAACGAAGCGGCAAATCTCTGTAAGAACGAGGCTTGTTAAGATATGCTTGATATTGGAACGGGCAAGTCATAGGACGAAGTGCAAAAACTTCCTTATCCTTTTCCTCGTCGCCTAAAACAAACATACCCTCTTTGTAATGGTCCCAGTGACCTGAAATTTTATACAAATCACTTTTTGCCATAAGAGGAGTTTTAGTTAACTGCCAACCGCGCTTTGCCTCTTCATCCTCAACAAATCTTTGAAGAATTTGAATAATTTTAGTACCCTTTGGTAAAAGAATAGGTAAACCTTGACCTATATAATCAACAGTTGTAAAGAGTTCCAATTCTCTGCCAAGCTTATTATGGTCTCTTTTTTTAGCCTCTTCAAGCATTGCAAGGTGTTCCTCAAGCATAGAAGCCTTTGGAAAAGCAGTACCGTAAACACGGCAAAGCATTTTATTTTTAGCGTCTCCACGCCAATAAGCGCCTGTGCAGTTTGTTAATTTAAATGCTTTAACAACTTTCATATCCATAAGGTGAGGACCTGCGCAAAGCTCGGTAAATTCACCCTGCTTGTAAAAGCTGATAGGCTCGCCTTTTTCTGCATGCTCGTTAATAAGCTCAACCTTGTACGGTTCGTCTTTCTCTTTCATAAGTTTAACAGCGTCGGCAGGAGAAAGCTCAAATCTTTCAATTTCGGGATTTTCTTTAACGATTGCTTTCATTTCCTTTTCGATTTTTTCCAAATCTTCCGGTGAAAACGGTGTTTCAACATCGAAATCGTAATAAAATCCGTCTTCAATAGCAGGGCCGATAGTTAATTTAACCTGTGGGTATAATCTTTTAACAGCCTGTGCCATTATGTGAGATGCTGTATGATTAAATGTTTTTTTACCGTCCTCATCATCAAAAGTCAAAACTTCAAAATCGCAGTCGGAATCAACAACTGTTCTTAAATCCTTAACCTGACCGTTAATTTTGCAGGAACATGCGTTTCTGTAAAGGCCCATTGAAATATCTTTTGTAATATCCGCAGCTGTTAAAGCAGATGAATATTCCTTAACCGAGCCGTCTTTTAACGTAATTTTCATAACAAAAACCTCCAATAAAAAAATAAACCCTGTGTTAAAAAACACAGGGTGAATAAAATCCACGGTTCCACCTGAATTGCAAGCAATTAAATAATTCTTGCCGCTCTTAACCTTTAACGCAGGCATACGGCCGGTATTAACGGCACTCCGGGATGGTGGCTTACGGCTTTTTATATGCCGATTTCAGCAAACACGGCATTCTCTGAAATAAAAAGTTGGCGCAGTCTTGTTCCCTTCAACGCTTTATTAAGGCTATTATAACACCGATTTAACAGAAGTCAACAGGCAAAAAGCACAAATTTTTGCCCATTTAACGGCGAAAAACAAACCACATTGTATAAGTTTACTCAATATAATAACTTGACAGATACAAGATATAGGTGTATTATTTAACTTGAAGTTCTACATACTGTTTAAACTTCTATCTGAATATTAAACTGTTCCTTTTCTGATGATTATTTAACTTAAAAACAAATTATTAACAGAAGGAGGTGCTATGGATATTGAGTACATTAACAGTTGTTATTATATCAATTATTGTTGCGATTGTGTTTGGCTTAATCGGCTTTTTAGGCGGTTCCGAGTTCAGAAGAAAAGCAAATGAAAAAGAAATAGGCTCAGCAACATCGGAAGCAACAAAAATTATTAACAATGCTTTGGCAGAGGCAGAGCAAACAAAAAAAGCCAGCCTTATCGAAGCAAAAGATGAAATACACAAACTTCGCTCTGACGCAGACAAAGAAATTCGCGAGCGCAGAAGTGAAGTTCAACGCCAGGAAAACAGACTTAACCAAAGAGAAGAACACCTGGACAAAAGAGCGGATTCCATTGAATCCAAAAACGAAAGTCTTAATGTTAAACAAAAACAAATTGAAGAAAAATTACTCGAGATTGATAGCATCAAGAAAAGCCAGTTTGACATGCTGGAAAAAATATCAGGATTAACAAAAGAGCAGGCAAAAGAACAGCTTTTGCAATCTCTTTCAGAAGAACTTGATACCGAAAAAAGCAGAAGAATTATTGAAAACGAGCAAATGATTAAAGACCAAAGCGAAGTTATTGCAAGGGAAATCATCGGCACTGCTATCCAGCGTTGTGCGGCAGACCACACAGCAGAAACCACCGTTTCGGTTGTTGCTTTGCCAAACGATGAAATGAAAGGAAGAATTATAGGCAGAGAGGGAAGAAACATTCATTCCCTTGAAACAATTACCGGTGTTGAACTTATTATTGACGACACGCCGGAAGCAATTACAATCAGTTCTTTTGACCCTGTCAGAAGAGAAATTGCACGCCTTACCCTTGAACATCTTATTCAAGACGGCAGAATTCATCCCACAAAAATCGAAGAACTTTACGAAAAATCAAAGCGAGAGGTTGAAGTAACCATTAAGCAGGAAGGCGAAAAGGCTGTTCTTTCCGCAAACTGCGGCTCTGTTCACCCCGAGCTTGTTAAACTTTTGGGCAAGCTTAAATACCGCACATCTTACGGTCAAAGCGTGCTTAAACACAGCCTTGAAGTAAGCTATATTGCCGGTCTTATGGCTGCCGAATTGGGTGTTGACGAAAAAACTGCCCGCCGTGCAGGTCTTCTTCACGATATAGGCAAAGCGCTTGACCATGAAATTGAAGGTTCACACGTTGCCTTGGGTGTTGAATATGCACGCAAATACAAGGAAAACGAAACAATTATTAACGCTATTCAGGCTCACCACGGCGATGTGGAATGTAAAACGGTTGTTGCCTGTCTTGTTCAGGCGGCAGACGCTGTTTCTGCGGCTCGTCCGGGAGCAAGAAGAGAAAACATTGAAAATTACATTAAGCGTCTTCAGCAACTTGAAGAAATTTCAACAGGCTTTGACGGAGTTGAAAGAGCATATGCTATTCAAGCAGGCCGTGAAGTGCGAGTAATGGTTAAGCCGGATGTTGTTACAGATGAAAGAATGCCTTACATTGCAAGAGAAATTGCAAAGAAAATTGAGGCTGAAATGGAATATCCCGGTCAAATTAAAGTTAACATTATTCGTGAATCAAGAGCGTTTGATGTGGCAAAATAATAAAGAAAAGGGCGTCTTTCGACGCCCTTTTAAAATATACACCGACTTATTAAGAAAGGAAAAACTATGATTAAACACATTGTTTGCTTTAAATTAAAAAACAACAGCGAAGAAAAGAAAGCCGAAGCAAAAGAAAGGCTTTTATCTATGAAAGGTAAAGTTGATTTGATTAAGGACATTGAAGTGGGATGCGATTTTTTAGGTTCTCCCCGTTCATATGATGTTATTTTGCAGGTTGTTTTAGAAGACGAAAACGCCCTTGACCTGTACCAAAAAGACGAATACCATTGCTCATATGTAAAAACATATATGCACGAAGTTATGGAAAAATCCGTTGCTATCGACTATAATTTATAAAATTTCCGTCATTTTCAACAAGGAAGCAGAGTTTTTTTCTCTGCCTCCTTGTTTTATTTTACAAATATCGCCATTGACGGTTGATTTTATCTGTGTTATCATTATTAGTGCTATATTAATAATTAATATATTATAATATATAAATAAACGGAGGTTTATAGCTTTGGATAACGAAAGAGAAATAGATATTGATTTAGGCAGAATATTTTTTATGATGCGAAAAAGGGTGGTTTACATAATTCTTGCAACAATAATTTGCGCCACTCTTTCAGGCTGTATTACAGGCTTCTTTATTACGCCCAAATACACCACATCCTGCTCTATGTATGTTTACAGTAATACAGACAGAGTAAGCACCGATTCTTCCATAGGTCAAAATGAACTTGCCGCTTCACAGCAACTTGTAAAAACATACATTGTTGTTTTAAAAAGCGACACCGTGCTTGAAAAAGTAATTGAAAAGTTAGAATTAAATACAACAACAAGCACTCTTAAAAAAATGATTTCCTGCTCCCAAGTTGACGAAACGGAAATTTTCAGCGTTTCCGTTACAAGCACAGACGCTGTGCTTTCCGCAAACATTGCCAATGCCATTGCAGATGTGGCACCAAGTGAAATTGTTAGAACAATTAAAGCCGGCGGCGTTGAAATTATAGACTATGCAAAGGTGCCTGATTCGCCATCATCTCCAAACTTAAAGAAAAACATTGTTATAGGTGCGTTAATGGGCTTTGTGCTTTCATTTGCCGCATTCTTTGTTTACGAATTGTTTGATTCCACAATTACCAGTGAAAAAGATTTGGAACGTGAATTTGACGTGCCTCTTTTGGGCTCTATTCCAAGGCTTATTCCTGCTACGGAAAAAGAACATTCCCCGTCTAACAGTTTAGAAGAAGTTATGAACTCGGCAGATTCAAAGAAAGGAGATAAATAACCATGGCTCTTTTTAAAAAGAAAAAAAGCGAAGACAAAAAAACTTCTGCATTTTCAAGAAATGACATTAAAAAAATGCTCAGTCCCGAATCTCCTTTCGTTGTTAAAGAAGCATATTCATCAATAAGAACAAACCTTATGTTTACTCAAAAAGGAGAAAGCTGCCCGATTTTTGTTGTTACAAGCCCAACGGCTAACAACGGAAAAACAATAAACAGCATTAACCTGGCAATTTCTTTTGCACAAATGGGCAAAAGAACACTGCTTATTGACGCAGATATGAGAAACCCCACGGTGCACAGAATGTTTTCCGTGCCTGTTAAAAACGGACTTTCCGAAATTTTAGCAGGTTTGACAGACAACATTACTGTTTCCAAAACAGAAATAGAAAATCTTTCTCTTTTAACATCCGGCAAAATTCCGCCAAACCCGGCAGAATTGCTTGCATCCCCAAGGATGGATAAGCTTTTATCCTTTGTTAAAGAACATTACGATTGTGTGTTTATTGACACGCCGCCTGTTAACCTTGTAACAGATGCAACGGTATTTGCACAAAAATCAACAGGCTACATTCTTATTGTTAAAGCAAATGTTTCCGACAATTCGGATGTTAAAACCGCACTTTCAAATATTGAAAGCATTGACGGAAATGTTTTGGGCGTTATTTTAAACGACATTTCAACAAGCAGACACAAATATTATTCATACTACAGAAAATACGACTATAAATACGGCGGTTACAGCTACGGCTACGGTTACGGCTATAAAAAATAAGATTCCCGGTGAAAAGCAATGAGCAAAAGAAAAGAAATACAGCTTATATTTGAATATTTTGTTGACTTTATTGCCCTTTTAACAGCAAGTGCAGTGGCATTTGTTATAAGTGCGGCAATTAATAAAATGCCTGAAATAGATGTTGATTCCGTTTTAGCATACTGCTTTATAAGTTTTATATCTTTTTCTGTTGTTTTTTTAGGTTTTTCATCATCAATCAACCTTGAAAAAAGAAGCAGAACGGCTGAATTTATTTCTGTTTTGCGAAACTGCCTTTTAACCTATATGACTGTGGCAGTATTTATGGTGCTTACAAAGAACGAACTTTTGCAATCCCGTTACTTTTTTGTTATTTCCTTATTTCTTTACATATGCATTTCCTCTGCCGGAAGGTACATTTTAAAAAGAATTCTAATAATGAAATTTTCCGAAAGCAAAATGGCAAGTTTGGTGGGGGTTATTACATCAAGCGACCGTGCCAAAACATTTTTGCAAAGCCTTTCGGAGGACTGGGGCAGAAAAATAACCGGTATTGCCCTTATAGACGCCGTTTATGAAGACGGAGTTTACAAATACCACCACCCGGAAGAAAGCATTGATGAAAACGGAAATACAAAAGTAACTCTTTCCTATGATTTAGAAACCGTACGTGAAATTGCAGGTGTGCCGGTTATGGCAAACGGTGCCAACTTTATGAAATGGGTTCGCAATTCATCACTTGACGAAATTTTTATAAACACTCCCGTAGGGCTGGCAATAAGCACAAACGACTACATTAAAGAACTTGAAAGCATGGGCGTTACAGTGCATGTTAACATTCCTGTTTCGGAAGAAATTGTTAATTCCCCCGGATTTGGCAAAATGGAATGTTCAATGTATGCAGGCTACCCCATGGCAAGCTTTACGGCAAAAAGCATAAGCACAACAGGTGCCATGGCAAAAAGAATTTTTGATTTTATTTTTGGACTTATAGGCACAATTCTTTCTGCCCCCATAATTGCTTTAACGGCAATTCCGCTGCTTATAGAATCAAAAGGCCCGTTAATTTTTAAGCAGCAGCGTGTTGGAAAAAACGGACGAATATTTAACATTTACAAATTACGTTCAATGTATGCAGACGCAGAAGAACGAAAAAAAGAACTTGAAAAAAGCAACAAAATGAACGGTCTTATGTTTAAAATGGACGAGGACCCGAGAATTACAAAAGTTGGCAAATTTATAAGAAAAACAAGTATTGACGAATTGCCTCAATTTTGGAATATTTTAAAAGGCGATATGAGCCTTATCGGCACTCGCCCCCCTACGCTTGACGAATTTGAAAAATACGAAAGTCACCACAAACGCAGACTTTCCATGAAACCGGGAATTACGGGAATGTGGCAAGTCAGCGGCAGATCTAACATTCACGATTTTGAAGAAATAGTTAAACTTGACTGTGAATACATAGATAACTGGAGTCCGTGGCTGGACATTAAAATATTTTTTAAAACAATAAAAGTTGTTTTAAAAGGAATCGGTGCTGAATAACAAAAATGAAAATTGCAATGTTTGGGCATAAACGAATCCCCTCCCGTGAAGGCGGTGTGGAAATTGTTGTTGAGGAACTTGCCGTGCGAATGGCAAGCCAAGGCAATCAAGTTACCGTGTATAACAGGAAAGGACATCACGTTGCCGGAAAAGAATTTGAACAAACAAAAAAAATTAAAAACTACAAGGGCGTTAAAATAAAAACTGTTTTTACCTTTCAAAGCAGTAAATTAAATGCTGTGGTTTACAGCTTTTTGGCGGCATTAAAAACAGCTTTCGGCAATTACGATGTTGTTCACATTCATGCCGAGGGGCCTGCATCAATGGCATTTATTCCCAAAATGTTCGGCAAAAAAGTTGTTGTTACAATACACGGACTTGACTGGCAACGCTCAAAATGGGGCGGTTTTGCCACACGTTTTCTTAAATGGGGAGAAAAAAATGCCGCAAAATATGCAGATGAAATTATTGTGCTTTCAAAAAACGTGCAACAATATTTTATTGATACTTACGGCAGAAAAACCGTTTATATTCCAAACGGAATTGAAAAACCGGTTATAAAAAACGACAACGAAATTAAAACAAAATACGGCATTGAAAAAAACGAATATATTCTTTACTTAGGCAGAATTGTACCTGAAAAAGGAATTCATTACCTTATAAACGCTTACAATCAAATTTCAACAAATAAAAAACTTGTTATTGCAGGCGGCGCAAGCCACACAAGCGAATATACGGCACAGGTTAAAGAATCGGCAAAGATGAATAAAAACATTATTTTTACCGATTTTGTGCAAGGTGAAATTTTGGAAGAACTGTATTCAAACGCATATGTTTACTGCCTGCCAAGCGACCTTGAGGGTATGCCACTAAGCCTGCTTGAAGCCATGAGCTACGGCAACTGCTGTTTAACATCAGACATAGCGGAATGCACAGAAGTATGCGGCGAAAACGCAAAATATTTTAAAAAAGGCAACACAGAAGACTTAAAAAAACAGCTTAGCAATTTGCTAAATAACGAAAATGAAGTTTTAAATTACAAAAAAAATGCCGCCGATTATGTTTTGAGCAAATATAATTGGAACGACATTACAAACAAAACACTGAATTTATATAAAAAAGGCTGATAATATGAAGCGAAATCGCTACGATTCAATAGACGGATTAAAAGCATTGGCAGCAATCGGAATAGTTTTAATACATGTTAAAGCAAACAACAATTACAATATTTCCGGCTTTGCGTACAATAAAATAATAGCGTCCCTTGGTAATTTTATTTTTCTTTTTATGATGATTTCTGCCTTTGGATTGTGTTGCGGTTACCACGAAAAAATGTTAAGCGGCAACATTTCCGTTTCTGATTTTTACAAAAAAAGAATAATAAAAATTTGGCCGTTTTTTGGTTTGCTTGTTTTAATGGATGTAATTCTATCTCACTCAATTTCGGCACTGTGTGAAGGTTTTGCGGATTTAACGCTTATGTTTGGATTTATACCAAATGAAATTTCCGTTATAGGCGTTGGCTGGTTTATAGGGCTTATTTTTATTTTTTATTTAGCTTTTCCTTTTTTCTGCTTCCTTACAGAAACAAAAGCACGTGCCTGGGCGGTTTTTGCCGCAAGTATAGTTGCAAACATTATTTGTGCAAACTATTTTAATTTAACAGGCAGAAATTTTTTATTTAGCTTCTGCTTTTTTGTTGCAGGCGGATTAATTTATTTATATAAAGATAAAATTGAAAAAATTAATCCTTGGATTGCTTTTATTTTAGTATGTGCAAGCATTGCCGTTTACTATTTATTTGAAACCACGCATTTAACAATTTTGCTTTCATTTGTATGTATGTTAATTTTTGCAATAACATACAACGGCAAATTACTTAATAATCCGGCGGCAAAATTTATAAGCGGAATAAGCTTTGAAATTTACCTTTCCCACATGTTTATATTCAGAATTATTGAAAAGTTTAAACTAAACACTGTTTTAAACAACGATATTATTCAATACATACTTACTTCCGTTTTGGTATTAATCGGTTCTGTAGCTTTTTCGGTTGCGGTTAAATATGGGTTTAAATTTTTATCCGAAAAAATAAGCAAAAGGTGTAAAAATGAAAATTTTAACAGTTAATAAATTCCTTTTTAAAAAAGGCGGTTCTGAAACTTACATATTAAAATTAGGCGAACAGCTGAAAAATATGGGTTGCGAGGTGCAATATTTCGGAATGGAACACCAAGGCAACTGCGTTTTTAACAATGCCGGTCAATATACAAGCGATATGGACTTTCACACAGCGTCGCCTTTAAAAAAGATTTCATACTCATTAAAAACCGTTTACTCAAAAGAAGCAAAGGCTAAAATAAAAGCGGTTTTAAATGATTTTAAGCCGGATGTTGTTCACTTAAATAATTTTAACTATCAGCTTACACCAAGCATTATTTTAGGCATTAAAGAATTTGAAAAAGAAAGCGGCAAAAAAATTAAAACAGTTTACACTGCCCACGATTATCAACTGATTTGCCCAAACCACATGCTTTATTCCAATAATGAAATTTGCAAAAAATGCACCGGCGGTAATTTTAATGAATGTTTAAAAAACAAATGCATTCACGACTCGGCGGCAAAAAGCCTTATGGGCACAATAGAAGCAAAATATTGGAACAAGCGCCGTGTTTACGAAAATATAGACACCGTTATTTGCCCAACGGAATTTATGAAAAACAAATTAGAAACAAACCCTATTTTTAGGGGAAAAACAGTTGTTTTGCATAACTTTACAGATAACGAAGCAACTATCGACAAAGACGCCCAAACAAGCAAAAAAGGTGATTATGTGCTTTATTTCGGCAGATTTGATGAAGAAAAAGGCGTAAAGTTGTTTGACGGACTGAACGACATTAACTTAGTGTGTGCCGGAGCCGGCAATTTAGAAGATTTTATAAACTCACTGCCAAATGCTAAAAACGTAGGTTTTAAAACGGGCGAAGAATTAAACGAGCTTATAAAAAATGCAGCATGCACAATTTACCCAAGTATTTGGTATGAAAACTGCCCGTTTTCCGTTATGGAAAGCATAAATTTAGGCACGCCTGTTGTGGGTGCAAACATAGGCGGCATACCGGAACTTATTAAAAACGGTGAAAACGGATTTTTATTTGAACCCGGCAATAAAAAAGATTTGGCACTTAAAGTTAAAATGATTTTAAACAATAAAAATCTTGCCCGTGAAATGAGCGAAAACTGCTTTAACACCAAATTTGATAATGTGCGTGAATACGCAGAAAAGTTAATTGAAATTTACACAAAATAAACCGAAAGAATGATATGCAATGGCAAAAAAATTAAACGGAACAGTAATAGTTACATACAGGTGCAATGCCCGTTGCAATATGTGCAACAGGTATAAAAAGCCGTCTAAACCCGATGAAGAATTAACTGTTGAGGCAATAAAAAAACTGCCGCCTATGTACTTTACAAACATTACGGGCGGCGAGCCGTTTATAAGGCAGGATTTAAGAGAAATAGTTGCCGAATTATATAAAAAAAGCGACAGAATCGTTATTTCCACAAACGGCTTTTTTACAGACAGAATTGTAGAGCTTTGCAAAGAATTTCCAAACATAGGAATCAGAATTTCCATTGAAGGATTGGAAGAAACAAACAACAGTATTCGTGGCTTGGAAGACGGATTCAACAAGGGTTACACCACCCTTAAAAAGCTTGTTGAAATGGGCATGAAAGACGTTGGCTTTGGAATGACGGTGCAAGACGCCAACGCAAAAGATTTGGTTCCTCTTTACAAACTTTCAAACGAAATGAATATGGAATTTGCCACAGCGTCGCTTCATAATTCTTTTTATTTTGTTGAGGCAAAAAACATTATTAAAGACCGCCCTTACGTTGCACAAAATTTTGAAGACTTAATAAATGAACTTCTTAAAAGCAACAGCCCTAAAAAATGGTTTAGAGCTTATTTTAACCACGGTCTTATTAACTATATTTACGGTCAAAAAAGGCTGTTGCCCTGCGATATGGCATTTGATACCTTTTTTGTTGACCCTTACGGCGACGTTATGCCCTGCAACGGAACAAAAGAAAAGCTTGTTATGGGCAATATTAACAACCAAAGTTGGGACGAACTGTGGAACAGCGAACAAGCTGAAAACGTGCGCAACGCCGTTAGAAACTGCGACAGAAATTGTTGGATGATTGGCTCTGTTTCACCTGCTATGCACAAATACATTGCCACGCCTGCAATGTGGGTTATTAAACACAAGTTTTTAAGATTTTTTAAAGATAAAAAGTACAGTATGTACGAACTGCCTATAGTGCGTGATTACAGAGACGGTAAAGTTACAAAAGAAGAGCTTGACGCACTTTCAACCTGCGATTTAAATGCCGTTGTAAATGACGGACTTTCACAGCAATCTAAAGAGCAATTAAAAACCAAAACCGGCGAAGAAATTGTTAACGAAGATTTGAAAAGCCAAAAGGTTTAACGGGAAGATGATTTTATGAACAGCCGTTCTTTAAAAAGAGAAATTCAAATAGACAATATAAAACTGTTTGCCTGCATTTTTGTTGTGCTGGGACATTTCTTTCAAAGCATGGTAAAAGCAGGCATTATGCCTGAAAGCGCATCATATTTGTGGTTTAATAAAACAATTTATTTGTTTCATGTTCAACTGTTTTTCATTTGTTCGGGTTATCTTTATCAAAAAACGACAAAAGAAATCAATTTTAAAAGCCATGCAAATAACATAATTAAAAAAGCTGTTGCATTAGGGGTTCCTTATTTTACATTTTCAATATTAACATGGGTAATTAAAAACATATTTTCGTCTAATGTAAATGAACAAACAGGCGGAATAATAAACTCTTTATTTTTAAATCCCCTGTCGCCTTATTGGTATTTATACTGTCTTTTCCTGCTTTTTGTTATAACTCCAACAATCAAAAACAAAAACGGCGCAGGAATACTTATTGCAATAGGTTTAATTTTTAAAATTATTTCCGAACTTATTCCTATTAATATTTACGCCGTATCTTGCATATTTTCAAATTTAATTTGGTTTGCAACGGGTATGGCTTTACAATACTTTGATATAAACAGCTTGCTTAAAAAATTCAAACTTATCGGCGGTTTACTTTGTATTGCGTTATTTGGAATATTAAACGCTGTTTATTTTAAATACAATATTAATTTTCCGTGTTATGATTTTATTATGAGCATATTTGCCTGCCTTGGGTTTGTGCTGCTTTTTTGTTACATATTTGAGCGAAACAAACAGCCAAAGGCACTTGAATTTTTATCAAAATACACCATGCCTGTTTTTCTGCTGCACACAATTTTTGCGGCAACATTACGAGCAATATTAATAAAAGTCGGCATAACAAATTCCGCAATACATATTGCACTTGGCATTTTAATAAGCTTTGCAGGACCTATTATTGTTGCAATGATAGGGGAAAAAATTAAATTTATTGACTTTTTCTTTTACCCAACAAAATATATAAAGAAAAGCAAGCAAAAAATCACAACCGATTGAAGGTGCTGAAATGCAACCAAATAACAACTTAATAAAAATTGCGGTTATTACACGGCATGCAATTACAAATTACGGTTCTTTATTGCAAGCATATGCACTTCAATCTGTTTTTGAAAAAGCAAACGCAAAATGTGAAATTATAAATTACATCCGTTACGATGAGCGTGGCACAAACATTGCAAATACACTTTTAAAGAAATCGCCTAAATGGAATAAAAATCAACTGACAAGATTTGTATACAAAGCCATTCAGGCACCGGAATATGTTTTTTCACAACGCCGTTTTGAAAAAGAAAGAAACAAATATTTAAACCAAAGCAACGCTTTATTCGGCAATTCAACAGAATTAAAACAAAACTGCCCAAAAGCAGATATTTATTGCACGGGAAGCGACCAGGTTTGGGGTGAAATAGGCGCCGAGCCATTTGATGAAAACTATTTTTTATCTTTTGCACCGGAAGGGGCAAAAAGAGTTGCTTATGCCGCCAGCTTTGGAAAAACGGAATTCAACCCACAAAATTCTGAAGCAATAAAAAATTTTCTTAACCAATATGATTTAATTTCCGTTCGTGAAAAAAGCGCAGTTGAAATTTTGCAAAAAGAAAATATCAATGCTGTTCAAGTGCTTGACCCAACCTTGTTATTAACAGGAGATGAGTGGAGTAAATTAATTAAAAGCAACAAAAAAAGCGATTATGTTCTTTTATATCAACTGCACAGCAATGATGAAATGGACAGATATGCAAAAAAATTTGCAAAGAAAGCCGGTATGAAATTAATACGGCTTACTCCCCTTTTACACAGAACGGTAAAGGGCGGCACACCTGTATACTTACCTACTGTGGCAACATTTTTATCTTACATAAAAAATGCAAACTATATGATAACGGATTCCTTTCACGGAACGGCATTTGCCATTAATTTTAATACCGAATTTATTGAAATTTTGCCAAGCAAAACACGAACACGAAATCAAAACATTCTTGAACTCACCGATTTAGAAAACAGGATATTAAAAAATTACGACGATTTTCATTTTATAAATGAAAAAACAAATTTTAAAACAGCAAACAAATTATTACAGGCAGAAAGAAAGAAATCATTTGATTTTATAAACAAAATCATAAACATTTAAGAAAGGAAAAAACAAAATTATGAATTCTTTGTTTAACGAAAAAGAAAACTGTTGCGGATGCGGCGCCTGTGAAAACATTTGCCCTAAAAGCGCAATTTCATTAAACGAAGATGAATTTGGATATGTTTTTCCGAAAATTGACAGTACAAAATGCATTAATTGCAACTTATGCAAAAAAGTTTGCCCTATTTCAAATGTGCCGAAAGTAAAATACCCGCAAAAATGTTTTGCCGCATATGCAAAAGACAAGCATATTCATGAATCAAGCACAAGCGGAGGAATTGCGGCAATTTTTTCAAAACACATTATAAATCAATCCGGCGTTGTTTACGGTGCCGCATACTGTAACGACACCGTACAACACATTAGAGTTGACAATTTTGCCGACTTAAAAAAACTTCAAGGTTCAAAATACGTTCAAAGCTATATTTTGAGCACATTTAAGGATGTTAAAAATGACTTAAACAGCGGAAAAACCGTGCTTTTCACAGGAACTCCGTGCCAAGTTGCAGGACTTAAAAACTTTTTACAAAAAGATTACGACAATTTGTTTACGGCAGACGTTATATGCCACGGCGTGCCATCACAAAAATACCTTAAAGATGAAATAGGCACCGGATTTACAAACGTTTCATTTAGAAGTAAAAACGATTTCATTTTAAAAACATTTAAAAACGAAAAAGCTGTTAATGAAACACAAATGACGGATTCGGATTTTTACAGTTCATTTATTTTTGGAATGTTTTACAGAGAAAGCTGCTACAAATGCCGCTTTGCAAAGCCTGAAAGAGTTTCCGACATAACTATTGGGGATTTTTGGGGGCTTGGTAACGATTCCCGTTTATTAAACAATAACGAAAACGGCGTATCCGTTGCACTTCCGATTACAAACAAAGGAATAAAATTATTTAACGACTGTAAAGAAGATTTAATTTTTGAAGAAAGAAGCATTGAAGAAGCAATTAACGGAAACAGTCAATTAAAGCACCCTTTCCAAAAACCGAGAAGTTATAAAAAATTTCAAAAAATTTACTTAAGAAAAGGCTTAGCGGAAGCTTATAAAAAAACAAACCCGTTAAGAATTTTAAAAAGAAAAGCAAAAAACAACAAATTTATTTACAGCGTTTACAAAGCAATTAAAGGTAAATCAAACTGAAAGCAACAGGCGTGAATTATGAAATTAGTTCTCATTACAACATATTTCGGCAAATTTCCAAGCAATTTCGGAATTTGGCTTAAAAGTGCCGAAAAAAATAAAAATATCGATTTTTTGGTTTTTTCAGACTGTAGCCGGGAAGAGTTTGAACCGTTGCCTAAAAACGTTAAAATAATAAAAAAAACTTTTACCGACATTCAAAAGGATTTTCAAAGTTTTTTTGACTTTAAAATAACGCTTAACACCCCTTATAAACTGTGTGATTACAAGCCTGCTTACGGATTGGTTTTTCAAAAATACATAAAAAATTACGATTATTGGGGTCATATTGACATAGACACTGTACTTGGTGATTTAGAATCTTTTTTACCTAAGAAAGATTACGAAAAAATTTACAGATTCGGGCATCTTTGCATTTACAAAAACACAGATGAAAACAACAAAAGATTTACAAAAGACGGCGGCATGAATTACAAAGATGTTTTTACAACGGCTAACATTGCTGTTTTTGACGAAGTGCTTGGAATGGAGAAAAAATTTAAAATTTTAAATGTGCCTACATATATTTCCCGTGATTTTGCCGACATTACAAAGCGCCGATACAGATTTACGCTTACAGACGCATTTATTACCAAGCAAGAGCTTTTAACAAATAACTACGACTATCAGGTTTTTTATTACGAAAACGGCAGAGTTTACAGAGATTTTATTATTAACAATGAAATAAAAACTCAAGAATTTAACTATATTCATTTTTCATCAAGAAAAATGGTTGACCACACAAACGGCAGTGAAAACTTTTACATAACAAATAAAGGATTTTTCCCTAAAAACGAAAAAGTTACAAAAGAAATTATTGAAAAATACAACCCAAAAACTCCAATTAAGGACAAAGCGACTTACATTAAATGCCGAATCAACGACGCAAAAAGAAAAATTAAAAAAATTATTCAAAAAAGGAAAGAGCAAAAATGAATGTTGTTCATTTACAATTATCCGGCGGCACAGGCGGAATTTCCGTTTTAACGAAAGACATTGCCGAAAAATCAAAAAACAATAATATTTTTTACTTTCTTTTTGAAGGCGGCATTGTTGCAGACAAAATGAAAGAAATGGGGTGCAAAGTTGTTGTAAAAAACGGAAGCCACGCAAATTTTATAGGTGAAGGAATTAAACTTGTAAAATTTTGCAAAGAAAACAATGCTGATGTTTTAATTGCCCACAGCGGAGCACCGATTATACGATATATTGCAACATTTGCAAAAAAACATTTAAAAAACATTAAAATGTTTGTTTACCTTCATTCAAGCATTGGAATAGTTAACTATAAAAACAAAATAAAAAACGCTTTAAGCGATTACATAGATATAACTTCTTTTAACCATTGCGACAAAGCCATTGCAATTTCAAATTCCGTTAAAGAAAGCTACCAAAAAAAATACAATTTAAAAAATGGTATAATTCAAACCGTTTACAACGGAATCAACACTGAAAAATTTAAGCCAAATTACAACAAGAGCGGCGATGCATTTAACATTTATTATGTAGGGCGTGTAATAAAATATAAGGGAGTTCATAATTTAATAAGCGCCGCAGGCACACTTAACCTGCCCAACATTAATATTATGATTGTAGGCAAGTGCTACAACGGATACGACAAAGAATTAAAAGAACTTGCAAAAAAGAACGGCATTGAAAATCAGGTTTATCTGTGCGGAGAAAAAACAGATGTGGAAAATCAATTAAAAAACGCACACCTGTTTGTTCACCCGGCAAAAATTAACGAAGGCTTCGGACTTACCCTTGCCGAAGCATTAAGCTGTGCAGTGCCATGCATTGCATATAACGAAGGTGCAATGACAGAAATAATAGAAAACGGCAAAAACGGATTTATTGCAAATGATTTTACAATTTCCGCACTTGCCGAAGCCATAAAAAAAGTTTATGATATTTGGAGCGGCAACTATAATTCATACATAGAAATGTGCCGTTATTCAAATGCAAGCGCCCAAAAATTTTCTATTGAAAAAACAGTAAAAGAATTAGAAAGCCTGTATTAATTATGTTAGGAATACTGATTATTAACTATAATCAATGGCAAAAAACCGTTGATTGCATAAATTCTGTTTTCAAAACAGTTAAATCACCGTATAAAATATATTTGCTTGATAATGCATCTGCAAATGATTCCGCACAGGAATTAGAGCGAATTTATAAAAACAATAAACGAGTTGCATTTATTAAAAACAAACAAAACACAGGCTATGCAAACGGCAACAACCTGCTGATTAACCTTGCCGAAAAAGACGGCTGCAACAAAATTCTTATTTCAAACAACGACATTATTTTTGACGATAACGCTATTGACAAGCTATATAACGATATTTGCGAAAACGACTGTTTGGCAATAGCTCCAAGGCTGAAATATCCAAACGGCGCAATACAGCAAAACATAAAAAAAGAGGCTCCGAATTTTAAAAAATATATTCTAAGTGAAACATACTTTCACAACTTTGACAAAAAAAGAAAATACCAAAACACCTATGTTGCAAAAAAATTTGAATATGTTTACTGGATTTCCGGCGCTGTTTTTATTGCAGATACAAGCAAATTTAAAAGCATAGGTTATTTTGATAAAAACACGTTTCTTTATTTTGAAGAATACATACTTGCCGAAAAAGCGGCAAAAAACAATTTAAAAATTGCCATTGACCCCCTGGCAACAGCGTATCATTTTCACGGTGCCTCCACGGGCGGCAATGCAAATTTATTTACACGCACGGAAAATTTAAAATCCGAGTTGTATTTTTTTAAAAACTATAAAAATTTCAGCAAAAGCAAATTAAATCTTTTAAGAAACATAAGATGCCTTGAAGTTTTATTTACATTTACTAAGGAACATCAATTTAAAAATGCTTTAAAGTTTATTAAATCAAGCAAAAAAATATTAAGGAACACATAATAAATGAAAATCAAATACAACAGCAGTATAATCTACAATATAACACTTTTTATGATAATGGTTTCTTGCGGGCTTTTTTGCATAATTTCCATGCCGATTTTAAGAAGTGCCGCAATGCAATACAGCATTGTTTTTGTAATATCTGTAGGTTTATTTTTCAACAGCATAATTAACAAAAAAATTAAAAACGCCACAAAGGCGTACACAACATATTTTTACATATTTTTGTTTTATCTTGCAATTTTTTTGTTTATTCACTGCCTTTACGGCGTTATTAAATATGACCAAGGAATCCGTTCTATATACGGTGCGGCAAAATATTTTGCATATTTTTTAATGTTTGTGCCGTTTATATACATTTTAGAATCAAACAACGGCTACGAAACACTTTTGAAAGACATTTCAATAATTATGCTTATAGTTACCGCATTTAAAGCACTTAAAGCACTTGTATATAACATTGCCGGGATTTCAATTCTAAATTGGTTTGAAAGTTCAATAAGATATGGCAGAACAAGAATTATGCTTATGGGATTCGGTGCTCTTTCATTTATTTATTTTACAAACAAGTTGCTTAACAGCTCGCCTAAAAAGCGCAATTTCTACGGCTATTTAGCAGCAGATTTATTTTTAATTTTTTACATTCTTTATATTGATATGACAAGAATGGATATTATTGGCTATGCCGCAGCATTTACAGTTATGCTGATTGCAAAAAAAAGACCGAAAAACAAGCAAATAGTTTCCGTAATACTTATTATAATCGTTGCAGCCCTGATTTTATCATCCGGTATGTTTGAAAACTTTGTTGAATCCTTTTCAAGAGAATCCGACGAACTTGGACTTTCATCTGTTGTTAGAGATTTAGCAAGAGATTATTTCAGGCAATTTCCAAAAAGCAATATGCTGCTTGGTTTAGGATTTCTTAACCCTGATACAGCTGCAAGAACCGCCGTTTTCTTTGGTAAAGACGGCGTTTACTGCCTGGATGATTTAGGCATAGCAAACATGTATTACCACTATGGTATTTTAGGAATAATTTTAGCCGTTTTGGTGCTTGGAAGAATGCTTTTTTGCGCTGTAAATATTATTTTAAGCAACAGTAAAAACAAACTTATTATAATAGGTATAACCGTACTTATTGCATCTACACAGGCATCACTGTGCATATTTGACGGTCAAAGAATGCTAAACCTTGTTTTATATTGGGCAATTTTTGAGTATGAATACGCCCAAATAAAAAAAGCAAAACCAAAATTTAAAGTAAAGAAATTAGCAAAACCTAAAATTACAATAACAACATAACCCTGAATTTAAGGACAAATAAAATGAACATACTTTTATTTAACAGCGCTTGGAACAACAGAGGCGATGAATCGGCATTAAGAGCCATGATTGATGAAGTTCGCCAAACCTACCCCAACATTAAATTTACTTTTTTTGTCGGAAAAGAAATGCAGCAATTTCCATATGAAAACGACAGCAACATAAACGTAGTTGTTGAAAAATGCTTTACAAGAAAAAATTATGCAGACATTCCTTTTTTAATTTTAAGCAAAGGCAAGTTTGCCGTTACTAAAGAAATGAAAAGCCTTATTACCCAAATAAAAAAAGCGGATTTTGTTTTACATGCCCCGGGCGGACCTTCCATGGGTGATATATATAAATCAACACAATATAATTCATATTTCAAATTTTTAATTACAAAAGCTTTAAAAAAGCCTTATGGATTTTACGCTCCGTCAATGGGCCCGTTTAACAAAAAAGCGCAAAATATTTTAAGAAAAAAAATATACAACGGTGCTGAATTCATTACTACACGTGAAGCCCTTTCAGCCGAATATGCAAAAAAATTAAATTTAAAAAAAGATGTTATTGTAACGCTTGACAGTGCGGTTCAACATAAAATAAACCATGAAAAATATGAAAATCAATTAAAAGATTATTCCGAATTAAACGATTTTTTGAAAACAGACAAAAAAATTGTAGGAATAACTATAACCGATTTAATGTGGCACCCAAATTATTTAAACAATCCGCAAATTAAAAGCAATATAGAAAACACTTTTAAAAAAACAATAAAATATTTAACACAAAGCGGTTATAAAATTGTTTTTATTCCACAACTGTTTGGACTGGCAAACGATTACGATTATATGAAGGAGTTTGCAATTAACGGCAACTGCTTTGTTATTGATGACAAACACGACTGTTATTTTCAACAATACATTATTGAAAAGCTGCATTTTGTAATCGGATTAAGATACCATTCAAACGTTTTTTCGGCAAAAATGAAAACGCCGTTTATATCAATATCTTACGAGCAAAAGATGCGTGGTTTCACACAGCTTATAGGCTTAGAAGATTACTGCATTAATATTTCTGATTTAAGTGCAGACGCTTTAAAAGAAAAAATCAATAAATTAGAAAACAATTATTCAAAAATTAAAAACCATCTTTGTGAAATAAATAATGAAATAACATTAAAATCAAAAGAAACCACAATGATTTTGGAAAATGAATTAAAGAAGTTGAATTTTTAATGGAAAATTCGGTAAGTGAAATTATAAAAACAAATAAGTGTTACAAATGCGGCATGTGCAAAAGCATATGCCCTTTTGGCGCTGTAAGTTTTAAGGAAAACAAAAAAACCGGTTTTTATGATTTTAATATTTCCCAAAGCTTATGCAAAAATTGCGGCAAATGCCTTGCCCTATGCCCCGGCGCAAATCCAATTAATAAAACCGGCTCTCCCGTTGGAAAAAATAAAAAAATTGTGCTTGCCCACAGTAAAGACGAAAATATTCGTAAAGCGGCAACATCCGGCGGCGTTGTAAATTCTCTTTTAAGATATTTAATAAAGAATAACATAATTGATTTTGCCCTTGTTGTAAAAGAAGACAATAAAAATATTTTTGATTCAACAGCCGTTAAGCTTACAAAGGACAATATAGAAAAGTTATCATCCGCACCGCGTGATTTTGCGTCCAGATATGTTGGTGTGCCTGTTTTGGCATACCTAAACGCAGATGAAATTAAAAACGAAAAAATTGCCGTTGTTGGTACACCGTGTCAAATTAAAGCCATTGAAAGTTTTAACAATATTTTTAAAATAGGCATTTCCTGTTCGGGAATGATAAGCTATAATGCCACAAAAGTAATTAAACAAAAATATGCAAACAACAAATATCATATTTTTTACAGGGGCAACGGATGGCCGGGGTACAACAGTTTAATTTTAAATAATGATGTAAAAGAAACTCCGCATTCAAAAAGTGATTTCGAAAAACTGTTTTCATCACAAATATTTAAAAATCCTGCATGTTATAATTGCAATGACCAATTTGCAACCTGCGCCGACATTTCACTTTTTGACTTTTGGAACAAAGATGAAATGAAAAACGAAAAAACGGGTAATTCTGCCGTAATTATAAGAAACGATAAGGCAGAAAAAATTTTTAACGGTGCAATAAACTTAAATTACATAGAAACAGTAAAAATCATAAGTGAAGAAGATGCTGTTAAAACGCAGGGATTTCCGCTTGAATTTAAAGAAAATAAAATCGCAAAAAAATTTCCGCTGAATATATTTTTAAAAATAATAAACAAAATCAATTCATCAGGATTTTACAAAAAATTATCAGTAAATCAAATGATTATTATTTCAAAAATATTTACAAAAGTATTTAACCTAACAAAAAGGATACATAAATTAAAATGAATGATTCAAAAAAACAAAATTTTTTAAATTTAACATCTAATTTGTTAGCACTTATTATTCAATTTTCAATTAATTTTTTAATCATTCCGAAAATCATTTCCAATTTCGGTACAGAAGCGGTTGGATATGTTAACATTTCAACAGATATTACATCATACTTTTCTGTTTTTACAATAGTTTTTAATTCAGTTGCAGGGCGCTTTATATCTATTGAAATAAACAAAGGTAACTCACAAAAGGCAACCGAATATCTTAATTCCGTAATAGCCGCAAATGCTGTTTTAAGCGCAATTATTGCATTGGCAGGTATTATTTTTATTCCAAATGCAGAGCGCTTTTTAAATATAACACCGCAATATGTTAACGAAGTTAAACTAACCTTTCTTATTACATGGATTTCATTTATCATATCTGTTATGACATCTGTTTTTACTGTGGGAACATATGTAAAAAACAAGCTGGATGTTAATGCGGTGCGAAATATTATATCATACCTTTTAAGAGTTGTTGCCATTGTAATTTTATTTACATGCCTGCCCATGAAAATATATTTTATGCCGCTTGCAACACTTATAAGCACAATATTTTTGGCATTTGCAAATTTCAGTTTAACGAAAAAGTATTTGCCGGAATTAAAATTAGGATTAAAATATGCAAAATTGCAATCAATAAAAGAAATTGCGTCTTCCGGAATTTGGATGTCATTCATATCATTAAGCAATATTTTAATTCGTGGATTAGACAATGTTATAGCAAATTTAATGTTTGACCAGGTTGCAATGGGCAACCTTTCTACATCACGAACCATTCCAAATGCCATTACAACAATAATAAACACGGTGGGAACAATATTTACACCTACATTTGTTTATTATTATTCCCAAAACAAAATAAACGATATTGTTGAACAGGCAAAAAAAAGTATTCGCATTAACGGATTAATTTTACTTGTTCCCGTTTCAGGTGTTATAGGATTTGCACAGCCGTTTTACAGCCTTTGGCTTAAAGATACGGATCCGGCTACTGTAAAAACAATTATTTTACTTTCAAGCATAACCGTTGTTCAGGCTTATTTTAATTCTTCAACCAGTGCTCTTTCTCAATTAAGCGTTGTTACCAACAAACTTAAACTGCCTGTTTTTGTAAGCTTCGGCGCAGGTATTTTAAACATTATTGCTGTTTTAATTGTTGCCAAAACAACAAATTTAGGCGTTTTGACACTTTCACTTACAAGCACGGTTATAATGAGTTGCAGATATATTTTCTTTAACTCTTGGTACGCCGCAAAAGTGCTTAACACAAAATCAAAATATTTTTACAAAACATTATTAAAAACTCTTTCTCCTATTCCGCTGTTGCTTGCCTTTTACTTTTTTGTAGCTAACCGTGTTGTTTTAAACAGCTGGTTAAAATTAATTGTTGTATGCGGCATATGCGGCATTATCGGCTATATTATAAGCGGGTTAATAATTTTACCTAAACAGGATATTAAAGATATTTTTAATAAGATTCGTTCAAAAATAAAGAACTGAGTTCAAATGAACTCAGTTCTTTTTAATATAAACGTTTAATTACTTTTGTTTTAAATACTCATCAATAGCTTCTGCGGCTTTTTTACCTGCGCCCATTGCTTTAATAACGGTTGCGGCACCTGTTACCGTATCACCGCCGGCAAACACGCCTGCAAGGGATGTTCTGCCCATTTCATCGGCAATAATACAGCCCCTACTGTCTACATCCAATCCCGGAGTAGTTGTTTTAATAAGCGGGTTCGGCGAAGTGCCGATGGCAATTATAACGCAATCCACATCAATTAAATGCTCACTGCCTTCAATAGTTACAGGCTTTCTTCTGCCTGAAGCGTCCGGTTCACCAAGTTCCATTGACACACATTCGATTGCACAAACATTATCGTCATCATCACCCACAATACGAACAGGATTTGTAAGAGTTTTGAACTCTATTTGCTCTTCCATTGCGTGTTCAACCTCTTCTGCTCTTGCAGGAAGTTCTTCAAGGGAACGACGGTAAATAACATAAACTTTTTCCGCACCCAAGCGCATTGCGCTTCTGGCAGCATCCATGGCAACATTACCGCCGCCTACAACTGCAACCTTTTTACCGTGCTGAACAGGAGTTCTGCTGTCATCCTTATACGCCTTCATAAGGTTAATTCTTGTTAAAAATTCATTTGCAGAATAAACGCCTTTAAGGTTTTCACCCTCGATACCCATAAATCTGGGAAGACCTGCACCTGAACCGATAAACACTGCATCATATTCGTTTAAAATATCTTCAACGGAAATGCTTTTACCAACAACAACGTTTGTTTCAAAGTCAACACCTATTGATTTTAAGCCCTCTACTTCTTGAGCAACTATTGCTTTTGGAAGTCTGAATTCAGGAATTCCGTAAACAAGAACGCCGCCGGCAATATGAAGTGCTTCAAAAACAGTTACATCATAACCCATTTTTGCCAAATCACCTGAACAAGCAAGTGCACTGGGACCGGAGCCTATAACTGCTACTCTTTTGCCGTTTTTCTCTATATTAATTGTTGTTTTTTCTGCATTATTGTTATGATAATCCGCAACAAATCTTTCAAGCCTGCCGATTGCAACAGGTTCGCCCTTAATGCCTCTTACACATTTAGATTCGCACTGCCTTTCCTGTGGGCAAACACGGCCGCATACAGCAGGAAGAGATGAAGAACGGTGAATAACCTGATAAGCCTTTTCAAATTCGCCGTTTGCAACACATTCAATAAATTCAGGAATAACAATATTTACAGGGCAGCCTGAAACGCAAGGGCGATGCTTACAATTAAGGCAGCGCTTTGCCTCTTCAATGGCTGTTGCCTCATCATAGCCCAAAGCAACCTCTTTAAAATTCCTGTTTCTTACAAGCGGGTCTTGGCTTGGCATAGGATGTTTTTTTAATATATCCATTATTTTACCTCCTTGTTGAGAAGGTTACAATTTGCTTCTCTTTCAAAACTTTTGTACATTGCCGAACGTTCCATTGCTTGGTCAAAATCAACCAAATGCCCGTCAAATTCAGGTCCGTCAACACAGGCAAATTTTGTTTCGCCGCCTACTGTTAATCGACAACCACCGCACATGCCTGTGCCGTCTATCATAATTGGGTTCATTGAAACAACAGTTTTAATTCCGTACTCCTTGGTTAACTTTGAAACAAATTTCATCATGGGAAGCGGACCGATTGCAATAACCAAATCGTAATTTTCCCCTGCCTCAATAAGTTCTTTTAATGCGTCTGTAACAAAGCCCTGTTTGCCTGTTGAGCCGTCATCGCTTACAAGAACATATTTATTTGAGCAAGCCTTAAATTCATCTTCCAAAATAACCAAATCTTTATTTCTGAAGCCAACGATTGTATGAACCTCTGTGCCGTTATTAAAAAACTTTTTTGCAACCGGATATGCAATAGCTGTGCCAACGCCGCCGCCGATAACGGCAACCTTTTTATAGCCTTCTGTTTTAGTGGCATTACCCAAAGGACCGACAAAATCGTGAAGATAATCTCCTGCCTGCTTCATATTAAGACGGGCTGTTTCGGCGCCTACAATTTGATAAATAATTGTAACGGTGTTTTTTTCTCTGTCAAAATCCGCAATAGTAAAAGGTACTCTTTCTCCGTCCTCATCAACACGCAAAATTATAAACTGACCGGGCTCTGCTTTTTTTGCAACAAACGGTGCCTCTACAACCATTTTTGCAACAGATGCATTTAACTGTTCTTTTTCTAAAATTTTATACATTAATACCCTCTCCGCAAAAACAAAACCATATCATTACGATATGGTTTTAGTATTATAATCTTAATTATTATGAAAGATTATATATTATTTATTCTGTTTTTACAAGCGTATAATCACCTTTTTGAAGTATTTGCAACAAATCGGCATTACTCTTTATAATATTTTTAGTGATTATGCCGCCTCTTGCCACGTGTTCTTCCTTATGAAAATCAGAACCGGATACCATAATTTTCCCATTTGCCTTTGCCCAAGCATAAGCCTTATCGTTTTCAGATTTTGACGTTTTGCCGTTATAAACTTCCACCCCGTCAATATATTTAGGGTTACAACGGGTAATATAAGGCCTAAACGGATGAGCCTGCATGTACAAAAATCCGTTCTTTTCACAAATTTTTTTCATTTTTTTTGCACCGCACATCATAAGATTGCCTGCGTTATAAATAAATTCCTCTGTAACGCCGTACACAAGATAATCGTTACCCGTGGCATAATGACGAAGTTCCATGCCCAAAAGCACTGTAAAATCATCGTCAGCCGCCGCTTTCATTCGTCTGTACCCCTCAAGGTAAAAATCAATTTGCTTTTGAGGATTCCAATTCGGTCTGAATGTAAGAGGGCTGTAATGGTCTGTAACAACTATTCCGCTGTAGCCGTGTTGCCTGTAAAGCTCAACAATTCTTTCCGGTTCCACCCTGCCGCACCTTGATGTGCAACCGGTGTGGCAGTGTAATTCATATTTATATTCCATAAAATCATCCAATTTCATTTACATTATTATTTTTATGTAAAAGCACTACAAATATAATACTTGTTTATTTGATATAATACCACATTTTGTAAAAATTTTAAAGTTTTTTGGATAAAAATTCCTTAACACAAATTGTATTTTATAAAAAATAATGTGCAAAATATTACAGAGAAAATTACATTTATAAACAAGGGAGAAATTATTGTGAAAGCAACAGGAATTGTTAGAAGAATAGACGATTTGGGCAGAATTGTTATTCCAAAAGAAATTCGCCGCTCCTTTAGAATAAAAGAGGGCGACCCGTTGGAAATTTATACAGATGCTGAGGGAGAAGTTATTTTTAAAAAATATTCGCCAATCGGCGAACTTTCTAATTTTGCAAGTCAATATGCCGAAGTTTTGCACAAAAACGGCGGCTTGCCCATTGCCATTGTTGATAACGACCATGTTATTGCCGCTTCCGGATTAAGCAAACGGGAAGTTCTTGAAAGGCGCATAACAAAAAACATGGAGGATTTAATGGAGAACAGGCAAATTCATATTTCTACAAAAGAAGTGCCGCCAATTAATGCCATTGAAGGGTTTGACAGAAAGGCAAATGTTGTTTACCCAATTATTTACGGCGGCGATGTTTCCGGCGCAGTAGCATTAATGGAAGACGATAAGCATACTTTGCCCGATGAAGCTGATATTAAGCTTGTTCAGGTTGCGGCAGCTTTTTTAGGAAAGCAAATGGAATAATGAATAAATGCAAGCGGTATAATATATTTTTTGCCGCTTGCAAACAGTAAAAATTTTTATCTTTACAAATTATGAGGATTGTTTTAAATTAAAAAAGCTTGCTTTTATGTGCATTTTGCACAATTTTGCAAATATATCTTTGTAAAATATAGATAAACAACAGAAAAGTCAACAAAAATATTGATTTTTTTTAAAATAAAGATATAATACAAATTAAAGAAAGCAAACGAAATGCTTTCTTGCTAAAAGCTTTTGGCTTTTACATAAATTTTTACCCCTTTTGAAAACACCGCTAAGTTATTTAGTGGTGCTTTTCATTTATACGCAACTTTAAAAGGCTTGGGAATTCCCAAGCCTTTTGTTGTTTATAAGAGTGTGAGTCGTTGTGAATGGATTAACTGAAATTTAATAAAAAAGAACTTCTGAATACTTTGTAACTCTTAAAAATAAATTTATACAAATGGTTCAAAATGCATTGGAACACAAAAAAAGTTTCCTGAAATAATTGATATTTTAGATATTCATATAATACAAAAAACACCACTATACAATTCAAACGCACAGTGGTGTTTTCTAACACACATTAATTATTATTAAGTTGATGAAATTGAATAATCATTTTTGTAACCAATTCCATTTGTTCTTCTGTCAAATCATACTTTTTGATTTCTTTTTCATCTGACAGTCCCAAGAGATAATCTGATGATACATTAAAATAATTACACAGTTTAATAAGGACTTCAACTGACGGATATTTTAAGCTTTTTTCATAAGCTGAAATAGAGCCTTTCACAAGATCTACTTTATCGGCAAGTTCCTGCTGTGTCAGCTTCTTTTCTTTTCGTAATTCTTTAAGCCGTGTTCCAAAATATATCATAACAATCTCTCCTGTGTTTAGTATACTCTTGTCGTGTTTATTTTAAATTGACAAGTATACTTTTAGCTGACCTTTTGATTTGTTACTGTTATAATATAAAAAGCTTATTATTTAATAATAGCAAAAATTTTAAGGAGAAAAAATATGGAAAAGAAAAAGAAAATCACTATCGGAATAGCTATTGCAGTTGTAGTTATCACTGCTGTAATTGTGGGGATTACCGTCAACAATCACCAAAAAGCTGTAAAGGAAGCGGAATCTATAAGTATCAGTGTCCAAGTTTCAAAAACCGACTTAATTACATATTATAAAAAACAGTATGATGAAATAACATATAAAAATTATTCCACAGAAGAAGATTATACTTCTGCTAAAGCACTTCTTGAATCATTAAAAAATGATATAAACAATTCTGATGTTAAAGACGATAAGAATATTGTAAATTTGATTAATAATATTGATACATCAATAAATGATTATAATGAAAAAATCAAAGCTTTAACAACAACTGAAGAATTTGAAACAAAAACTGAAGAAGCAACAACTAAATCAAACTCTGATGATAAAGACACAAAATTCAATAACAATTCCAATA
>OMBQ01000034.1_pt1 | contig 180893 bp, 193 predicted proteins | sample 1674311 | NCBI WGS metagenome assembly OMBQ01 (sample SAMEA103958160, study PRJEB25191) | human gut metagenome | biome: human-associated habitat [ENVO:00009003]; feature: intestine environment [ENVO:2100002]; material: feces | place: Germany | collected 2013/2015 | reverse complement strand
TATAATTAATATTATAGAGAGTTAAGAAAAAAATCTCAACTCTCAATATAATACTTAAAAAAGCATTAAAATATTACTCTCCCGAATTTTCAGCAACCTGTGAATTATCGGAAGAAGCATTTCTTTCTGCCATATACTGTTTTGAATCAATATACTTAATTTGGCTTGGGTCAACTTTTACCATACCCAATTTTTCAACTGCATAAGCATCTATTTGAGAAACAGACACCATTGCTTCAAGTTCTGCATTTAAGCTTATATTTTCACTTTGAGCAACGGCAATATTAGTTTTAAGCCTTGAAATTTCACGTGTTAACTCATTTTTCTTTGCATATGTAAACACTACGGCAAAAAACATAGACATAACAAGAGCCGCAACGGTAAAAACCGCAACCGCTTTTCTAAAGCCTATTTTTTGTTCTGCTATTAACTGGCGTTTGCTTTTTGCTTTTGTGTTTGGAGCAATGCTTAAGCCTTTTCTTTTTCTTGTTTTTGTCGGCTGGTCAAGTTTTGGAGCAACAGATGATCGTGAACGATTAAACGCATCTACAGCGTATGATGCGTCATATTGATAAGAATATCTTCTGAAATCGTTTGTATTTGTCATCTTAACTCATCTCTTTCCTGATTTAATATTTTTTAAATGCTCTTAAACGTGATGAACGAGCCCTTGGATTTTCTTTAAGTTCATTTTCACTTGGTGCTTTTGACTTAAAAGGCAATTCGCCCTTAGGCTTATTGCCGCAAACGCACACCGGAAATTCCTTTGGGCATGTACATCCCTTTGTCCATTCGGCAAACTTTTCTTTAACGATTCTGTCTTCAAGAGAATGAAAAGTAATTATAGCAATAATTCCGCCGGGGTTAAGCACATCAAAGGCATTGTCAAGAGCCTCACGAAGCCTGTCTAACTCCCCGTTAACTTCAATTCTTATTGCCTGAAAAGTTTTTCTTGCCGGATGACCTTTTTTTAATTCCTTCGCCGGCATAGACGCCTTTATTATATCTACTAATTCAAACGTTGTTTCTATGGGCTTTTCCTGCCTGTACTTAACTATATTTTTTGCTATTGAGCGGCTGAATTTTTCTTCGCCGTAGCGCCAAATAACATCTGCCAAGCTATGTTCGTCATATGTATTTACAACATCGTAAGCGGAAATGCCCTGCTTACTCATTCTCATATCAAGAGGGGCGTTTTGGTGAAATGAAAATCCCCTGTCGCCATTATCAAGTTGAAACGAACTTACTCCCAAATCGAGCAACATTCCGTCTATTCCGCCGATTCCCAAATCGGCAACAATGTTTTTTATATTTGAAAAATTATCATGCACTATTTTAACATTAGGCAAACTGCCGATTCGTTCAGTTAACACACTGACAGCATCCGGGTCTTGGTCTATTGCAATAAGCTGCTTTGCCGTTTTTGCAATTTCACGGGAATGACCGCCTCCGCCTGCAGTACCGTCGGCAATAATTTTATTTTCATTAAGTTCAAGAGCTTGAATTGCCTCATCAAACAAAACGCTTTTATGCACAAATTCCATTATTGCTCACCTGTTTTGCTTGCTTTAGCCTTGTCCATCAACTCAAAAATTCCCTCTTTGGAATCCTGTGTTGCAAGATATTTGCTTCTTTCTTCCGCATCCCAAATTTCGATAGTTTCGCCATGACCTATAAAAATAACGGAACTTTCATTGGCAAGATTACTTGATTCTTTAAGTCGCTGATTAACGGTAAATCTGCCCTGAGCATCAAGCGTTGTTTCTTCTGCCATGGTTAAAAGCTTGCTTGTGGTGTCATAAACCTGCATTTGTGAGCCTTCTAACATTGAGTTATAAAGTTTTTCAAAAACATCAACAGGATAAAGAACCAAGCAATTAGCCTCTTTAACCGTAAGTGAAACCATATAAAAATCCCTGCCCAATCTTTCACGCCATTTTGTAGGAACAGAAAGCCTGCCCTTGCTGTCTAACTTATAATTTTCAAGCGTACCGACAAACAAACGCACAAGCCATCTCTCCTTTCAAAACAAATTTTATGGTTATTTAATGAATTCAACTCAAATATTTATGGGAAATAGTTGAATTTAATGGGATTTTAATGGAATTAGCACCACTATTTACATTATAGTAGGGCGACGGGTGGTTGTCAAGAACAAATTACCCGAAGCTAAAATTGTAACAGAATTGTAATAACTGTTGTACAAAATACGCCAATATGATATAATTTACATCATAAGTTCGCCGTTTAACAAATGGGAACAAAACACAATTTAACACAAGGAGAACGCATTATGGCAGATTACAAAACCACATGGCGTGAAAAAATAGGCTATGGCGTGGGCGCAGTTGGATTAGACCTATCCTACGGCTTATTTTATTCATATCTTTCCTACTACCTTTCAAGCGTATTGGGACTTAAAGAAGGATTTTTACTTTTATTAACTCCCCTTGCAAGAATTTGGGACGGTATTAACGACCCTATTATGGGAACCATAGTAGACAGCACAAAAACAAAAATGGGCAAATACCGCCCTTGGATTGTAATAGGAGCGGTTTCAAACGCCGTTGTGCTTTCCCTTTTATTTACATCATTCGGAATGAGCGGAACAAAGCTTTATATTTACATTGCCGTAATGTATGTGCTTTGGGGTATGACAAATACAATGGCAGACATTCCTTATTGGTCTATGGTGCCAAGTTTTACAAATGACCCTAAAGACAGAAACCTTATTGCCACCGTTGCAAGAACATTCAGCGGTTTGGGGCAAGGCATAATAACTGTTTTAACGCCGATTATTTTGCCGATGCTTTCAAGCGGCGTAACAACAGAAAAAGGCTACAGTGCATCAGGCTTTTCAAAATGGGCAATTATTTGCGGCGGATGCCTTATTGCATTTTCCTCAATTTGCGTTGCATCAACAAAAGAACGCAGAGTTGTACATAACGCAGAAAAATTCAGCTTTAAAAAGATGTTTAAAGTTATAAGCGGAAATGACCAACTTATTGTTTTTATGATTTTTGCAATGATTTCAAACGCAGGCTGGTATTTAACAAGCGGCACGGCTGTTTATTACTTTGCAGACGTTTTGGAAGAACCCACTGCACAAAGCCTGTTTTCCATGATTGGTGCAGTCGGCTCTGTTTTAGGACTGCTTGTTATTCCGATTTTAAGCAAAAAATTATCAAACAGAACTATTTATCAAATTTCACTTATTATGGCTATTGTGGGTTATGTACTGATGTTTATTTTCGGACCTGTTCTTAAAATCACAATAGCACTTGACATAAGCTACATTTTAGCAAGCATAGGAATAGGCTCTATGTTTGTGGCACAAACAATTTTCCTTGCCGACATAGTAGACTACGGCGAATACAAAACCGGAAAAAGAAATGAAAGCATTACATTTTCAATGAAGGGCTTTTTACAAAAAATGGCTTACACAATTCAAACCGTTATTCTTTTCGGCGGGCTTGGTATAATGAATTACAACCAACAAATAATTACAGGCACCGGTAAAATTAACGCGCAAACAAAAAGTGCCATCGGCATTATTTGCTTTGCCGTTCCGCCTGTATTAATGATAATTTCGTTAATTGTTTTCAGCGTTAAATTTAAACTTCACGGAAAATTACGCACAGAAGTGCATGATTATATTTCAGCAAAAAGAGCGGAAGAACAAGCAGAATAAAAACAAAAACGCAGTCAGCACAAATGTGTTGACTGCGTTTTTTATCACCTATACAACCCACTGAAGCTTTGAAGAAAAATGTTATATCGGAGTTGCAAAGGGGCTTTTCAACCAATATGGCGTATGCCGATATTGCAAGAAATATCAGTAATCGGGGGACAGCCGATTTAAACCGTTCAATGCGAATAGCACGAACGGAAGGGCACCGTGTGCAATGTAAAGCTGATTTAAATTGTGCTTATCGTGCAAGGCAAATGGGGTGTGATACCGTTAAGCAATGGAACGCAACCCTTGACGGAAAAACAAGAGATTCCCACGCAGCTATTGATAAAGAGTGGAAAGAGCTTGAAGAACCTTTTTCAAATGGTTTAATGTATCCGGGTGACCCAAAAGGCAAAGCGGCGGAAGTAATAAATTGCCGTTGTTCTCTTGATGATGTGCCAAGATGGTATGCACAGCAAGGCGGCTTTAAATATCGGCGTAACAACATTACAGGTGAAATTATAGAATGTAAAAATTACGCCGAATTTAAAGAAAAATACTTGAATAATATTAAAAATGAAGATAAAATAACATCAACGAAATTACCATTAAAATTGCAACTCTTTGCTAAAAAAGCGGAAGATTACAAAACTGTAATTTTACCGAAAAAAGAATATGCTCATGTAATGTCTGAAATTGCTACAAATCTTACTGAGGATCAAAGAAATAAAAAGGTGTTTAGTAAGCATATTGGTGATTACATTTATACTGTTGAAAATAAAGGGTTTGGAAATTACAGAGTAATTGATAAAATTAAAATAGGTGATTAAGGTGAATGAAAAAATAAAAAACAAACTTGAAAAAGCTTTAAGAAAAATTTTTGATGACGATGAGTTTATAATGTGTATAATGGCACATTTGGTTACGGATGATGTTCGAGAGGGCTTTATAAAATTTATTGAACAAAATCCGGAAATAACTTCTGAAGAATTAACTTTGATGTCAATATCGTCATACAGAAACGAATTATAAAACTTAAAAATAAGCGCTGTACTACTGTATGGCGCTTTTCTTATGCCCAAATTTAATACAGTTGATGAAGCACTTTGCAATTATGTTAGGTGCTTTTTTCATATCTTCACACCTTGACAAGTGATATAAACTATCAAAAAAATTACTCCTACAATATGAGATATAAACTGTTGCGCCTTCAGCGGAAGACACCGCATATAAAAACGAAAAGGCAGAAAGGAAAAAGTATGGACTTTTTAAAATCAATTCTCGGTGATGATTTGTTCTCACAGGTTGAAAACAAAGTAAATGCTTATAATTCGGACGAAGCGAACAAAGATAAGCAAATTAAAATTGCAAATTTGGCTTCGGGCGAATATACAAGCAAAAATAAGTTTAAAGACCTTGAAACAGAAAAAGAAAATATTGTTTCACAGTTAAGCGCAGCCAATAAGGTTATCGAGGATTTGAGAAAAGCAACCAAAACGGATGAGGATTTGCAGAATAACTAATACAATAAAAAAAGAGCGATATAAATCGCTCTTTAATAATTTAATCATTATTTATTTTTTTTCTTTTCCATAATGCCTTGGCGAATTCTTCTTACATCTGCAAGTGCTTTATAAAGTGAATCGTCAATAGCAAGAAGTGTATCGTCGGCATAGTTGTTAACGGCAGTTAACATTTCACGGCTCTTATTTTGAGCTGTTGTTACCATTTCGTTAGCCTGTGCGGTAGCATTACCTAAAATTTCGCTTGCTTGATTTTGAGCGTCACGAATTTGTGCTTCCCCTTCTTCTTTAGCCTTTGCAAGAATATCTGCAGCCTCTGCCTGTGCTGTTTGAGTAATTTGGTCTCTTGCTACAAGTTCACGAGCCTGAGCCTGTGCTTCCTGAATAATTTCGGCTGCCTCTTTTTTTGCTTCTTCAAGAATGCTGTTTCTTGAATCAACAATAGCTTTTGCCTGTTTTGTTTCCTGAGGAGTATTAAGACGAATATCCTCAATTATAGTTTTAATTTTATCAACATCAACAAGACTTTTTTTAGTCATAGGCATTGATGTGGCGTCATCAAGAACATCCTCTAAATCTTCAAGCAAAATATCTGTATTAGTCATTATTTATATCTCCTTTACATCTTTTAATTACATCTTGTAAAATTTCGTTAGGCACGAAGCGTGAAATATCGCCGTCAAGCCTGCAAACTTCCTTTACCATACTTGAAGACAAAAACATATTTTTGCCTTTCGCTGCAAGAAACACCGTTTCTATTTCAGGTAAAAGACTTTTATTAGTTAAGGCCTGCTGAAATTCATAATCAAAATCAGACACGGCTCTTAAACCCTTAACAATGGCAACAGCTTGTTTTTCTTTTACATAATTTACAAGCAAGCCGTCGTATGTATCAACCTCAATATTTTCTTTTGAGACGGAGCGCCTTATAAGTTCCACCCTTTCTTCAAGAGAGAACATAGATTTTTTTGCGCTGTTGCTTGTTACCAAAACAATTACTTTATCAAAAAGTTCTGCGGCACGTTCTATAATATCAACATGCCCCAAAGTTACAGGGTCAAAACTACCCGGACAAACTGCAATTTTCATTTATATTAATCCTTCCGATAAAGCGTTAATTTCGTTTTACCGTAATTTCTTTCTTTAACACAGTTAAATTCGCCAAATGATGCCGGCAAATTTTCATCTCTTGCCGTTTCACAAATTATAATACCGTCATCACTTATACTGTTTAGTAATTTAGGTACGCAATTTTCAATCAAACCTTTATGATAAGGCGGGTCTAAAAAAACTATATCAAAATTACCCTTGCGTGCCGAAAAAGCCACGCTGTCGCACATAACAACCTGCGAAACATCTTCAAATCCGCAATGTGAAATATTTTTTTCAACCATTGCTTTTGCGTTTCTGTTATTTTCAACAAAAGTACAAAAACGTGCCCCACGGGACAAAGCCTCAATTCCAAGCTGACCTGAGCCGGCAAACAAATCAAGAACCTTTTTATCTTCAATATCAAACTGAATCATTGAAAAAAGCGCTTCTTTAACGCTTTCGGCAGTAGGTCTTGTAACATCGTCACCTGCAAGAGTTTCCAATCTTCTGCCCCTTGCGCTGCCTGTTATTACTCTCATCATAACTGAAAATCCTTAATTTTTATACAAAAACATTATACAAGGCAAACCCTGCATAGTCAAGGTTATTAATTTTATTTTTACAATTTATGAAAAAATTCGTAAATATCTTTGGCATTATTTTTTGAGATTGACGGACATTCAGCCAATTCATCAACACTGCACTCTTTAATTTTAGAAATAGTTTTAAAATACTTAAGCAATGCCTTTGCTTTATTTTCGCCAATGCCGTTTATACTTAAAAGACTTGAAGAAAAAGACGATTTTGTGTGCTTTTTATGATGATAAGAAACAGCAAATCTGTGCACTTCCTCTTGAATATTTGAAACAAGAGTAAACGCACTCCTGTGAGAATTAATTTCAATTTCGCCGCCGTTATAAGCAATGGCACGTGTTCTGTGCTTATTGTCTTTTACCATACCGAAAACAGGAACGTCAATACCCATTTTTTCAATTACAGGCAAAACAGCATTAACCTGCGGCTGACCGCCGTCAAGCAAAATTAAATCGGGTTTGATTTTAAAAGTACCTTCTTCATCATTTAAATAATGATTAAATCTTCTTGTTAAAACCTCATTCATAGAGCCGACATCGTTTTGACCGTCAAAACCTTTTATGGCAAATTTTTTATATGCAGATTTCATTGGTCTGCCGTTGTGAAAAACGACCATACCTGCCACATTGTCTGCACCGAAGGTATGAGATATATCATAGCTTTCAATATATTCCGGCGGTTTAGGCAACCCGAGCAAATCGGCAAGTTCATCAAGAGCGGCTATTTCTTTACCCAATCTGCCTTGTTGCTGTGCAAGATGCTCGTTTGCATTTCTGATGCACATATTAACAATGGAAAGATGTTCTCCCTTTTGCGGATGAATAAATTCTACCTTTTTGCCACGCTTGCTTTCAAGAAAACGAGTTAGCAATTTCTCGTCTTCAATTTCGCCGTCTACCGCAATTCGTGCAGGAACTCGGCTTCGCATAGAATAATAACGTTCAATAAGCTCAAGCCTTGCGGCAGGCAAATCATCAACTGAATCAATTAGCCAAAACTCACTGTCTGTAAGGCGCCCGTTTTCAAACCTAATAACCTCAAAACAAGATTTTTTTGCACCGTTAACAAGCGCAAAAACGTCTTCCTCGGGAACATTAATAGAAACAACCTTTTGCTTTTCGTCAAGATTTTTAATTGCTTTTATTCTATCTCTTAATTTAGCGGCTTCTTCATATTGCAAATTTTCGGCGCACTCATTCATTTTTTCGGTTAAACTTTTAACAGCCGCTGTGCTTCCGCCTTTTAAAAATGCAATAGCCTCATTAACATTATTAACATATTCTTCCTGTGTTATTCTGCCGGCACAAGGTGATGAACAAAGCCCCATAAAGCCGTTAAGACACGGTCTTGATTTACCGTAATCCTTTGGGAACTGCTTATTACATCTTGGAAGCTTAAAAATTTTTAAAGTTTCCTCAACAGCTTGCTTAACGGAAAAGTTTGAAATATACGGACCGATATAAGTTGCGCCGTCATCGTCAATTCTTTTACATTCGGAAATTCTGGGAAAATCTCCTTTTGTAATTTTAATATAATTATAGCCCTTATCATCTTTAAGAAGAATATTGTATTTGGGCATATGCTGTTTTATTAAAGAGCATTCAAGCACAAGTGCTTCAAACTCTGTATCAACAAGGATGTAATCAAAATCGTCTACATTTTCAACCATTCTGATTACCTTTAATGAGTGATTTGAATGAGAGCCGAAATAGGAAGAAACCCTATTTTTAAGTTTTTTTGCTTTGCCGATATATATTATTTTTTTATCTTTGTTTTTCATAATATACACGCCCGGCTGCAAAGGCAACGCCATAGCTTTTTTACGAAGCTGTGCCTGTGTCATTCAATCACCCCCTAAAATAAAGTAAAAATAAAGGCACAGAATAATCTGTGCCGAATAATAGTTAAAAAGCTTTAATTAATCTGTAAATCCGCTTTTAACAAGAGCAACAAGGCCGTTAACAGCATCTTCTTCATCTGCGCCGTCTGCAATAATACGAATTTCTGTGCCGCCCATAATTCCTAATGAAAGAACACCGAGAAGAGACTTAGCATTTACTCTTCTTTCTTCCTTTTCAACCCAGATTGAAGATCTGAATTCATTAGCTTTTTGAATGAAAAATGTTGCAGGACGAGCATGAAGACCAACCTGATTTTCAACTTTTACATCTTTAACAAACATAATTAAAACCTCTCATCAATTAATAAAAAACATTAATAAATAAATATCTCTGTTCTCACACATTACTATTATATCACTAAACTTAATAAGGTCAACAAATTGTGGTAAAGTTCGTAGGTAACATAAATTTAACACAAAATATTACACCTTGATTTGTGCAAAATACACATAATTTTTTGCTATTATTTGAGTTTTGACAAATATTTTAAATCATCATAATTTAAATCCGCTTTTTCAAGCATATCCGGTCGCCGTTTTGCCGTTCTTTCAAGAGATTGCTCACGGCGCCATTTTTCAATATTTGCGTGATGACCCGTTAATAATACATCGGGAACTTTTCTGCCGTGCCACTCATAAGGGCGTGTATACTGAGGATATTCAAGCAAAGAATTAAAATGACTTTCCTCCTCAAAACATTCATCGTTGGACAAAACGCCGGGCAACATTCGTGAAATTGAATCCGCAAGAATCAACGCCGGCAATTCGCCGCCTGTAAGCACATAATCGCCCACAGAAATTTCCTCAGGCTGCAATTCTTCTATTACCCTTTCGTCAATACCCTCGTAATGCCCGCAAAGAAGAGCGATATTGTCAAGCTTTGAAAGTTCAACAACTCTTTTTTGAGTAAGGGTTTTACCCTGTGGCGTTAAGTAAATTAAATGAGGCTTGCTGCCTGTTTTTTCACGAACGGCATTATAGCAATCATACACAGGGTCAACCTGCATTATCATTCCCATACCGCCGCCGTAAGGAGTATCGTCTACTCGCCTGTGTTTATCCTTTGTATAATCTCTTATGTCTATACATTCAATTTCAACTTTACCCGATTTTCTTGCTCTGCCGATAATACTTTCGTTTAAATAGGCATTGCACATTTCGGGAAAAAGAGTAAGTATATTAATCTTCATCAAAAAGGCCTTTCATATACTTAATTTTTATAACAGCGTCATTTATATCAACGGACTTAACAACATCTTCAATAACAGGAACAAACCTGTGTTTTTTTTCAAAAACAACATCTAAAATATCTGAAGCGCCGTAATTTACAACATCAAAAACTGTGCCGTAATTTTCATTTGTATCAACATCAACAACAGAACAACCGATTAAATCGGCAATATAGTTTGCTTCTTCATCTATTTCGGCATCATCACGGTTACAGTAAATAATTTTGTTTTTATAATCTTCTGCCTGCTCTATTGAAGTGATTTCCGCAAACTTAACTATAGCATTGTTTTTTTGCGGACGTGCAGATAAAAGCGTTAATTGATTATTACCCGAATCATCAAGATAAACGAGTTTAAGCTGCTTCAAATAACTTATATCGTCGCACCAATAATCAAGTTTCATTTCACCTTTAATGCCGTGAGTGTTTATTAATTTTCCCAATTCAAGATATTGTTTCATTTTATCACCGTTAATAAGATTTACCGAATATTCGGCGTTTGAAAAAGCCTCCCGTTGGGAGGCTTTAATCAGTCTATTTCAACTGAAATTTTTTCATCGTTTCTTGTTGCTGCTGCACGCATAACAACACGGATAGCTTTTGCAATTCTGCCTTGCTTTCCGATTACTCTGCCCATATCATCCTCTGCAACATGAAGATGATAAACAGTTACGCCTTCTTCGTTAATTTCGTCAACATCAACGGAAACAGCATCAGGATTATCTACTAACCCTTTTGTAATAGACATTAACAAATCTTTCAAAGAACACACCTCCATAATCCTTAATCTTGTTACTTAAGGTTAAAGATTAAAGAATGCCTTCTTTTTTAAGAATGTCTTTAACAGTATCTGTTGGCTGTGCACCGTTAGCAATCCATTTCTTTGCTTTTTCAGCGTCGATTTTGATTTCAGCCGGGTCAACCATTGTGTTGTATGTTCCGATTTCTTCAATGAATCTGCCGTCACGAGGGAATCTTGAATCTGCTACTACTACACGGTAGAAAGGAGCCTTCTTTGCACCCATTCTGCGAAGTCTGATTTTTACTGCCATTTTTGTTACCTCCAAAAAATATATTAAATAAAATTATTAACTAAACCAATTTATATTGGATTAATACCGTTTAAAAACCGAAAGGGTTATTATTTTTACCGCTGCCGGTCATACCCATCATTTTTTGAGCCATTTCAGGATTTGCCTGCATCATTCGGCGCATTTTCTTGCTTACTTTAGGACCTTTTCTGCCACCGAACTGACTCATCATTTTTTTCATTTGTTTAAACTGAGAAAGAAGTTTATTAACATCCTCCACCTTCATACCGCAACCTGCGGCAATTCGGCGTTTTCTTGATGAATTAATAATATCGGGATTTTTTCTTTCCTCAAATGTCATTGAATAAATAATTGATTTAAAACGTGTAAATGCATTTTCATCAATATCTTCATCTTTAATTTTACTTCCGATACCCGGAATCATTTTAATTGTATCTTTAAGACTGCCCATTCGTTCAATTTGGTCAAACTGATCAAGCAAATCGTTTAAATCAAATTTGTTTTTTGCAAGTTTTTTTTCAAGCTCTGCGGCTTTTTTCTCATCAAGAGTTTGCTCTGCCCTTTCAATAAAAGAAAGAACATCGCCCATACCGAGAATACGTGAAGCCATTCGACTTGGATGAAAAGTTTCCAAATCGCCGAGTTTTTCACCCGTACCTACAAATTTAATAGGCTTGCCTGTTACAGCCCTTACGGAAAGAGCGGCGCCGCCTCTTGTATCGCCGTCAAGCTTTGTTAAGATAACACCGTCTATGCCCAAAGTTTCATTAAAACTTTTTGCAACATTAACAGCGTCCTGACCGGTCATAGCGTCAATTACAAGAAGAATTTCATTTGGATGAACGGTGCTTCTGATATTTTGAAGCTCCTGCATAAGCTGTTCATCAATATGAAGTCTGCCGGCTGTATCAAGGAAAACATAATCGTTTCCGTGGTCTTTTGCATATTTAATTGCCTCTTCGGCAATTTTAACTGGATTTTCCGTTCCCATTTCAAACACGGGAACGCCAACCTGCTCGCCCACAACCTGAAGTTGTTTAATAGCCGCAGGTCTGTATATATCGCAGGCAACAAGCATTGGCCTGTGACCTTCGTTTTTAAGCTTTAATGCAAGCTTTGCGCTGTGTGTGGTTTTACCTGAACCCTGCAAACCGCACATCATAACAACTGTAGGCGGATGATTAGCAATAGCAAGCCTGCTTTCATTGCCGCCCATAAGAGCCGTTAATTCCTCATTAACTATTTTAATAACCATTTGACCGGGTGTTAATGATTCCATAACATCTTCACCAACGGCACGTTCAGTTACTTTTTTAGTAAAATCTTTGGCAACTTTGTAGTTAACGTCTGCCTCAAGCAAAGCCAAACGAACTTCACGCATTGCCTCTTTAACATCTGCCTCGGTTAATTTTCCCTTGGCACGAAGTTTTTTAAAGGAATTCTCAAGCCTTTCGGAAAGACCTTCAAATGCCAAAAGCAATCAACTCCTTAAAACGATTATTCGCACAAAAAATCCGCAATGGATTTAATTCGTGAAACATTATCGTTAATTTCTCTTGAAAGGCTGTGTTCAAGATTATATTCATTAATACTTTCGGCACAGTCTTTTATTTCTGCCAAGCCTTTTCGCATTTCGGTAAATCTTTTGGCAAATCCCAAAGATTTTTCCATTTCAAAAAGCTGGTTTTCGGCACGCTTAACCGCATCCCTAACCCCTTGGCGTGTAATACCTTCATTTTCGGCTATTTCGGAAAGGGACAAGTCATCATTATAATAATAATCCAGAAAATCGTGCTGTTTTTTAGTAAGCATTTCGCCGTAAAAATCAAGAAGATAAGAAATCTCTAAATTCTTTGCCACGATTTTCCCTCCCGAACCTATGTAACTTTGTGTAAAGTATTTAATCTTTACAGCAAGAGATATTATACATAAGTACGTTCGCTAAGTCAAGTAAAAAACACATAATTTTTTTAATAAAATTTCAAAAAATTCTATTGACACAAAATATGGGCGAAAAATCAATTTCGCCCACTAAAAGTATAAATACAAATTACTTTAATTTTGCTATGGTAACACCGTTTTCGCCCTCGCCGTAAACGCCCAGCCTAAATTCGGAAATATTCGGGTGATGCTTTAACTCATCCGTAACGGCAGAACGCAAAGCACCGGTGCCTTTGCCGTGAATTATTCTGACTTCGCTGATATTATTTAAAACACATTTATCTATAAACAAACTTAAATTTGCAAGGGCTTCATCTACGGTTTGACCTCTTAAATCAAGTTCTGTTTTAACGTCGGCATCAGCTCTGGATGTTGTTCTGTAAACAGACCTGCCGGTTTTAACAGGAGGCTTTTTCTTTTTTTCGGTAAGCATTAAATCGCTCATTTTAACACGGGTTTTAATCATACCGGACTGAACAAGAACATTATTGTTTGAAACTTCCAGCACCTCTCCCTCGCCTAAAGAGCGAATGATTACGGCATCGCCTTTAACAACAGAACGTGGCAATTTATAATCATTATCCCAATTATCGGCAAGTTCACGGGGATTAACAATATCGTCCATTTCACCAAGACGATTTTTTATTTCACGCCTTGTTTTTCTTGCAACTTCTGTAGCATTTGATTGGCTTACTTCTTTTTTTAATTTTTCAAGTTGCAAAAGAAAATCGGAACTTTGGCGTTTTGCGGCATTTATTATTTTTTCAGCCTCACGCTTTGTTTTTTCCATTTCATTAGCTTTTAACTGCTCTATTTTATCTTTTTCCGATTGAGCCTTAGAACGCATTCTGTTTGCCGCTTCTGTTGCCTTTTCTGCTTTTTCCTTTTCTTTTTCAAGTTCAAGGCGTGTTTGCTCCAACTGCTCAAGAACTGCCTCAAAAGAACGGTTTTCACTGCTGACAATATCTTTTGCTTTATTAACAACCGATTCATCCATACCCAAACGGCGGGTAATTGCAAAAGCATTTGACCTGCCGGGAACGCCGATTAACAATTTATAAGTAGGTTGCAATGTATTTACATCAAATTCGCAACAACCGTTTGAAACTCCGTCAGTTTCAAGGGCATATGCTTTTAACTCGGCATAATGGGTTGTGGCAGCAATTTTTGCACCTTTTGACCTTAAATTTTCAATTATAGAAACTGCTAAAGCAGCGCCTTCAACAGGGTCTGTGCCGGAACCCAACTCATCAATCAAAACAAGAGAATTTTCGTCGGCACGCTTCATAATATCTATAATGTTAACCATATGTGATGAAAAAGTGGAAAGATTTTGCTGAATACTTTGCTCATCGCCCACATCAACAAGAACATTTTTAAAAACGGATATTTTTGACATATCGGAAACAGGAAGAAGCAAGCCGCATTCTGCCATTAATGTAAATAAGCCTATAGTCTTAATTGAAACGGTTTTACCGCCTGTGTTAGGACCGGTAATTACAAGCGTGTCAAAATCTATTCCCAGGGAAATATTTGTAGGCACAACCGTTTTGGGGTTTAAAAGAGGATGGCGTGCATTTTTCAATTCAATAATTCCCTCATTGTTTAAAATCGGCTTTGAAGCTTTCATTTTGTATGCAAGCTGTGCCTTTGCAAAAATCAAATTAATTTTAACTGCACTTTCGTAAGACTGCCTGATACTGTCTGCAAAATTGCCTGCCTCAACAGACAATTCAAAAAGAATCCTTTGAATTTCTTCTCTTTCCCTGCCCTGAAGCATTTTTATGTCGTTATTAGCGTCAACAACGGAAACAGGCTCGATGAAAACAGTTGCGCCGGAAGCGGAAGTATCGTGCACAAGACCTTGCACCTCGCCACGGTTTTCTGCTTTTACGGGAACAACATACCTGCCGTTTCTTTGAGTTATAATAGCCTCTTGCAAAAATTTTTGGTAATGAGAACTGTGAATAATAGAATCAAGTTTTTCCCTGACGGAATTTGACTTGGCACGAATTTTACGCCTTATTTCTGCCAATTCTTCAGAGGCTTGGTCTGCAATCTCTTCTTCGCTTACAATAGCCGTTAATATTTTTGTTTCAAGGTATTTATTAACGGTTATATTTTCAAAGAAAAAATCTAAATTCGTATGAACATTTGAACAATGGCCGTACCACTCATAAAGCGAACGAACAGCACGAAGATTATAAGCAACGTCAAGTAATTCTTTTGGATTTAAAGACGCACCTGCAGCCGCCCTTGCCAAAGCGTTATTTACATTTTTCAAACCTGAAAATGACGGAGAGCCAAAACGTGCAAGCAACGAAAACGCATCTTCGGTTTGCGAAAGCAAAAGTTCTGCTTCGTTAATATCCGACGCCGGAATTAATGACAACGCCTCCTCTTTTGCATCGTCACAGCTTGCCTGCTGTGCCAGCATTTCCAACACAACGTCAAGTTCAAGTGCTTTAAAGTGTTTATTCATTGTAGTAATCCTTTATAAAAATCAAGTGCGCTTAAATTTCTGCCAACGCAGGTAAGCGCATATTTTTCGGCAATATCAACCAATAAATTAAGGCAATTATCATCAAGATTAAAGCCGAATATTTTTTTAGGTTCCGTTAAACAAATATAACGAACAGCCGTTATAACATTTTTAGGAACTTTAATTGCACCGAATTTAGGGCAGTTTTCGCAATATATTTTGCCTGCCGAAGTATCAAAATACATTACATCCGTTTCATATGTACCGCAATTATCGCAGGCAAGAACTGCCGGCATATAACCGCCCAAAGATACTGCCCTTAATTCAAAAACGGCTTTTATTTGCCTAATATTTTTTTCACCCTTACACAAAAGGTAAAGAGAATTTAATGTTAAAACAAGCATTTCCTTTTCAGGCTGTTCTTCTGCCGACATTTCATAAGCAAGTTGAGCAAAATACTGTGCCAAAGATAAACGCTCTATATCTTTTCTTAAATCAAAAAATACATCAATAGGCACAGCGTCATCAACAACAAAAGCGTCTTTAGTTCTGTAAAGTCCAAATTCGCTGTAAGCAAAAAGGGTTGTAGCGGAATTAAGCTTACTTTTCATTTGTTTTGCCCTGCGAACAAATGCCTTAACAAGCCCGTAATCAGCAGTAAGGAGAGTAACTAAACGGTCACTCTCCCCTATTGTTTGCTCCTTTATCACTAATCCCTTTGTTACAATTCGCATTATTTTCTGCCTTTGATTTTTGATTTTCCTTATATTTCAAATAATAATTTATATTTCCGGTTTCTGTAAAATGAACCCAATTTGAATCAATCAAAACAATCACCGCCACAATTATTTTATCCTATGACAAGTGATTAATTTGTGCCATTTTAATCCAAACCGAAGTTATGAATCAAACCTTCACGGTTGCGCCAATTTTCTTTAACCTTAACCCAAGTGTGCAAATTAACTTTAACATCAAAAAACGACTCTAAATCCTGCCTTGCAAAAGTTGAAATTTTTTTAAGCATTGCACCGTTTTTGCCGATTATCATACCTTTATGAGTTTCACGCTCGCAATAAATAACGGCATCAATATCAAGAATGGGCTTATCTTTTCTTTCACTCATTTTTTCAATGGAAACGGCAATTCCGTGCGGGACCTCTTTATCCATAAGGCGAAGAATTTTTTCTCTTATCATTTCTGCCGCAAGCACTCTTTCCGGCTGGTCGGTTAAAGTATCATCCGGGAAGAAATGAGGACTTTCAAAGGCTGTTTTTTTCATTTCGTCAACAAGCTCATCCATTCCCGTACCTTCGGATGCCGAAACCGGAACAACAGCCGTAAAATCATATAACTTTGAAAGGTATAATATACGCTGAAGAATAACCTTTTTATCTTTAACCATATCAATTTTATTTATTGCAAGAATTACAGGCAGCTTTTCTTTTTTAAATCTTTCAATTAATTCAAGTTCTTTTTCTTCAAGCTCACCTTGAGGTTCAACAACAAACAAAACAGTATCTGTGCCGCCGATACTGTCGCCCACGGCGTTATTCATATACTCGCCCAATCTGTTGTGAGGTTTATGATAACCGGGAGTATCGGTAAAAACGAGCTGTGTTTCATCAATAGTCAAAACGCCTATAATTCGTGTGCGTGTTGTTTGCGGCTTTGAAGAAACAATGGCAATTTTTGCACCCAAAACTTTATTAAGTATTGAAGATTTGCCCACATTGGGCTTGCCCACTATTGCAATAAATGCGGTTTTGGTCATTATTCGTCCTCCATATAATAACTGTTATCTCTTTTCCAGCCGATTTGAGTTAACACAGTTTCCTCTTTTTCACGCATTCTTACTTCTTCCATGCCGCCGTTTTCATGGTCATATCCTAAAAGGTGAAGCATTGAATGTACTGTTAAAAAGCCGATTTCACGCTGAAGTGGATGATTGTATAATTCTGCCTGTTCCACAGCCTTTTCCATTGAAATAACAATATCGCCAAGCATTTTTGCGCCTGTGTCCATATTAACATCATAAACGCCGTTTTCACCCAAAGGGAAAGAAAGAACATCTGTTGCCTTATCAATATTTCTGTGTTTTTTATTTAACTCTCTTATTTGCTCATTATTTACAAAAGTTACCGAAACTTCGGCAGAGCCGTCAAAATTTTCCAATTCAAGAACCGCATGGCAACAACGGCGAATTAAAAGTCGTATACCCGTAGGTACTTTAACGTCTTTTTGAATATTTGATATTGAAACTTTTACTCTGTTCATTATTTATTCCTCTCCTCACTGTCATATTTTTCATAAGCTTTGATTATATCTTGTACAAGCTTATGGCGAACAACATCCTTTTGTGTAAATTTGCACATTGCAATATCATCCACATTTTTTAATATTCGCATTACTTTTTTTAAACCGGATTTTTTCCCCGACGGTAAATCAATTTGAGTTATATCACCGGTAACAACCATTTTTGAATTAAATCCAAGCCTTGTTAAAAACATTTTCATTTGCTCCGGCGTTGTATTTTGTGCTTCGTCAAGTATTATAAAACTGTCGTCAAGAGTTCTGCCACGCATATATGCAAGAGGAGCAACTTCTATGGTTCCCCTTTCCTGGCAACGCTGAAAATTCTCTGCGCCGAGCATTTCAAACAAAGCGTCGTAAAGAGGTCGTAAATAGGGGTCAACTTTACTTTGCAAATCACCCGGCAAAAAGCCCAAGCTTTCACCGGCTTCAACAGCAGGGCGTGTTAAAATTATTTTATCAACCTCTTTGGCACGAAAAGCCGTAACTGCCTTTGCGACTGCCAAATAGGTTTTGCCTGTACCGGCGGGACCGATACCGAAAGTTACAGTATTTTCATCAATAGCGGTGCAATATTTTTTTTGACCCAAAGTTTTGGCTTTAACAGGCTTTCCTTTTGAAGTAATGCACACCGTATCTGTTGAAATAGAGCTTAATTTATCCTCATTGCCCTCATTAACAAGGCTTATTGCATAGCGCACATTTTGGCTTGTTAAAGGTTCGCCTTTTTTTATAAAAACAAGCAGGCTGTTTAAAGCACGCACGGCTTTTGAAACATTTTCTTCATTTCCGCAGATTTTTAAATCACTGCCACGGCTTATAACGGAAACGTCCAACTCATCTTCAATTATTTTAATATTTTCGTCAAAAGAACCAAAAAGGCTAACCGCCTGGTCTATTGCATCAAAAGTAATAATTTGTTCTGCCATTAATTAATCTCTACCTTAATTTGTTCTATTCTTCTTTCTTCAACCTTCAAAACGGTAAACACAAAATTTTCATATTGTGCCGAAATAACATCATCTTTCTTTACTGTTTCGGGAACAAAGCCCAAAAGGTTTATAACAAAGCCCGCAACAGTATCATAATCACCCTGAGGAATTTTTACCCCCAAAACTTTTTCAAGTATTTCTATTTCCGCAGAGCCGTCAAAAATATAAGTTTTATCGTCTGTTTTTTCGTATTCCTTTTCTTCGTCGTCATATTCATCCTGAATATTACCTACAATGCTTTCAAGAATATCCTCCATAGAAACAATACCTGCCGTGCCGCCGTATTCATCAACAACAACGGCAAGCTGAACACGCTTGTCCTTCATTTGTTTAAAAAGCTTTACACAGGAAATGGTTTCGGGAACGAAGAACGGTTTTCTTACATAATCCTTAAGACAATCGTCTGCACTGATTTTAGTGCCAACAAGTTTAAGTAAATCCTTAATATTAATAATTCCCACTATATTGTCTAAATCTTCGTTATACACAGGAATTCGTGAAAATCCCTCTTTAACAGCCAAATCAACAACATCACTTATTGACGAACTGATTTCAACAGCCTCAATATCGGTTCTGTGAGTCATAATATCACCGGCTGTAATATCATCAAACAAAAAAATGTTATTTATCATTTCACGCTGCGAAGTTTCAAGCGATGACGAATTATTTTCGTCTTCAACAAAATTCATAATTTCATCTTGCGCAGACGGCTTATTTACTAATTTTTTGAACAGATTGCCTGCCATAAAGGCACAAACCCCCATTATTTTTTAATAAATTACATTATATACTTTTTTATTTTATTTGTAAAGAGTATTGAATTATGTTATATTTAGTATATAATATTCAAGGTGGTAATATGAATTTAAAAGTTGAAGAAAAAGACATTTGGCAGTTTCTTGCCGAAGACAAAAAGCCGGTTGTTATTTACGGAATGGGTAACGGAGCTGAAAAAATCATTTCTGTTTTGAAAGAATACGATGTAAAAGTTGCCGCTGTTTTTGCAAGCGACGATTTTGTAAGAGGTCATTCCTTTTTAGGCTATAAAGTTGAGAAATACAGCGATATTTGCAACAAATTTGACGATTTTAACGTTGTGCTTGCATTTGCCACACATATAGACAGTGTTTTAGAAAACATTAAACGCATTAACGGCGAGCATAAAGTTTTTGCACCTGATGTTCCCGTTGCCGGCGACGGTATATTTACAAAAGAATATTTTGAAAAAAACAGAGAAAAATTTGAATTTGTTTATAACAACCTTGCAGATGAAGAAAGCCGCCGTGTTTACGAAAATGTTATAAATTTTAAAATAAGCGGCAAAATAGACTACCTGCTGAACTCTATGGAAAAAGATAAAAACAACATATACAAAGACATTTTAAAGCTTAATGATAACGAAACCATTGTGGATATGGGAGCATATGACGGAGATACAATTAAAGAATTCACCGATTTTACAAACGGCAAATACAACAGCATATACGCCCTTGAACCTGATGAAAAAAACTTTAAAAAGCTAACGAAAAACACTGCACAAATGAAAAACGTTACCCTATTTAACATGGGAGCATGGAATAAAGCCGATACGCTGATTTTTGCAAGAAAAGCAGGCAGAAATTCCAAACTTTCAGGAGAAGGCGTGCCGGTTAAAGTGCAGGATATTGACAGTTTGATAAGCGAGCCTGTTACAATGCTTAAAATGGACATTGAAGGCTCGGAATTAAAAGCCCTTGAAGGTTGCAGGCAAACAATCATAAAATACAAGCCTAAACTTTACATTTGCGCATATCACAGAAATGAAGATATGTTTGATTTGCCGCTTAAAATACTTGAATATAACAAAAACTATAAAATATTTTTCAGGCACAGCCCTTACCTGCCTGCCTGGGAAAGCAATTTTTACTGTGTATAAATTTAAAATAGGCTGACTATATAAGTTAGAAAGGCTGTGAAATTAATATGGCAGACAAAATAATTACTTTATTCGGCGAACTGCCCACATATGTTAACATAGCGATTGGAGTAGGAATATTTGCTTTGTGCACTGCGTTAAGAAACCCTGTTTCATCCGGAATATTGACATTGCTCTCTAAAATAATTTTTGCAAGGAAGCCTGAAAAGCGAAAGGGATTTAAAAGCAGTTTAAAAAAACCACTTGCATTCTTTATTATGCTGACCGGAGCAATTTTAGGCGTTTACATAAACATCCCCAAGCCTATAGTTTTAAACACCTACAAAGTATTTTCCATACTGATTGTTGCATGGTGTGTTATAAACTATTTTTCAGACAGCTTAAATGACGCTTTTGAAAAAGACAATAACAATAAAATTAACGGAATTGCAGTTAAATTTATTTCAAACATACTGAAATTTCTTGTAATATGCATAGCAGTTGTTATGGTAATTTCCGAATTGGGATACAACATAAACGGTTTGCTTACCGGTTTGGGAGTAGGCGGTTTGGCAGTTTCACTTGCGGCGCAGGATTCCCTTAAGAATCTTGTTTCGGGATTTTTTATTATGTTAGACCGACCGTTTGATGTGGGTGATTTAATAGAAACAGGTGAATTTAAAGGCGTTATTGAAGATATTACAATGCGTTCAACAAGAATAAGAACTCTTGACGATACCGTTGTTATTGTTCCGAATTCCAAAATCGGCGATGCGGCAATTACAAACCTTTCAAAGCTTACAAAAAGGCTTATTGAATTTAAAATAGGGCTTGTTTATTCTGCCGATGAAGCAACTTTAAAAAAATGTGAAAAGGAAATTGCCGATTACTTAATCGGCAATGAAAAAGTTTGTCCTGAAAGTGTAAGAGTTCGCTTTTGCGAATTTGACGATTTTTCCCAAAACATTCAAATACGGTGCTATATTAACACATATGACTATGAAGAATATTGCAAATTCAACGAAGAATTAAATTTTGAAATTAAAAAAATAGTTGAAGAAAACAACACTGATTTTGCTTTCCCCACAACTACAGTACAAATTGAAAAGGAACAAAACTTATAATGTACATAATAATTTACTCGCTAATAATAATAACTGCCACTTTCTTGGGTGCTTTTGTAGGTCTGGGCGGAGGAGTAATAATTAAGCCTTTGCTTGATTTAATAGGTCATGACACCATTGATGTGGTTAATTTTATATCAACCTGCTCGGTATTCAGTATGAGCATAAGCTCAACAATTAAACATGTTAGGGCAAAAACAAAAATTGATTTTAAATTTTTACTTTTGATTTCAATCGGTGCAGTTGCCGGAGGAATAGGCGGTTCCTCGCTTTTTGACTTTTTACTTACAATATTTAACAACAATATATTAAAAAGCATTCAAGGACTTATTTTAGGAATACTGCTTGTTTTATCGGTTGTTTACATTAACATTAAAAACGCAAAAAGTTTTAATGTTAAAAATCCTGTAGGAATTATTACCGTAGGACTTGCTCTTGGCTTTATAGCATCGTTTTTAGGTGTAGGCGGCGGTCCGATTAACGTGGCGTTTTTAGTTTTATTCTTTTCAATGACAATGAAAGAAGCGGCTGTTTACAGTGTGGGCACAATATTTTTCAGTCAACTTTCAAAACTTGTTACAATGGGAATAAAAGGAACAATACCCACAGTTAGTCCAATAACGCTTATTGCGGCAATATGCTGTGCTGTTTTAGGCGGCATATTAGGTGCTAAAATGAATAAAAAAGGAAATGAAAAAGTTATTAAAACAATTTTTACCGTTGTTGTGGCAGCACTTGCATTAATTAATTTTTACAATGCTTTTGCAGGCTTTATTGCAATGGTTTAATAAATATAATTTAAAGAGGTAAAAAACATGAAAAGAAAAAATATTATATTTTATTTTTCCGACCAGCAAAGATGGGACACTGTTAATGAGCAGGTTATGCCCAATGTTATGAAACTTGCAGAGGAAGGCACGTTGTTTGAAAACAACTTTACATGCCAGCCTGTTTGCGGCCCTGCAAGAGCTTGCCTGCAATCCGGCATGTATGCAACACAAGTGGGCTGTTATTGGAACGGCATAGCATTACCCAGAGATATTACTCCCCTTGCAAGATATTTTAACGACGCCGGCTATCAAACAGCTTACATAGGAAAATGGCATTTAGCTTCAGACAGATACCCGGGAATAGGTTTACACTGTGAAAGCAAAGCCGTGCCAAAAGACAGACAGGGCGAATACCAATATTGGAGAGCGGCAGACTGCCTTGAATTTACATCTCACGGTTACGACGGTTACATTTTTGACGGCGACGGAAACAAAATTGATTTTAAAGGCTACCGTGCCGACTGTATTAATGATTTTGCGTTGGAATACCTTGACAAATGTGATAAAGAAAAGCCGTTTTTTATGTTTGTGAGTCAACTTGAACCTCACCACCAAAACGACCACCACACCATTGAGGGTTACAAAGAAACGGTTGATAAATTTAAAGATTATCCCCTGCCGGATGACTTAACATTTTTAAAAGGCAATTACAAAGAAGAATACCCTGATTACATTTCTGCAATTAACAGGCTTGATTACAATGTAGGCAGACTTGTTGACAAATTAAAGGAGCTTGGAATTTATGATGACACAATAATCATCTACACATCCGACCACGGTGCGCACTTTAAAACAAGAAACCCCGAATACAAGCGTACTTGCCACGAAAGTGCAAGCCACACACCGTTAATAATTAAAGGCGGCGGATTTGAAGGCGGAAAAAGAGAAAAACGCCTTTCATCTTTAATTGACTTGCCGCCAACAATGCTTTCAATGGCAGGAATTGATATTCCAAAGCAATATGCGGGAATTGATTTAACAAAACAAATTAACAATCCAAAGGAAAAACGTGATTGCGTATTTATGCAAATAAGCGAAAGTCAATGCGGAAGAGCAATAAGAACAGACAGATACAAATATGCAATAAGAGACGCAATGCCGATAGGATATATTCATCACACAAACAAAGCATATTTTGAAGACTATTTGTATGATTTGGAAAAAGACCCTATTGAAAAACATAATTTAGTTAAAGACCCTGCATACAAAAATGTAAGAGAAGACTTAAAATATATGCTTATTGAACAAATGACAAATGCAGGCGAAGACGCACCTGTTATTTTACCTGCTGTTAAAGCAAGGAAAAAATAACAAATTAATTGCACAATTACATGGCAATATAAACAATAAAGGCTCAAGGATTTCCCTTGAGCCTTTGATTTATGAAGTTAAACTGATAATTTTTTTATTACTTTACAGGGATTGCCTGCGGCAACACAATTTTCGGGAATTGATTTATTTACAACACTGCCTGCACCGATTACAGCATTTTTACCGATTGTAACGCCCGGCAAAATTATTGCACCGCCGCCAATCCAAACATTATCCTCTATTATTACCGGTTTAGCATAGGTTCTGAAATAAGTGGGGCTTACGCCCTCCCAATTATCAATTAACCGTTCTTGGGGCAATGTAGGATGTGAAGCAGTATATATTTGAACATTAGGTGCAATCATTACACGGTTACCTATGTGTATTTCGGCATTATCTACAAAAGTACAATTTAAGCCTACAATAACATCATCGCCGATAAAAATACTTTTTCCGTGATCGCAATAAAAAGGAACTCCTATGCCGACATTTTTTCCGACTTTACCAAGAAGTTTTTTCAATATAGCCGATTTCTTTTCCGTATCTCTGTAATCGCAAAGATAATACTCTCTGGTAAGCTCACGGCAGGAAATGCTTAATTCCTTATTTGCAGAATCGCCGGTTTCCAAAAAGTCCTTTTCACTGTATTCCATAAATAACACCCCTTAATATATTCTATAAACATAAGTATAACATTTAATACAACAAAATTACAAGAAAAAAAACGGCACAGAACAAACTGTGCCGTTATTTGTTATTATAGTTAAATTAAATTTATTTTTCTTCGGAAACACTGCTGTTATTTTCAGCATGTTTTTTAACAAGAACCTCAAGAATTCTTGCATGTTCTTTATCAGGCAAAGCATACTTAAAAGTAGGAATTGCAGAAAGAAGCATACCGATTGCAGGAGGGATAGAAATTAAGAAAAACATTGCTGCGGCATATTTGCCGTCGTTATATGTTACGAAATTAGCGGAACCGTCTGCCAAAGCATTGTTCATAATTTCAATATTTTTATCGGAAAATCCGATTGCACCGTAAACAAAAGACTGAATAAGAGCAGCTATACCGCCTGAAAGCTTTGTGATAAAGCTTTGACCCGAGAAAAATACGCCGTCAGGACGAATGCCATTTGTATATTCTTCATAATCAACGCAGTCGGCAATCATAACAGACTGAAGAACGTTAATACCGCCCATACCTGCACTTGCGAAAGTGAAAAGAACGCCTGTAACAATAACCCAACCGATTGGTGTTAAATCGCCGCCTGCAATTTTGTATGTAACAAAAAGAAGAGCAAACGGAATAGCACTGCCGATAGAATAAATGTTATAAAGTGTTTTATTTTCAACCTTTTTTGTAAGCATTGGAGTAATAGCCATAGCAACAAACTGGCCCACAAAAATGCCAAGAGCAATAATTGCAATGCTAATGAGCATTGTAAAGTTAATGCCGTTATCGGTAAATAAATTCATAAAGTTACCGTTTGCATAATAATAGGTTACAAAAGACATTGCTACAAGCATAAGAAGCTGAATAGGGCTTCTTAAAATACCGGAAATAAGAATTTGACGGAAAGGTTTACACTTCCACATAATTTGGAAGTTTTCTTTCATTGTGTGCTTTTCTTCACTTGTTTGAACTCTTTCAACAGTTCCTAAACCGGCAAGTTCAAATAAAGCAGTACTGATAACAGTTAAAACAACAACAGTTAAAATAAAGCCCATTTGATTTGCTTTATCTGTTGAATAACCTTTTGAAACAAATAAACTTGCAACAACCTGTGCAATTTGAACAACAAGCACGCCGATACCGCCTACGCCTGCTGCAATTCTTGCAAGACCTAGGATTTTGGAACGGTCGTTTTCATCTTCTGTCATAAGAGAAGTAATACCCCAAAGAGGAATATCACAAACAGTGAAAAGCATGCCCCATAAAACGTAAGAAATTGCCGCCCAAGCAACAATAAGAACTTTGCCTGTCGGTGAGGCTGTTGTGTAGTTGCCGTTTACAAAGGTTAAAATTGTAATAGCGCCTATAATTGCGGGGAAAATAATAAGATAAGGTCGGCATTTTCCCCATTTTGACCTGGTTTTATCAACAATAGTACCCATCATAGGGTCATTAACAGCATCCCAAACACGGGCAATGGCAACAATCCAGCCGATTGCAACAACAGGAATGTAAATTACATACTGAAGATAATAACCGATTAAGCCTGTGGCAATTATGTTATAAATCATATTTTGACCAAACATACCTGCCAAGTACATATTTCGTTCTTTTTTGGTGTAAGTTTTAGCTTGCCCCATAAATTCACCCCTAACTTTTTAATACCACAACATTTTACAACAAACTGCACAAAAATTCAATAAATATTTTAATAAAATTAAAAATAACGCACAGAAATTTAATTCTGTGCGTTAATATGCATATTATTTATAATTAAGCCATAAATTTACGGATAACGCTTTCCATATCGTTATAATCCATAATCTTTGGAACAGGATAACCCGGGTTACCCTCTTTAAGAGCTCTGCCGATAAGAGTAGGCAAATCTTCTTCCTTAATCATATCAAATTTAGCCGGAATATTCATATCTGCATTAAGTTTTCTGATAGCAGAAATGAAATTCATAGCCTTATCGCCTTCACCATAGCCTTCAACACCTACAATATCTGCAAGTTTTGCAAGCTGCGGATAAATTGAAGAACCGTACCAATCAAGAACGTAAGGCAAAATAACGGCATTTGCAAGACCGTGAGGAGTGCCGTAAAGACCGCCCAAATTATGAGCTATTGCATGAACATAGCCAACATAAGCACGGGTGAAAGCACAGCCTGCCAAATATGAACCTTTAAGCATATTAGCTCTTGCTTCAATATCCTTTCCGTTTTTATAAGCTTCCTCAACATTATCAAAGATAAGTTTGGTTGCTTCCTCAGCCTGACGTCTGGTTTCTTTTGTGTTGCTTCTGCCGATGTAAGCCTCAACAGCATGAGTTAATGCATCCATACCTGTTGTCGATGTAATATGAGGTGGCAAACCTACGGTTAAATCCGGGTCAAGCACAGCATATTTGGGACGAAGACAAATATCGTTGATTGCATTCTTTTCATGAGTTTCGGGGTCGGAAACAACAGCAGCAACAGTTGTTTCTGAGCCTGTTCCGGCAGTAGTCGGCACAGCAAAGAATGGTGGTAATTTTTTATGTACTTTAAGATATCCACGCATTTGGCGAACAGTTTGATTTGGCTTAACAACTCTTGCAGCAGCAGCTTTTGCGCAGTCCATTGAAGAACCGCCGCCGAAAGCAATAAAGCCCTGACAAGCGTTTTTAATGTACATTTCTCTTGCAGCCTCAATGTTTGGAATTGTTGGGTTTGGCTGAACTTCGTCATAAACAACGTATTCTACGCCAACTTCTTCAAGTTTCTTAAACATAGGGTCAAGAAGGTGAAGTCCCATAAGCCCTTTATCGGTTACAACAAGAACTTTATTAACGCCCTTGTTTTTTACAAATTCGGGTAATTTTAAAATTGAGCCTTGACCTTCAAGCAATTCAGGCTCGGACCAATCCATGAAATTCATGGCAACTTTAAAAACCGTTTGGTAAATACGATAACAGCATTTTTTAATTTCCCAAAGCATCATAAAACCTCCTTTTCAATAAATTTTCATATATATTTTACTAAAAAAGTAAAAGCAATGCAACAGATTTTATTAAATTCTTTCAAAATATTATAATTTATGTTATAATACCTAAAAAATGTATAATGGAGTTAATCGTATGGCAAACGAACAAGTATTATTTTGCGGAAACAGTTCTGTATTTTTAAACGAAGAACTAACAAAAAACAGCAATAAAAGCAACGGCGGCACGGCATTCAGAATACCAAGCCTGATAAATGCAAACGGAACTCTTATTGCGGCAATAGACCGTGCTTCATCGGGTGCAGACTGGGGATATATTGAAATTGCAATAAGGAGAAGTGAAGACGGCGGAAAGAGCTGGAGCGACATTGAGCCTGTTGCAATTCCGCCGGCAAGAGAAACCCGCATTTCGGCAGAAAGCTACGCCTCGGCATTTTTTATTGACCCTTGCATGGCTGTAGCACCAAACGGCGATGTTATTATGCTTGTTGATTTTTGGCCTGAATGCAAAGGATTACACAATCAAAAAATACTTGACAAGAAAAAAGTTCCGTATGCAATGCTCAACCGTAAAATGCGCCCTCTTATTTATGACCGTGACGGTAATTTTTACTACATAGATGAAAACGGAACTGTTGTTGACAGCAAGAAAAACGCCACTGAATATACCGTTAAGGACGGAATGGGAAGCCTTTACAAGGGTGAAGAATATGTTGGCAACATATATTTAAACGGTGCCATGGGCAAAAATGAAATAGGTGCAAAAACCACATTCGGCGCTCCTCTTAAAGCACCAAAAAGATGCTATGTATTTATGCTGACAAGCAAAGACAACGGCAAAACCTGGAGCGAGCCAAAAGACATTACAAATATGATATTACACGAAACCGACGGAACATTTTTGGGCGTTGCCCCCGGTGTGGGTCTTACCGCAAAAGACGGAAGAATTATTATGCCTCTTTACGTTGATAAAAAAGAATGTGTTTCGATATACAGCGTTGACAACGGCGAAACCTGGCACAGAATAACAAGAGAGCCTTACGCCAAAAACACAGATGAATGGCAGCTTATTCAAGCCAAGGATGAAACCGTAATAGGACTTGGCAGGCAAAAAACATTTGGAAGCACACCTGTTTCAATTTCAACAGATAACGGAAAAACTTGGGTTAAAAACGGAAAAACCGCAATTAAAGCGCCTAAATGCCAAAAAAGTGTTATTACGGCAGGAGAATATGTTTTTTGCTCTCACCCAAGCAAAAAGAAAAGAGAGTGCGGCGTTCTGTCTGTAGGTAAAATAAGAGTAAAGAAAGGCATTTACTCACACATTGAATGGTTAAATCACGTTAAAATTAACGATGGATTTTTTGCTTATTCATGTCTTACTCAAATTGACGACAACACAATAGGCTTGCTTTATGAATCACAGCCAAGCAGTTACATAGAGTTTAAAACATTTAAAATTGACGAAATAACAAAATAAACACCTTTTACAAAACACTTGCAAAATTAAAATAAATATATTATAATATTATAAAATAAAACGCAATGACGAAGAAAAGTAACTTTTAAATTTTCGTTTTAGAGAGCGAAACCACGGCTGTAAGTTTTGCACGAAAACTAAAAGCGAAGTTCCCTTCCGAGCGGCTGTGCTGAAAATAAAAGTAGGTGCAGACGGGGCAAGCTCCGTTAACGGCTTAAAGAGTGTTTGCTCATATGCAAAAATAAGGGTGGTACCGCAGGTTATTATTACTTGTCCCTAAATTAGGGGCAAGTATTTTTTTGTCCCAAAAAGCAAAGAAAGGAAGAAGCTAATGAAAACGCAGCTTGAAAAAATCAGAAACGCCGCTAAAGAGGCTCTTGATTCTTTTGAAACAAAAGAACAAATTGAAGAAGCAAGAATTAAATACCTTGGCAAAAAAGGCGAGCTTACTGCAATTTTAAAACAAATGGGTAAGCTTTCAGCCGAAGAAAGACCTGTAATAGGTCAGCTTGCCAACGAAATTCGTGCAGACATTGAAGAAAAAATCGCAACAAAAAGCGAAGAACTTAAAAAGAAAGAACTTGAAAGAAAATTAAAGGAAGAAACCATTGACGTTACTATGCCGGGCAAGGAAGCCTCCATAGGTCATAAACACCCGCTTTCAATAGTTCTTGACGAAATTAAAGAAATATTTATGGGCATGGGATTTGACGTTGCAGAAGGACCCGAAGTTGAATACGATTACTACAACTTTGAAGCCCTTAACATTCCTAAAGACCACCCGGCAAGAGATACGCAAGACACATTTTATATTGACGACAACATTGTTTTAAGAACACAAACAAGCCCTGTTCAAATCAGATTTATGGAGAACAACAAGCCTCCTTTCAGAATGATTGCACCGGGCAGAGTTTTCCGTTCTGATGCTGTTGACGCAACGCACTCCCCTCTTTTCCATCAAATTGAAGGATTGGTTGTTGATAAAAACGTTACAATGGCAGACCTTAAAGGCACACTTGAAGCATTTGCAAAGCGCCTTTACGGTGAAGACACAAAAATTCGTTTAAGACCGCACCACTTCCCATTTACAGAGCCAAGCTGTGAAATTGACGTTTCATGCTTTAAATGCGGCGGAAAAGGCTGCTCTATGTGTAAAGGTGAAGGCTGGATTGAAATTTTGGGCGGCGGCATGGTTCACCCGAAAGTTCTTAAAAACGGTGGCGTTGACCCTGAAGAATACAGCGGCTTTGCATTTGGTATCGGTCTTGAAAGACTTGTTATGTTCCGTTTTAACATTGACGATATGAGATTACTTTACGAAAACGATTTAAGATTTTTGGAACAGTTTTAAGGAGGTGTGTTAAATGATTTTATCAAGAAAATGGCTTAAAGATTATGTTAATTTAGACGATATTTCAGACAAAGAATTTTGCGATGAAATGACTCTTTCCGGCTCAAAAGTTGAAGAATTTAAAGTTGAAGGTGCGGAAATCGAAAACGTTGTAGTGGGCAAGGTTGAATCACTTACACAACATCCGGATTCAGACCATCTTTGGATTTGTTCAATTAATGTTGGCGGCGAAGCACCGGAACAAATTGTTACAGGTGCTCAAAACTTAACTGTAGGCGACTATATTCCGGTAGCGCTTCCCGGTGCAGTTGTTTTTAACAGAAAAGACCACTGCCTTGAAAAAATTAAAAAAGGCAAACTTCGCGGTGTTGAATCAAACGGCATGCTTTGCTCTATTGACGAATTGGGACTTACCGAAAATGATTTTCCATATGCAGGAACAGACGGAATATTTATTTTAGGCGATGACTGCGACAAAACATTGGGACTTGATATACACAAAGCAATCGGATATGACGACACTTGCGTTGAATTTGAAATAACTTCAAACAGATGCGACTGTATGTCTGTTTCAGGTCTTGCAAGAGAAGCTGCCGCAACATTTAACAGAGAATTTACATTTAAAAAGCCTGTTGTTAAAGCAGGACACGGCAATGTTAACGACATTCTTAAAGTTAACATTCTTGAACCTGAAAAATGTTACCGCTACTCAGGCGCCGTTGTTGAAAATGTAAGAGTTAAAGAAAGCCCACGTTGGCTTCGTGAAAGATTACGTGCAAGCGGCGTTAGACCTATAAGCAACATTGTTGACATTACAAACTACGTAATGCTTGAATACGGTCAGCCTATGCATGCATTTGACCTTCGTTTTCTTGAGGGCAATACAGTAAATGTAAGAAATGCCAAAAACGGTGAGAAAATCACTACGCTTGACGGAGTTGAAAGAGAACTTAACGATTCAATGCTTGTTATTGCAGATGAGAACAAGCCTGTTGCAGTTGCCGGCGTAATGGGCGGCGAATACAGCGGAATTATGGATGATACAACAACAATAGTTTTTGAATCCGCATGCTTTAACGGCATTTCAGTAAGAAGAACGGCAAAAGCCCTTGGAATGAGAACAGAGGCTTCAAGCAGATATGAAAAAGAGCTTGACCCATCTGCAACTCTTGACGCACTTAACAGAGCGCTTGAACTTGTTCAATTACTTGACGCAGGCGATGTTGTTAACGGCGTTGTTGATAACTTTGTTAAGCCGAAACAGCCGGTTTCACTTAACTTTGATTATGAATGGATTAACAATTTTATAGGCATTGATTTAAGTGAAGAAGAACAAAAGAAAATTCTTGAAAAAATTGAATTTAAATTTGAAGGCGACCAAATTATTGCCCCTTCATTTAGAAACGATATTGAGCACATTGCCGATATTTCAGAAGAAGTTGCCCGTTTTTACGGCTACCACAACATTCCTAACAGAGTGTTAAGCGGTGTGGCAATAGGCAAACTGACAGACAAACAAAAATTTACAAGAACAATTAATGACACGTTGCTTGCTTGCGGATGCAGCGAAGTTTCAACATTCAGCTTTATCAGCCCAAAAGCATATGACAGAATTAATCTTAAAGAAAACAGTAAAATGAGAGAATCTGTTGTTATCAGCAACCCATTGGGCGAAGACACAAGTGTTATGAGAACAACAATTTTGCCGTCTATGCTTAATGTGCTTGCAAGAAACTACAACCATAAAAACGAAAAAGCAAGCCTTTATGAAATCGGCACTGTATATACGCCTACAGAAAAAGGCAAACTTCCTGTTGAAAAGCAAAAAATTGCTATCGGTATGTACGGCAAAGACGCTGATTTTTACACATTAAAAGGCATTGTTGAAAAACTTTTATCTGTTCTTAATGTAGCAGAATGTGATGTTGAACCTGTTGTTGACAACCCAACATTCCACCCTGGCAGAACAGCAAACTTTATTGTTAATTCAACAGTAATTGCAACACTTGGTGAAGTTCACCCAACCGTAGCGGAAAATTACGGAATAGGAACAAGAGTTTACCTTGCCGAGATTGATGTTGACACTGCATACGAAAATAAACTTGGCACAAGAACACACAAGCCATTGCCTAAATTCCCGGCAACGACAAGAGATTTAGCATTTGTATGCGAAAAATCCATTCCTGTTCTTAAACTTGAAAAAGCTATTGGCGAAGCAGTTGGCAAAACACTTGAAAACATTAAATTATTTGATGTTTATGAAGGCAGCCAAATTGAAAGCGGCAAAAAGAGCGTTGCATTTAACATCAGAATGAGAAGTGCAGACAGAACTTTAACAGACGAAGAGGCAGATGCAGCAATGAAGCGTGTTGTTAAGGCACTTGCTAAAATGGGTATTAATCTTCGTTCATAGTACAATTTTTTGTAATTAATAAAAAAAAGATTGTAATTAACATTAATTTTGTATATAATTAGTTTATTAGGAGGTGGCTTTACTTGACAGATAAAACAATGACATTTAAAATCGGTGATGAAAAAGACGATATTATGAAAGAAACCCTTACGCAGGTTTTTGATGCGCTTAAAGAAAAGGGTTATAATCCGATTAATCAAATTGTGGGCTATATTCTTTCCGAAGACCCAACTTACATTACAACGCATAACAATGCAAGAAGTCTTATAAGAAGGCTTGACAGGGATGAACTTTTAGCCGCTATGGTAAAGTCTTATCTTAACAACTAAATTAAGAAAGGGAGGGTTTTCTTTGGCAGAGATTAAAGATACATTTCTTACCTACAAAGGAAAGCCTTTGGTTAGATGCGGTAAAACTATTTACTACGGTAATATGTCTGACCCGTACGTTGTTTGTTTAACTGTTATGTCAAACAAAGAACTTAACGATATTACCCTTTCCGATAAGGTGCTTATTCAAATTATCAGCACCGACCCGGAAATTACTAACCCAAAGGAAAAAGTTATTAAAAAAAGCGAAAAAACAGGTCTTTTCAACGCCCTTGATTTAGGCGCTGTTTGGCTTGAAAGAGAACTTAAAAAATAACAAAACACCCCAAGGATAAAAATCCTTGGGGTGTTATTTTTTTATTTTCTGCAGGCAGAAGAAATTTCGGTTATAATATCTTCCATTTCATTCATATGCTCTTCCATATCTGCAACAAGTGCAAATTGATTTCTTGCACGAACCAAATTATGTTCCGGATAATCAATTTTAAAATAAGTGTCACCGTTTAAATAGTCGGTTAAAAATCTCATTCCGCACTCAAAAGTCATTAGAACAGAAGCAAAAGCAAGATTATCAATTTCACATTGATTTAAACTCTCCCCTGCTTGAGACAAAAATCCCTGAGCATATGCCTTAAAATAATCTAAATTTATTTTTATTTTAGACAAATCCGCTTCGTCCTCGGCAGCCGTATTGGCACCAAAACGAATAGAATCGCCGAAATCATAAAGTGCAAGGCCGGGCATAACTGTATCTAAATCAATAACACAAACTGCTTTATCGGTATCACTGTCAAACATAACGTTATTAAGCTTTGTATCATTATGAGTAACACGCAAAGGCAAATCGCCGGATTCAATTAAATCAACAAGTTTTGAGCAATATTTTTTTCTTCTCTTTACAAACTCAATTTCATTAAAACAAGTATCTTTTCTGCCGGAAAGATTATTTTCAACAGCAGGGATAAACTCGGTTTTATACCTTTTAATTGTATTATGAAAATCAGGAATAGTTTCATAAAGCGTATTTGCCGGAAAATCTGCCAATAATTTTTGGAATTTACCAAAAGCAACGCCGCTTTCTCCAAAAGTTTCTGCATTTTCCACACTGTCATAACTAACGGAATTTTCAACAAAAATATAAGCTCTGTAATATCCGCCGTCTTCTGCTTTATAAAACTTTTGACCGTCTTTCGTTCTGATGTAATGCAACGTTTCACGGTTTTCATTGCCGCCGTTTTTAACAATTTCTTTTCTTAGATAAGAAGTAACGCTGAAAACATTATCCATCAACTGTTCTATATTTTTAAAAACATTGGGATTAACCCTTTGAAAAACATATTTACATTCAACGCCGTTATTGTTATATGTTACAAGGTAAGTAGTATTAATATGACCCGAACCGAAAAGTTCACAGTTTACATAATCACCTTTAAAATCAAACTGAGTAATAATATCTGTTAAATTCTCCATAACTTTCCTCCGTAGATGATAGTGTATCATATTTACAACAATTTGTAAATAATAAAAACAATTCCGGCTAAGTAAAACACTTAACCGGAATAAAAATTAAAATTAAACTGTTAATCTCTTCTTAAAGCCTCAATAGGACTGAGCTGGGCAGCCTTTTTGGCAGGATATACACCGAATATTAATCCTACGGCACTTGAGAAGAACAACGCAATAAGTATTGTGCCTATTGTAATACTTGGTTGAATCTTAACTATTGCACACGCCGCATATGCGCCTGCAACACCTAAAACAACGCCTATAATACCACCGATTAAGCACAAAATTATTGATTCTGTAAGAAATTGAGTAACAATTACGCCCGTTTTTGCACCAAGAGATTTCCTGATACCGATTTCCCTTGTTCGTTCGGTTACGGAAACAAGCATAATATTCATAACACCTATACCGCCTACAAGCAAAGAAATAGCACCGATACAAGCAATAAATGTTGTTAATACAGAGATAATAACATCAACAAGTTCAACATATGTTGCCATATCCTGAGCAGTATACATACTGTTTGAATAGTTACCGTGGGCAGCCTTTAAATAGTTAACGGTTGCATTACCTACAGCTTCGTTATTAGCCTCGTCCTCACCGATTACAAAAATTGAACTTAACTTAGCATCGCTGCCTGTTAATTGTGCAAGTGTTGTGCAAGGCATAAATAACGCAATAGAAAGAGTGTCACCGGTTTTAAACATATCTGAAATGCTTGAAGAACCGCCGACAGTGTTTACAAGAGAATCAATATCGGCACAACCGATAATTTTAACCTTCATTGTGCTGCCTGATGAAGAAACGGTTACATATTCACCTACAACATCCTGATAGCCAAAAGCCATATCGGCGCTGTTTGTGCCTATAACGGCAACAGGGCTTGATGCATCATATTCTTCATCTGTAATAAATCGTCCGTAAGCACAAGCCTCAGGCATAGCATACTGAATATCTGCATTAACGCCGATGATCATTGCAGTGGCTTCCTTAGCCTGTGAATCAATAGTGGCATTGGCAAAGCCCATCATCATAGGTGAGCATCTGTCTACACCGCTAACTCTTTTTTTAATGTTATCAACATCTTCAAGTGTAATATAATCGTTATCTGTTGCTTTTGTTGCATCAACAGAAATCATAACTGCATTTGAACCCATATCTTCAATTAATGAAACAATGTAATCTCTTGCGCCGGTACCTGCACCGACAATCATAATAACAGAACTGATACCGATTATAATACCAAGCATAGTCAAAAGGGAACGCATCCAATTTGCTTTAATGCTTTTAATTGCAATTTTTAAACTTTCTGTTAAATTCATAGACTATCACCCGATTATTTAGCAACTTTTACATCAAAAGTTTCTTCTTTGTAATCCGATGACGGAGTGGCAACAATTTGGTCGCCAACATTTAAACCTGAAGTTACTTCATAGTAAGTATCTGAAACAGCACCGGTTGTAATTTGTGTTTTGGTTACTGATTTTTCTTCTTCGTTATAAAGGTAAACATATGTACCTGTTTTTTCAAGAACGATTGATTCAATAGGAACAACTACAACGCCGTTGTGATCGCCTACGCCTACCTCAACGTCTGCATCAAAGCCAACAATAATATATTCATCAGGATTATCAACTCTAACCTGAACTTCAACGCCGGCACCTGAAGCGGTTAAACTTGAAAGACCGCTGATTCCTGCCATAGAGCCTACAGAATCAAGAATTGAACCGGAATCGCCGCCTGTTGCTGTAGGTGCTTTAGAAACGACCTCACCGCTGTATTTTCCGTATGCCGTTGTGATTGTGGCAGCCATGCCTACTTTAACCTTTTGAACATCATATTCATTAAGAGAAACTGTTACAACCATTGAATCCATATTTTCAAGTGTAATACCTGCTGTAAGTGCAGATGTAACTTCACCCGGTGTTAAATCACATGATGTGATTGTGCCGTCAAAAGTAGCAACCCAACCTGCTGCAAGAGTTTCACTGGATTCTTTAACTGCGTCAAGGGCACTTTTAGCAGAATCCATAACTTCTTTTTTAGCGCTTACGATTGAAGAAGATGACTGAGCGGCATAAATTTCTTTTTGTGCTGTTAATGCAGCGATTTGTACTTCAAGTGTTGCAGATTTAACACTGCCGCTGTTTGCGATTTCTGCGGCAACTTTAGACCAGTCAACTGCTCTTACTGCTGCTTCAATCATATCAGCTGCGGCACCGCTTTCAACTACTTCAACAATGCCGTCTTGAATTGCCTGTCTTACGGCTGCGCCTACTTTTTCAGCAATAGCGTCTGCCGAAAGGTTACCGTTTTCAATTTCCTGAATAATAACATTTAAAACAATATTAATAAGCTGGTTTGTAGATGAAACATCTGACGCAACATTATTAATAGTATTAACAAGGTCTGTTAAAGCCGCAACAAGACCGTCAAACGTAGCCGGATATGAAACAGTAGGCTGCGTTGTTGTTGGTGGAATTGTAATAGTTTCCCTTGAAGTTGACGGGCGTGTTGTTGTAGTGGTTGTTGTATGACGCCTTGTTGTGGTTGTTGTTGTGTGACTTACTGCGCCAAGTTGCTTTTCAAGTGCTTCAATTTGCTTTTCTATAGCCGCAACATTAGCTTTTGCCTGCTTTTGAGCTGCAACAGACTCGTTATAACCTGCCTTTGCAGAATTATATGTACTTTGCAATTTTTTAACTTCACCGTCTAAAGCGGAAGTGTCAAAAGTAGCAAGCTTATCCCCTTCCTTTACTTGGTCGCCTGTTTTAACGAAAACCTCTTTTACGGTTGCAACAGTGCCTACTTTATATTCCTTTGTAGAACCGGCAGTAACTTTACCGGTTGCGCTTACGGTTTCGTTAATGTCGCTTGTGGAAATAGTGGAAAGAGTTACTTCCGTTTTCTTATTCTTTTGAGCAATTAAAACGCCTGCGGTTACGGCGATTACAACTGCAAGAACAACACAAACGATAATGATTGTTTTTTTCTTTTTGTTTTTCTTTATAGTTGCCATTTCACTAACCTCTAACTTATAATTTTAAGTTGAAAATAGTATAATTCCTATTTGTATAAATGTCAATAACTAATTGTAAAATTCATTTTGTGTTAACTTTTTATTCACATCTTAACGCTAAGTGCTTTTTTACCAATATCTTTTCTGAAATGTTTATTGTCAAAATTGATTTTTTCTACTGCCGAATATGCTTTATCAAGGGCAGATTGCAAATCACAGCCTGTAGCTGTTACGCCAAGAACTCTGCCGCCGGATGTAACAAGTTTGCCGTCTTTAATTGCAGTACCTGCATGGTAAACCGTAACGCCTGACATTTGACCGTTTTCAAGTCCTGTTATTTCAAGTCCTTTCGGATATGATTTAGGATAACCGCCGGAAGCCATGATTACACAAGCACAAGCGTCATCACTCCACTGAATATCAAGGTCGCTTAATGTTTCATTATTAATTGCTTCAAAAATATCCATAATATCTGTTTTAAGACGAGGCAAAACAACTTGTGTTTCAGGGTCGCCGAAGCGGCAGTTATATTCAATTACCTTTGGTCCTTTTGGAGTAAGCATTAATCCAAAATAAAGGCAGCCTTTAAATGTTCTGCCTTCCTTATTCATAGCTTCAACTGTAGGAATAAATATTTCTTCCATACACTGCTTTGCAACATCATCTGTATAATAAGGGTTGGGAGAAACTGTGCCCATACCGCCGGTATTAAGACCCTTATCACCGTCAAGGGCTCTTTTATGGTCCATTGATGAAACCATAGGTTTCACGCATTTACCGTCTGTAAAAGCAAGAACCGAAACTTCAGGACCTGTTAAAAATTCTTCTACAACAACGTTATTGCCGGATTCGCCGAAAATTTTATCTTCCATAATTTCTTTAACACCGACTTCAGCCTCTTCCAAAGATTCGGGAATAATAACACCCTTGCCCAAAGCTAATCCGTCTGCCTTAATAACTGTTGGAAATTCATTTTTTTCTTTAATGTAATCTATAACATCTGCCGGATCATTAAAAACTTTATATTCGGCAGTAGGAATATTATATTTTAACATAAGATTTTTTGAAAACACTTTTGAGCCTTCAATTATTGCTGCATTTGCTTTAGGTCCGAATGTTTTAAATCCGGCTTCATTTAAAGCATCAACCATACCGGCAACCAATGGGTCATCAGGTGCAACAACAACAAAATCTGCCTTAATTTCTTTTGCAAGGTTTACAACGCCGTTAACATCTGTTGCCGACACATTATAACATGTTGCATCATAAGAAATGCCGCCGTTACCCGGGCAACATGCAACTTCGGTTACCTTTTTTGATTCTTTGATTTTTTTTATTAAAGCGTGTTCTCTTCCGCCGCCGCCTACTACCAATACTTTCATACTAATTTACAGCCTTTCCGACTGCACACGAATTTTAAATAATTCGCATGGCAATCTGTAATAAATTTTATTGCTTATATTTTAAAGTATTTATACAACAAACAAAGGGAGGCTATGCTCCCTTGTTAAAATTACTTATTTTTATTAATAATTCTTGATTGCTCCTCACCTGTTTCAAGATTGATAAAACGAGTGAAAAGAGAAACCTTATTATCTTCATTAAGGTTATTCCAAACAAGATTTGTTAATTCGTCAATATCATCTGTATTGATTTCAACAGGTGTCGGTTCACCTTCAAATGAAGGAATAGGATTTCCGTCGCACTTATATGTATGAATAAAGTGACCCAAGCCTGCTGTAGCAGGATATTCATAGAAAAATCTTAAACACTGAGGTTTGCCCATATTTGATTTAAGAATAGAAAGGTTATAATCGCCGTTTGGCTTTACAACGCCTGAAATTCTTGGGGTATAATTAGGTTCATCAGGTTCAAATTCACGTGTTAAAAGAGCGTGGCGATAACAATGACCTTCACTCATAAAATCATAAATAGTATCTGTTTGGTCACCGTTTGTAACAATTGTTTTGCCGTCAAGTTTTAAAACAGGATTATAAATTATAAGTGACGGGTCGGTCATTTTAGATTCATCAAATGCCTTTGTGCGAATTCCGCCTCTTTCATTTTCTTCAAAAATTCTGTTTCTGCTGTTTTCGCTTCTGCCCATAATAAAATAAACAATTACGGCATTTTTTCCGTTTTTTGATTTGCCTAAAACTATTCCCCTGCCCGGATAAGAATTAGTTGATAATTCTTTTTCAAGTGTTGTTACTTCCATATTTGCACCTCATATAATTTCTGTTTTATTACCGTTAATTTTAATTCTGCCCTGACAAAACAGTGATACTGCTTTTGGAAGAATTTCCCATTCAGCCTGGCGCATTACACGATATTGAAGAATATCCTCATTATCGCCCTGTTCAACAGGAACGGCTTTTTGAAGAATTATTGCGCCGCCATCTGTAATTTCATTAACAAAATGTGCCGTGGCGCCTGTTACCTTAACACCGCTTTCAAGAACAGCGGTGTGCACCTTTTTGCCGTAAAATCCGTCACCGCAAAAAAGCGGAATAAGGCTTGGATGAATATTAATAATTCTGTTTCTGTATTTGCTTACAAGTTCTTCACCCAAAATAGAAAGAAAACCTGCAAGAACAATTAAATCTATATTTTTATTTTCAATAACGGACAAAATCGCTTTGTCATACTCTTCTTTACTTGAATAGTCTTTTCTTGCAACCACAGCAGTTTCAATGCCTGCCTTTTTTGCTCTTTCAATAGCATAAGCATTACTGTTTGAAGCAAGAACAAAAGTTATTTTGCCATTTTTGATTTCGCCACGGTTTTCAGCGTCAATAAGAGCCTGAAGATTTGTGCCGCCGCCTGATACGAAAACAGCAATATTCATCATACCAATTCAACACCTTTTTCGCCGTTTTTGATTTCACCAACAACTGCTGCCTGCTCGCCTGCGTTGTTAAGAATTCTGACTGCTTCGTCCGCCTTATCATTATCTACTGCAATGATTAAACCGTTACCCATATTAAATGTATTATACATATCTCTTTCGGGAATGTTGCCAACTTTTTGAATTAAATCAAAAATAGGCTTTTTAAAGCACTTATCTTTTTCGATAACTGCAAGTGTGTTATAATTTAACATTCTAGGAACATTTTCGTAAAATCCGCCGCCTGTAATATGCGAAATAGCATTAACATTAACTTTTTCCATAAGTGAAAGAAGCGGTTTAACATAAATTCTTGTTGGAGTTAAAAGGACCTCGCCCAATGTTCCGTCAAGTTCATCATATTTATTATTAATGGTTTTTTCATTAATGTCAAAAACTTTTCTTACAAGAGAAAAGCCGTTTGAATGTACGCCTGAAGATGCAACAGCAATAAGTGCATCACCTGCTTTAAGATTTTCACCGGAAACAAGCTTATCCTTATCACCAATACCAACAGTAAAGCCTGCAAGGTCATATTCCTCATCAGGCATCAAACCGGGATGTTCGGCTGTTTCACCGCCAACAAGGGCACATCCCGACTGAACACAGCCTTCTGCAACACCTTTAACAATTTGCTCAATTTTTTCCGGATAGTTTTTGCCGCAAGCAATATAATCAAGGAAAAATAACGGTTTTGCACCACTGCAAGCAACATCATTAACGCACATTGCAACGCAGTCAATACCAATAGTATCATGCTTATCCATAAGAAAAGCGAGTTTAAGTTTAGTTCCCACGCCGTCTGTTCCGCTAACAAGAACAGGATTTTTATAATCTTTTGCAGCAATTTCAAACATTCCGCCAAAACCGCCGATACCGCCGATTACCCCGGGAATAGTTGTTCTTTTAACATGAGATTTAATAAGTTCTACCGATTCATAACCGGCAGTAACGTCTACACCTGCAGCTGCATAGCTTTCGCTGAAACTTTTTTCCATATCTATTCTCCTATTATTATAATTCCTTGATTTTTTCTTGAAGAGCCTTGTCTTTTTCAATAACAGCCTGTGCCATATCAGCTCTCATTTTTTGCAATTTTTCGGATAGTTCGTTATCCCCAACCGCAAGTATTTCTGCAGCAAGCAATGCGGCATTTTTAGCAGCATTTACGCCAACAGTTGCAACCGGAATTCCAGGAGGCATCATAACAGTTGCAAGCATTGCATCCATTCCGTCAAGTACCTTTGCCGAGCAAGGTATACCTATAACGGGAAGAGTTGTGGAAGCGGCAAGAACACCGCCTAAATGAGCAGCCATTCCTGCTGCGGCAATAATTACGCCAAAGCCGTTTGATGTGGCATTTTCAGCAAATTCCTGGGCTTGTTTAGGCGTTCTGTGAGCACTCATAACTCTGACTTCTGTTTCAATGCCCAATTCCTTTAACTGCTTGATTGCCGGTGTTACAACAGGCAAATCACTGTCTGAACCCATAATGATTGCAACTTTTTTCATACAATAATCCATAGCCTTTCCGACCGCCATATAATTAAAAAACCGTACTTAATGCTGCGGTCTGCACAAAAAGCTTGAAGGTAATTTAACAAAATTTAAGAAAAAACCTATATATAACAGATTTTTAAATATTTTACAATATAAGCCGTTTATTTTCAATAGCAAGGGCGAAAAAAATAAAAAAAGAAAAAGGCAATCCGAAGATTGCCTTTTGAATGGTTTTATATAAGCATTATCTTAAACAAGTTCGATGATGCACATTTCAGCAGCATCGCCACGACGTGGACCTGTTTTGATAATACGGCAATAACCGCCGTTTCTGTCTTGATACTTTGGAGCGATTTCATCAAAAAGTTTGCTTACAGTATCTTCTTTAGTAACATAAGCAAGCACTTGTCTTCTTGAATGAAGGGTGTTCTCTTTGGCGAGAGTAATCATTTTCTCAGCCATAGGACGAACTTCCTTTGCTCTGGTAACGGTTGTTTCAATCTTGCCGTTTGTTAAAAGTAAAGTTACCATTCCTCTGAGCATTGCTTTTCTGTGGTCAGTAGTTCTGCCCAATTTTCTGGTACCTGGCATAGAAATTCCCTCCTTTAGTCCTCTTCATGACTAAGTCCGAATCCAAGTGAAGAAAGTTTTGCAATAACTTCGTCAAGGCTCTTTCTTCCCAAGTTTCTGACCTTCATCATATCTTCTTCGGATTTACCGATTAAATCTTCTACTGTGTTAATACCTGCTCTCTTCAAGCAGTTAAATGAACGAACTGAAAGATCAAGTTCTTCAATGGTCATTTCAAGAACTTTTTCTTTTCCGTCATCATCCTTTTCAACCATAATTTCTTTGTTGCCAACTTCTTCTGAAAGGTCTACAAATAATTTAAGGTGGTCGTTAAGGATTTTAGCAGCAAGAGAAGCTGCTTCATCTGCCGGAATAGTTCCGTCTGTTTCAACATCAAGAATCAACTTATCAAGGTCTGTTTGTTGGCCTACACGGGTATTTTCAACAGTATAATTAACCTTAAGAACAGGAGTATAGATTGAGTCAATGGCGATTGTGCCGATTGGCAAATCCATAATCTGCTTATTACGGTCGCAAGGAACATATCCTCTGCCGCCGTCTGCAGTAAGTTCCATAATAACTTCTGCACCTTCATCAAGATAAGCAATGTGAAGGTCGGGGTTAAGAATCTCTACATCAGAGCTGTGTTCAATATCGCCGGCAGTGATTTCACCTTCGCCGCTTGCTTTAATGTAAAGAGTTTTTGCTGAATCATCATGTATTTTAAGAATAACATTTTTAAGATTAAGAACAATCTCTGTAACATCTTCCTTAACATGAGGAATAGTAGAAAATTCGTGTAAAACACCATCAATCTTAACAGAAGTGATAGCATAGCCGGGAAGTGAAGAGAGAAGAACTCTTCTCATACCGTTTCCGAGAGTTGTGCCGAAACCTCTTTCAAGAGGTTCAACAACAAACTTACCTACGCTTCTGCTTCCTTGAGTAGATAACTCTACTATCTCGATATTAGGCTTATCAATTTCAATCATTTAAAAGCCTCCTAAAATAAATTTTGTTGCACTAAATAAAAGAAATGATCAACTATTATTTAGAGTAGAACTCGACGATTAAATGCTCTTCAACCGGAGTTTCGATTTCTTCTCTCTCAGGAGTTCTAAGAACCTTAACTTCCATAGCATCTTTGTTTGCTTCCATCCACATCGGAACCGGACGTGAACCATTGCTTTCAACAAGGTTCTTAAACTCATCTGTTGATTTGCTTGTTTCTTTAACAGCAACAACATCACCGGCAGAAAGAAGGTAAGAAGGAATATCTACCTTTGTTCCGTTAACAGTGAAATGAGCGTGGTTAACAAGCTGACGAGCCTGAGCTCTTGAACTTGCGAAACCTGCTTCATAAACTACATTATCTAAACGACTTTCACAAATCTGAAGAAGGTTGGTACCTGTTACACCGGCCTTTCTTTCAGCCATAAGGAAATATTTGTGGAACTGGCCTTCTGCAACACCGTAGTAACGGCGAGCTGATTGCTTTGCACGAAGCTGAAGACCGTATTCAGAAGTCTTTTTGCGGTTTTGACCATGTTGGCCTGGTGCATATGAACGACGTTCAAGTGCACATTTACCTGTGTAGCATCTGTCTCCCTTTAAGAAAAGCTTTTTTCCTTCGCGGCGGCAGAGCTTGCATGCAGGACCTGTATATCTTGCCATATCAAGTAACCTCCAATTATACTATACGCGACGTCTCTTTGGCGGACGGCAGCCATTATGCGGGATAGGAGTAACATCTTTAATAAGAGTAACGCTGAGACCTACTGTTTCAAGTGCTCTTATTGCGGATTCACGGCCGGCTCCCGGTCCTTTAACATAAACTTCAACAGTTTTCATACCGTGTTCCATTGCAGCTTTTGCAGCTGTTTCAGCAGCTGTTTGAGCAGCGAACGGAGTTGATTTTCTTGAGCCTCTGAAGCCCATTTCACCTGCTGATGCCCAAGAAACAGCGTTTCCTTGCATATCAGCAATAGTTACGATAGTGTTGTTGAAGGTTGACTGGATATGAACTGTACCACGCTCAATATTCTTCTTCTCACGGCGTTTGCGAGAAGTTGTGGTTTTCTTTGTAGCCATATTTGTTTCCTCCTACAATTATTTCTTCTTGTTAGCTATTGTTTTCTTCGGACCCTTACGAGTACGAGCATTGTTCTTAGAAGTTTGACCTCTTACAGGGAGACCTTTTCTATGACGAATGCCACGATAGCAACCGATTTCTATAAGTCTTTTGATATCAAATGCAACATCTCTGCGAAGATCACCTTCAACTGTTACATTTTTTTCAATATAATCACGAATTTTAGAAACTTCATCCTCTGACAAATCTCTGCAACGAGTGTCCGGATTAATTCCTGTTGCGTTGATAATTTGAGTAGCTGTTGTTCTGCCGATACCGTAGATATAGGTGAGGCCGATTTCTACTCTTTTATCATTAGGTAAGTCAACACCTGAAATACGTGCCATTTTACAGTTTACCTCCGATTATTAGTTCAGGATTAGCCCTGACGCTGTTTATGCTTTGGATTTTCACAGATAACCATTACTTTTCCATTGCGTTTAATTACTTTGCATTTATCGCAAATTTTCTTTACAGAAGGTCTAACTTTCATTTTTGAATATCCTCCTTTAATTTACTTTGAGCGCCAAATTATACGACCTTTTGTGAGATCGTAAGGAGACATCTCAATTGTTACCTTATCACCGGGAAGAATACGAATGTTATTCATTCTGAGCTTTCCGCTGATATGGGCTAAAATAATGTGATCGTTTTGAAGTGATACCTTAAAAGTTGTGTTAGGCAAAACTTCAACAACAGTACCTTCAACTTCAATCATATCTGACTTAGACATCAATTTACCTCGCTGTATTTAATACGATTTAAGATGTTTAATATTTAACTGGAATCACATTGCGACGTAATCGCCTACAATTGATTTAACCTAAACGACTGTCATTATAACCGGTCCGTTAGACGTTATTGCAATAGTGTGCTCAAAGTGAGCAGCAAGCTTTCCGTCTGCCGTAACAACCGTCCAGCCGTCTGCAAGTTGTTTTACCTTATAGGTTCCCTGATTGATCATCGGTTCAATTGCCAATGTCATTCCGGGTAACAGTCTGATACCACGACCTTCGTGCCCGAAGTTAGGTACACTTGGATCTTCATGAAGTTTGGTTCCCACACCGTGTCCGACGAAATCACGAACAACGCCGTAACCTCTTTCTTCACAATATGTTTGAACCGCATGGCCAATATCGCCGATTCTGTTGCCGGGCACAGCCTGTTCAATTCCTTTATAAAGGCTTTCACGGGTTGTGTCTATCAGCCGCTGTGCTTCGGGAGAGCAAGTCCCTGCCACAAATGTTGCAGCATTATCGCCGTTATAACCATTCTTGGCAGCTCCTAAATCTATGCTTACAATATCACCCTCTTGGATGATTCTGTTAGATTTAGGAATGCCGTGAATAACTTCATTATTTATAGATATACATGCAGTGGCAGGAAAATCGTACAATCCCAAAAAGTTAGGAGTTGCACCGCGCTTTTTGATTAAATCATAAGCAATTTTATCTATTTCTTTTGTAGAAACGCCCGGCTTAACAGCCTGACCTGCCACCATTAATGCTTCGGCAGAAATTTGGCAAGCTTCTTTCATAAGCTCTAATTCTCTGCTACTTTTAAGCACTACCATGTTAATCCTCCAATGCTGCAAAAACGAGAGCAGTTGTATCAGCTACTTCTTCCTGTCCTTCAACAACAACAAGCTTGTTAAGATTTGAATAGAAATCTTTAAGAGGCTCAGTCATTTCATGATATTCCTTAAGCCTTGCCTGTACTGTTTCGGGAGCATCGTCTTTGCGCTGTACGAGTTCGCCGCCGCAAGCATCACAAACGCCTTCAACTTTTGGCTTTTTATAAAGCATGTGATAGGAATTTGCACACTTTGAACATACACGGCGACCGGACATTCTTGCAGTAATTTTTTCATCAGGAACTTCAATATCAAGAACCTTGTCAATAACGACACCCATATCCTCAAGAGCTTGAGCCTGTGGGATTGTTCTTGGAAAACCGTCAAGAATAAATCCGTTTTCGCAATCTTTTTCTTGTAATCTTTCTTTGATTATTCCGATAACAATTTCATCCGGAACAAGCTGACCTGATTCTGTAAAAGATTTAGCCTTAAGTCCCATCTCCGTGCCGTCTTTAATAGCGGCACGAATAATGTTTCCGGTTGAAATAGCGGGGATTCCGTATTTTTCAACAATTTTTTCTGCCTGAGTGCCTTTGCCGGCACCGGGAGCACCGAGAAGAATTAAATTCATAGCTTAACCCTTTCTTATTATTAATCAAGGAATCCTTTATAATGACGCATCATCATTTGTGATTCAAGCTGACGAACTGTTTCAAGAGCTACACCGCACATGATGATGATTGATGTACCGCCAAGGCTTACAGAGAAGCCGCCGTCGTTGCCGCCTTCCGTCATAGGAGGAATTGCTGAATCACAGATAAGAGAAATGATGATTGGAAGCAATGCCACTACAGAAAGCATAAGAACACCGATGAGTGTTAATCTTGAAAGAACTCTAAAGATGTAATTAGATGTTGGTTTACCCGGACGTATACCCGGAATTGCACCGTTATTCTTACGAAGATTATTTGCCATTTCAATAGGATTGTACTGAATTGTGCTGTAGAAATAAGCAAAGAATATGATAAGTACAAAATACATTATTGCGTACCACCAAGAATCGCTTTGGAAAGCATTAAAGAACTTCTCCCAGCCGGTTCCTTTGTACTTATCTGATGAAATAAACATTTGAATTGTTCCCGGAAGAGAAAGAATAGATGAAGCGAAAATGATTGGAAGTACGCCGCTCATATTAACCTTAATAGGCATATGTGTTGACTGACCGCCATACATTTTTCTGCCTACAACACGCTTTGCGTATTGAATAGGAAGTCTTCTTTCTGCGTTATCCATAAACACAATGTAACATACCATAAGGATGAACAAAATGAATACGGCAGGAACAAGGAATTTATAAACTGTACGTCCTGTATCAAGATACTGGATGTATTGTTTAATAAGAGTTGGGAAACGAGAAACGATACCAGCAAAAAGAATAATTGAAATACCGTTTCCGATACCGTCGATAGTAATCTGTTCACCAAGCCACATAATTACTGCTGTACCGGCTGTTAATACACAAATAATAACAATAGCCTGGAACACTGCAGCAAAACCTGTGAATGCGTTGCCGCTTGCATCTTTAAGCAAATAATCGTTTGCACGAAGATAGAAGAAATAAGCAAGTGATTGAAGAATTGCCAAGCCTACTGTTACAAAACGAGTAATTGAAGCAATTTTCTTTCTGCCTTCTTCGCCTTCCTTTTGAAGTCTTTCAAGAGGAGGGATTGCAACTGCAAGAAGCTGCATGATGATTGATGCGTTGATATATGGAGTGATTGACATAGCGAAAATAGTTCCGTATGTGAATGCACTACCGGTCATAAGGCTTAAATAGGTTAAGATTGTGTTGCCCTTACCAACATTGATTTCATCAACAATGTTAAGAAACGGAACAGGAATCATTGAACCTATACGGAAGACAAGAACGATAAATGCAGTGAAAAGCATCTTTTTTCTGATATCAGGTACTTTCCAAGCATTTGCAAGGGTCTTTATCATTTAAAGCACCTCCACCTTGCCACCTGCAGCCTCAATTTTTGCTTTTGCGCTTTCGCTGATTGCGTTAACTTTAACTGTTAATGCCTTTGTGAGTTCGCCCTTACCAAGAACTTTGATACCGTCAAGTTCTTTTTTGATGAGGCCGCAAGCCTTAAGGCTTTCAGCATCAACTGTAGCGTTTGCTTCAAATCTTTCTTCAAGAGCTGCAACGTTTACAACTGCATACTCTGTTCTGAAAATGTTGTTGAAGCCTCTTTTTGGTAATCTTCTTTGAAGAGGCATTTGACCGCCTTCAAAACCGGGACGACGGCTGTAGCCTGAACGGGCTTTAGCACCTTTGTGTCCTTTACCGGCTGTTTTACCTTGACCTGAACCGGCACCACGACCGATTCTTTTAACTGCCTTCTTAGATCCTTCAGCAGGAGAAAGTTCATGTAATTTCATAGTCTGCACCTCCCCCTTAATCCTTTACGATTTCAACAAGGTGAGAAATCTTTGTGATTTTACCCTTTGTTTGATCGTTATCCGGCTGAACTGTTACGTTGCCGATTTTGCGAAGTCCAAGTGAGTGGGCGGTGGCAATTTGGTCTTGTTTTCTGCCAATTAAACTCTTTGTGAGTTTGATTTTAATATCTGCCATAATTCCACCCTCCTTAACCTAAAATTTCTTTTGTTGACTTGCCACGAACAGCAGCAACTTCATCAGCTGTGCGGAGCTGTGCAAGTCCGTTCATAGTTGCTCTTACTACATTGTAAGGGTTATTTGAACGAATAGCCTTACTACGAATATCGGCAATACCAACTGTTTCGATAACGGCACGAACCGGGCCGCCGGCGATAACACCGGTACCTTTCGGAGCCGGCATAAGAAGAACCTCACCTGCACCGAACTTACCTTTAACTTCGTGAGGAATTGTTGTTCCTCTTAAAGCAACTTTAATTACATTTTTTCTTGCGTCTTCAATGCCCTTACGAATTGCATCAGGAACTTCGCCTGACTTGCCGACACCGAAACCTACAAGGCCGTTTTTGTCACCAACAACAACGAGCGCTGAGAACTTATAAATTCTACCACCCTTAACTGTTTTGGAAACACGGTTAATAGTTACAACTCTTTCTTCAAGTTCCATTGAAGATACGTCAATCTTTGCCATAAAGTATTTCCCTCCTTCGTTAGAACTCAAGTCCGCCTTCACGAGCGCCGTCTGCAACAGCAGCTACACGACCGTGATATACGTAACCGCCGCGGTCAAATACGCATTTTTCAATGCCCTTTGCCTTGGCTCTGTCTGCGATTGTTTTTCCTACAGCCTTAGCTGCTTCTACATTTCCGCCGTACTGTGCGAAGTCTTTTTCAACTGTTGAAGCCTGTGCAAGAGTTACACCTGCAACATCGTCGATAAGCTGAACGTAAATATTGCTGAGGGAGCGATATACGTTAAGTCTTGGACATTCAGCAGTACCGGAAATCTTACCACGCACTCTCTTATGACGCTTTTGTCTTGCTTTGTTAGCATCTTGTCTTGAAACCATTGTAATTCACTCCTTCCTTTATTTCTTACCTGCTTTTCCTTCTTTGCGGCGAATATGCTCTTCTGCATATTTAATGCCTTTGCCCTTATAAGGTTCAGGTGGTCTCTTTTCACGAACCTGTGCTGCGAACTGACCAACTGCCTGTTTATCTGCACCTGAAATAATGATTTGAGTTGCAGATGGGCATTCTATCTTAACACCTTCCGGTGCATTCATAATAACCTGATGTGAGAAACCAAGGTTCATTACAAGGCTGTTGCCTTGAAGTTGAACTCTGTAACCTACACCGTTTACTTCAAGAACTTTCTTGAAGCCGTTTGTTACGCCTTCAACCATATTTGCGATAAGAGAACGAGTAAGTCCGTGAAGAGCTCTGTTTTCTTTATCGTCGTTTGGTCTTGAAACATTTACCTCGCTGCCGTCAACGCTAACGCTGATGTTTGGATGTTTATCCATAGTAAGAGTACCATTTGGTCCTTTTACGGTTACAGTGTTACCGTTGATTGAAAAATCAACACCGGCAGGAATTGCGATTGGCTTTAAGCCTATACGAGACATCCTAACTGCACCTCCTTACCAAATGAATGCTAATACTTCGCCGCCAACATTTTGTTTGCGAGCTTCTCTGTCTGTCATTACGCCTTTTGATGTAGAAACAATAGCAACGCCGAGGCCTTTCATAACCTTTGGCATTTCTTCAACATTTGAATAAATACGAAGGCCCGGTTTTGAAACTCTGCGAAGACCTGTGATAACCTGTGTTTTACCCTCACCGTATTTGAGAGTAGCACGGATTACGCCTTGTTTTCCGTCATCAATTACTTTATATCCTTTAAGATATCCTTCATCAACAAGAATCTGAGCTATTGCCTTCTTCATGTTTGACGCAGGAATATCTACTGTATCGTGCTTTGCTGAATTAGCGTTACGAATTCTTGTAAGCATATCAGCGATTGGGTCTGTAATATGCATTGATATTTCCTCCTTATATATTTAGCAATCTCAGTTCTTACCAAGAAGATTTTGTTACTCCGGGGATTTCGCCCTTATGAGCGAGCTCTCTGAAGCAGATACGGCATACGCCATACTTACGAAGATAAGCATGAGGTCTACCGCAGATCTTACATCTGTTGTAAGCTCTTGTTGAATACTTAGCAGGCTTTGCTGCTTTAACTTTCATAGATGTTTTAGCCACGATATTCCCTCCTTACTCTGCAAACGGAGCGCCCATTAATTTAAGGAGCTCTCTTGCTTCTTCATCTGTATTAGCTGTTGTTACCATGATAATATCCATACCACGAACAGCATCGATTTTATCATATTCGATTTCAGGGAAAATTAACTGTTCTTTAACACCCATAGCATAGTTGCCACGACCGTCAAATGAATTTGGGTTAATACCTCTGAAGTCACGAACTCTTGGAAGAGCAAGATTGAATAATCTGTCAAGGAATTCATACATCTTATCTCCACGAAGAGTAACTTTAACACCGATTGGCATGCCTTCACGAAGTTTGAAGTTAGCAACAGACTTCTTTGCACGGCAGATAACCGGTTTTTGACCTGTAATAATACCAAGGTCGTTAACGATAGCATCTACTACCTTTGAATTTTCACGGGCTTCACCGCAACCAACATTGAGAACAATCTTGTCAAGCTTTGGGATTTGCATAACAGATTTGTATTCGAATTTCTTCATCAATGCAGGTGCAACTTCGCTCTTATAAGCTTCTTTTAATCTTGCAGCCATTGTTATGTCCTCCCTTTACTTAAAATTCATATCCGCATTTTTTGCAAACACGTTTTCCATCCTTGTGTCCTACACGGGTAGCTTCACCGCATTTAGGGCAAACAAGTTGTACTTTTGAAGCGTAAAGTGCAGATTCAACATCAATAAGTCCGCCCTGGTCGCCCATTTTACGAGGCTTAACGTGCTTTGTTACCATTTGAACCTTCTTTACGATAACTTTACCTTCTTTAGGGCTAACAGCGAGAACCTCACCCTTAACGCCCTTTGATTTACCGCTGAGTACCATAACGGTATCGCCGGTTTTAATAAACATTTTACTCATTATCATGCACCTCCATTAAAGTACTTCGGGAGCAAGTGAGAGAATCTTCATATAATCTTTATCACGAAGCTCTCTTGCTACCGGTCCAAAAATACGGGTGCCACGAGGAGTTTTATCCTCTCTGATAATTACGGCAGCATTTTCATCAAAACGAATGTACTGACCGTCGTCACGACGTACACCTTTAGTTGTACGAACGATGACTGCTTTAACAACTTCGCCTTTTTTAACAACGCCGTTTGGAGCTGCTTTCTTTACTGAAGCAACAATAACGTCGCCGATATTGGCATATCTTCTTCCTGAGCCGCCGAGAACACGAATACAAAGAAGCTCTTTTGCACCTGTGTTGTCTGCAACTTTAAGACGACTTTCCTGTTGTATCACAGCATTTTCCTCCTTCGTACTGCAAAATAACACTTTGCATCTTGCAGTTATTATTTTTTAAAACTAATTTATAAAGCCAGTAAATCGTAATGATTACTTTGCCTTTTCAATAATTTCAACAACACGCCATCTTTTATCCTTGCTCATTGGACGAGTTTCCATAATAAGAACCTTATCGCCTACGCCGCAAGTATTTTCTTCGTCGTGTGCTTTGTACTTAACTGTACGGTTAATGATTTTGCCATAAAGCGGATGACGTACTTTGTCTTTAATAGAAACAACTACTGTTTTATCCATTTTATCGCTTGATACAATACCAACTCTTGTTTTTCTGAGGTTTCTTTCGCTCATAATAAACTACCTCCTATCTTAAGAATTTGAGCTTTCAAGTTCGATTTCACGCTCAACAGTTTTGATGCGAGCGATATCTTTCTTGACAGCTTTGATTCTCATTGGGTTGTCGAGCTGGTTGATAGCCTGCTGGAAATGGAGGTTAAAGAGTTCTTCTTTAAGCTCTGCAAGCTTAGCTGCACGCTGATCTGCGCTTAAAGCCTTAATTTCTGCTGCTTTCATTACTGCTCGCCTCCCTCTTCTTTAACTACGAATTTACATTTGATAGGAAGTTTGTTTGCTGCAAGACGCATAGCCTCACGAGCAACTTCTTCACTTACGCCGCCGAGTTCGAACATAACTCTGCCCGGCTTAACTACTGCTACCCAGTAGTCTACATTACCTTTACCTTTACCCATACGAGTATCGGCAGGTCTTGCTGTAATTGGCTTGTCAGGGAAAATCTTAATCCAAACTTGACCGCCACGCTTTGTGTAACGGGTCATTGCAATACGAGCTGCTTCAATTTGAGCTGCTGTAATCCAAGCTGGTTCAGTAGCCTGAAGACCAAACTGACCATATGTTACTTTATTTCCTCTTGTAGCCTCACCGGTCATACGACCTCTGTGCTGCTTACGGTGTTTAACACGCTTAGGTAAGAGCATTATTGATTTCCTCCTTCCTTGCGATTATCTCTGCGACGATTGTTGTTTCTTCTTGGAGCTTTATTTCTTGACTCACGAAGAACTTCGCCTTGATAAATCCATGTCTTTACGCCGATACGACCGTAAGTTGTAGCAGCTTCTGCTGTACCGTAGTCAATATCTGCACGAATTGTTTGAAGAGGAATTGTACCCTCTTTATAAGTTTCTGTACGAGCAATTTCAGCGCCGCCGATACGACCTGAAACTTGTACTTTAATACCACGAGCGCCAAGCTTCATTGTGTTACGAATAGCCATTTTAACTGCACGGCGGAATGAAACACGCTTTTCAAGCTGTGTTGCAATACTTTGAGCAACGAGTGTAGCGTTAAGGTCAGGCTGCTTGATTTCAATGATGTTGATAAATACTTCATCTACACCCTTATTAAGCTTCTTTGCACAAATTGCTTTAAGCTTTTCAATTTCAGCACCCTGCTTACCGATAACCATACCCGGCTTTGCACAGTGAATGTTGATTCTTACACGCTTTGCGTCTCTTTCAATTTCAACCTTAGGAACACCTGCGCTTTTAAGAGAGTCAAGGAGATACTTACGAAGATTGTAGTCTTCAACAAGAGTATCTGCAAACTCACCCTTCTTAGCATACCAGCGAGAGTCCCAGTTCTTAATAACGCCGATTCTTAGACCGGTTGGATTACATTTCTGTCCCATTTAACTTTTTCCTCCTCGCTTAGTCTTCCATTTCCTTAACGGTAATGGTAATGTGTGATGTTCTCTTATTAATTCTGTAAGCTCTACCATGATCTCTGGCCTGAATTCTTTTAAGAGTTGGGCCTGCAGTAACGTTGCAGTAGCTTACATATAATCTTGATACGTCCATATTGTGGTTAGTTTCAGCGTTAGCCATTGCTGATTTAAGAACTTTCATAAGAGGTTCTGTAGCAGCTTTTGGTGTGTACTGAAGAATAGCCATTGCCTTATCACAAGGCTGGTTTCTGATTAAGTCAAGAACAATCTGAACCTTGCGTGGAGAAATACGAACGTATGTTGCTTTAGCTGTTGCTTCCATAGTTTAAATCTCCTTTCAATTACTTAGATGTTTTTGAGCCTGCGTGGCCTTTGAATGTTCTTGTCGGTGCGAATTCACCGAGTTTATGTCCAACCATATCTTCTGTAACATATACAGGAACATGTTTTCTTCCGTCATGAACAGCAAATGTGTGTCCTACGAATTCAGGGAAGATTGTTGAACTTCTTGACCAAGTTTTAATAACTTGTTTATCACCCTTTTCGTTGAGTGCTTCAACCTTTTTGTAAAGGCTTGCTTCTACGTATGGGCCTTTTTTAGTACTTCTACTCATTTAATCTTCTCCTTTCTTCTTATTTACCGTTACGACGTCTTACAATCATCTTGTTAGAAGCCTTTTTCTTATTACGTGTCTTATAACCGAGAGCAGGTTTACCCCAAGGAGTAACAGGACCCGGACGACCGATAGGTGATTTACCTTCACCACCACCGTGAGGGTGGTCATTCGGGTTCATAACAGAACCACGTACTGTAGGTCTCCAACCCATGTTGCGTTTACGGCCGGCTTTACCGATTTTAACATTTGCATGATCGGTGTTGCCAACAACGCCAACAGTTGCCATACATTCACAAGGAACATTGCGAAGTTCGCCTGAAGGAAGTCTGAGAAGTGCATAAGGTCCTTCAAGAGCCATAAGCTGAGCGCTGTTACCTGCTGAACGAGCAAGCTGAGCACCTCTGCCCGGATAAAGCTCTACATTATGAACAATAGTACCGACAGGGATGTTCTTAAGAGGAAGAGCATTACCTGCAACGATATCTGCGTTTGGACCTGCAACTACTGTTGCGCCTACTTTAAGACCTTCCGGAGCAATGATGTAGCTCTTTACGCCGTCTTCATACTGAATAAGAGCGATGTGAGCTGAACGGTTTGGGTCATACTCAATAGTCTTAACCTGTGCCGGAATATCAAATTTCTGTCTTTTGAAATCGATAACACGGTATTTTCTTCTGTTGCCGCCGCCGCGATGACGAACGGTGATTCTTCCGTAAGAGTTACGGCCTGATTTTTTGCTGATTGGTTCAAGCAAAGATCTTTCAGGAGCAACTTTTGAGAGGGAAGAATAATCTGTAACCGACATATTTCTTCTTGAAGGAGTAGTCGGCTTATAATTCTTAATAGCCATTATTATTTCTCCTTTCCGAGTAACTTTGCGAAGAGATGGCACTCTTCATACCTCATCACCCGAAATATTCTCATTATTCGCTATACTATTATTATATAAGGGATGAATTACATCATATCGTTGAAGAATTCAATGTCTTTTGAATCTTCAGCAAGAGTAACGATAGCCTTTTTCCATGAAGGAGTGTAGCCGCTGTTCATACCCTGACGACGCTCATGACCTCTTACATTGATTGTGTTTACCTTAGCAACCTTTGTGCCAGGGAAAACTTCTTCAATAGCCTTAGCGATTTCGATTTTGTTTGCATCCTTTGCAACTTTGAAGGTATATTTCTTCATCATAAGGCCTGTCATTGATTCTTCGGTAATGATTGGCTTAATGATAATATCGTGAGCAATTTTCATTATGCATATACCTCCTCAATCTTCTTTGCTGCTTCCTTAAGAACAACAAAATTGTTGCAGTTAAGAATATCATAAACACAAAGAGTGTTTACTGTAACTACCTTAACGCCTTCAATGTTACGAGCGCTCTTGTAGATTACTTCATCGTTTTCAGGAAGAACAAGTAAAACTTTCTTTCCTGTTTTAAGCTTTGCAAGCATATCAACAACTGCTTTAGTTTTGATTGCTTCAAGCTCAATTTTGTTAACAACCATCATTTCAGATGCAGCAACCTTGCTGGAAAGTGCAGACTTCATAGCAAGTCTTTTAACTTTCTTGTTGATGTTAACTTTATATTTTCTCGGTTTAGGACCGAGAGCAATACCGCCGTGTGTCCACTGTGGGCTGCGAGTTGAACCCTGACGGGCACGACCTGTTCCCTTTTGTCTCCAAGGCTTTGCACCGCCGCCAGATACTTCTGAACGAGTGAGAGTTGACTGTGTGCCTTGACGCTGTGCTGCAAGATAACTTACAACAGCAAGATGCATTGCATTAGCGTTTGGTTCAATACCGAACACTGAATCTGCAAGTTCTAATTTTGAAGTCTTACGACCTTCTTGGCTGTAAACCTGAACCTGTGCCATTTCTGTCTCTCCTTTCGTTAAGCTTTAACTGCGTCTGCAATTACAACAATTCCGCCCTTAGGACCCGGAATTGCGCCCTTAATTGCAATAAGATTGTTTTCTGCATCAACCTTAGCAACTGTGAGGTTTTGAATTGTTACTGTTTCATGTCCGTAGTGGCCTGCCATCTTTCTGCCCTTGAATACTCTTGAAGGACTTGAGCAAGCACCGAGTGAACCTTGGTGACGAGCGTTAGGGCCTGTACCGTGTGATTCACGAAGTCTTGAGAAATTCCAACGCTTAATTGCACCGGCTGTACCGTGGCCTTTTGATGTGCCTTTTACATCTACGATTTCGCCTTCTGCAAATGTGTCTGCCTTAATGATGTCGCCAACGTTAAGTGCTGAACAATCTTCAAGACGGAATTCCTTAAGTGTTTTTTTAGGAGCAACGTCATTCTTATCGAAGTGACCTTTCATTGGCTTATTAACTCTGCTTGCTTTAACATCGCCAAAGCCGATTTGAAGAGCTTCGTAGCCGTCATTCTCCATTGTTTTCTTTTGGGTAACTACGCATGGACCAGCTTCAACTACTGTTACCGGAATAACTTTTCCGTTTTCGTCAAAAATCTGGGTCATGCCGATTTTCTTACCGATAATACCTTTTTTCATATTTTTCCTCCTTGGTTATTGGTTGGTTTTACCAACTTGACCTCAGCTGCGCCGATTTTGAAATTATAATTTGATTTCGATGTCAACGCCTGCCGGGAGCTCAAGACTTGTCAAAGCTTCAACTGTTTTGTTTGAAGGTCTGAGAATGTCAATGAGTCTTTTGTGTGTTCTTTGCTCAAACTGTTCACGGCTGTCTTTGTACTTGTGAACGGCACGAAGGATTGTTACAACTTCTTTCTCTGTAGGAAGAGGAATAGGACCGCTAACCTGAGCGCCTGTATTCTTTGCAGTTTCAACAATCTTTTCTGCAGCCTGGTCAACAAGGCTGTGATCATAGCCTTTAAGTCTGATGCGAATCTTAACTTTGCTTGCTGCCATTGATTTTTCCTCCTGAAAAATTTGGTGCGAGTCTTTACTTTCAATTAACACCCACCCGTGTGTTTCAACCCTGCCCATTTAGAAACCGAATGACAGTATATCATTCGGGCCGGACACCACAGGCTTTTGATGTTCGCAAGTCATCTGTGAGTGCAAATTTACTAATATGATTTCGCCCGGTTTAAAATCGGACATACTCCGCCGAAATTCCCGCTTGGGTTAAGCGCCACCTCCGGCATCATCGCATATCTTGTTGTGAGAAATAGGACGTTACTATATAAATATATATAATATGCCCTTTTCATCACGCTGTGCTATTATATTATATATAACACCCTTTGTCAAGAGAATTTTTTAAAAAATTTTTTCGTTATTTCCACCAAAATTAAGGCTTAAAATTTTGTACTATTTCACAATAAAATATTTTGTGGTTCTTGTGCTTTTAACACACTAAAACCACTATATATTGATCGAATGTAAATTTTATAAAAAAAAGCGAAGAATGCCGCAAAAGCACTCTTCGCCTATTAATGTAAAATATTATTTAAATTTATTTATACAAAGGGCCGTAATTTGAACATGCTCTGTAGTCTGCAGACTGAGTATCTTCTGTACCGAAAGCAGCCCATGCATGAGGTCTGAATATTTTACTTTCATCAACATTATGCATATTTACAGGAATACGAAGCATTGAAGCAACAGTAATAATATCAGCGCCTACGTGGCCGTAAACAGTTACACCGTGATTTGCGCCCCAATTAGCCATAACACTGTAAACATCCTTAAATGCGCCCTTACCGGTAAGATTTGGAACAAACCAAGTTGTAGGCCATGTTCTGTCGGTTCTTACATCAATTTTATTATGAATTTCATCCGGTAAATCGGCAGTATAGCCTTCTGCAAGCTGAATAACAGGACCGACACCGTCTACAACATTAACACGAAGCATTGTAACAGGCATTTCTGCACGGCAACGGAAATGGCTTGAAAATCCGCCGCCACGGAAATATTCATAGTTTGCTCTGCACCAATCTGTAGCATTAAGGCAAGATTTAATATCGCTGTCTGTCATTTCCCAGAACGGTTTCATACAAGGTTCGCCCTTTTCGTTTTTGGATGCACCTGAACCGTCAAGAGCAGTAGCGCCTGAATTAATAAGATGAATAAAGCCGTTTGCGGCAACACCGTCTGGCTTAACACCTGTAACCCTTTCGCAAGCTTCCGGGCTCCAATATGTACGAACATCATGGAAGCAGGGTGCAGTATTTGAAACAAGATTACCAATCATCATTGCAACGCCGTTTAAAGTATCGTTTTCAGTTGCAAAAGGAGTTGGTGCTTTAGGACCGTTCCAGTCAAAGCTGCTTGCCATAATTGCTTCTGTAAAGTCTGCGTTAGGAAGCCAGTCTGTCCAGTTTCTTTGACCCTGGAAGCCGCCGGCAATGGCGTTTTTGCCCAAAGCCTCTTCATGCCAACCCATTTCATCAAGTTTTTTATTTCCGTAAAGAATATCCCTGATAACAAGAGTCATTTTAATAATAAACTCCCAATCCTTATCCGGTGCAACAACTTTTGATTTTCTGATAATTTCGGGCAAATCTTTGCCTGCGTTACAGTCAAAACCTTCTTTGCAGTTTTCTTTAACCCATTTATATGCTTTGTTAAATTCATCGTGATCATAAATTTCAAGAGTTATACGACGAACAATTTCAGTCATATCAACCCATTCTGCACGGATGCCGAAATATTTTTGGAACATATCGGCATTACAATATGAGCCTGCAATACCCATTGCTACGCCGCCCAAATTTACATATGCCTTATTTTTCATCCAACCTACGGCAACTGCCGATTTTGCAAAACGAAGAATTTTCTCTGCAACATCGGCAGGAATTGAATTATCATCAATATCCTGAACGTCATGACCGTAAATAGAAAATGCCGGCAGACCCTTTTGTGCATAAGCAGCCATTACAGCAGCAAGATATACCGCACCCGGACGTTCTGTACCGTTAAAGCCCCAAACTGCCTTAATTGTTTGTGGATCCATATCAAATGTTTCCGAGCCGTAACACCAACAAGGTGTTACCGAAAGAGTGGCAACAACATTTTGATTTGAAAAATATTCTGCACATTTGGCAGCCTCTGCACCGCCGCCGATAGTGCCGTTATTAATAACGCACTGAACCGGTGTGCCGTCAGGATACTTTAAATTTGTTTCAATAAGTTTTTTGGCTTCTTCAGCCATTGTCATTGTTTTAGACTCAAGGCTTTCTCTTACTCCGCCCCATCTGCCGTCAATGACAGGTCTTAATCCTATTTTAGGATATACCATAAATATTTACCCCCTGTTTATAATTTGCACATAACGATTAAACGCCTTATCCCACTCATTAGTGTGATTAGGTTTATAGTTATGAGTTTTTTCAATTTGTTTAATTATTTTTCTGCCCTCATCAACATTTTTAATTTCACCCAGAGCAATAAGCTGTAAGATAATATTGCCGAGAGCCGTAGCCTCTACAGGACCTGCAACCACCGGCATATCGGTGCTGTTTGCCGTTAACTCACACAAAAAGCCGTCCTTAGTGCCGCCGCCTAAAATATGAAGAACATTAAAAGTTTTGCCTGTGCATTCTTTAATTTGTTCAACGGCATACCTGTACTTTAAAGCAAGGCTTTCATATATACACCTTACGATTTCACCAACTGTTTGCGGAACATATTGATTTGTACTTTCACAATACTTTTTAATTTTTTCAATTAAGTTACCGTGTGCAGACAAAACAGGCGCATCAGGGTCTACAAAACACTTAAACGGTTCACTGCCCCTTGCGGCAATTTCCAAATCATTATAAGAAAGTTTTTGACCTGCCGCCTCCAGCTCTTTTTTTGTTTGCTGAATAAGCCACAATCCGCTAATGTTTTTTAAATAATCTATTTTCCCGTTTGCACCGAGTTCATTTGAAAGTTCAAGCGAATTGCTTTTTTCCGTAAGCACCGGAGAATCAAGCTCGCACCCGATTAAAGACCAAGTGCCGCAAGATAAAAATATTGGATTTTCACCGTTGTTACACGGCATTGAGGCTACCGCGCACTGAGTATCATGACCTGCAACGGTTATAACTTTAATTCCGTTATATTCACCGTTAACGGTTGCACTTTTAACAATTTTAGGCAAAATGTTTTTGTTTATACTGCATTTTTCAACAACACTGTCGCTCCACTGCTTATTTACAGGGTTAAGCATTTGAGATGTTGACGCTATAGTTTCATCACAAACAATATTGCCTGTTAAAAGATAGCCGAACAAATCAGGCATAAAAACGATTTTTTCGGCATCGTCTAACTTTTTATCGCTTACAAGCTGAAAAAGCGTGTTAATGTTCATAATTTGATTGCCTGTTTCGGAATACAAATCATTAAAATTTATAGCCTTTTCAACCTTTTCCAATGCGCTTTCGGTTCTTAAATCTCTGTAGTGATAAGGTAAATCAATCAATTCACCGTTTTTGCCGATTAAGCCGTAGTCTACGCCCCAAGTATCAAAAGCCAAGGCATCTATATCGCCCGCCTTTAAAACGGCAGTTTTGATTTCATTTAAAATCATAGGAACATCGTGATGAACGCCCGTGTCATCAATTACGGGAATGTTTTCAAAACGATGAATTTCTTCATATGAAATTTTACCGTTATTATAAACCGCTTTAATTGCCCTGCCACTTGAAGCGCCAAAATCAAAAGCAACTACAGTTTTCATTTAACTACTCCTTTTTTCAAAAGGATATTGGCATAAATCGCCTCTTCGCCTGTTGCGATGATTAAATAAGCATTTTTTGCCCGTTCATAAAAAGCAAAACGCTCGGTATATTCAATATTTGCACTTTTGCCCTCATGCTTTTTGATAATTTCGTCGTACTTATCCCAAATAGGAGGAACGCCGCAGGTTTCGCCCTCAACAAGCTGCATAAGAGCAACCGGTTTTTCTGTATAAGTATCAAGAGGAATAAGGCTTAAAACCGCATCCAATATTTCAGGTACGCCATGACCGTCTGCTCTGACAACAACAGCGTTTTTACCTACGCTTTCGGTCGGAAAATTACCGTCTGCAATAACTACTTCATCGCCGTGACCCATTTCACAAAGGGCTTTTAACAATTCCGGCGACAAAACACTTGGAATTCCTTTTAACATAAATTACTCCTTATTCTCTGCATGAAGCATTGGGTCGTCCGGATTAAACTGCTTATAGCCCGGATGCCTACCCGTAACTCTGTAATAACCTCTTAAATCAATAAGTTTTTGAATATTTTCTTTGCTGATATCGTGACTGCCGCCCAGAATAACGGCATTAATTGTGATTTTTGCCCAAAGTTCAAGACTTTCCATTCTGTAAAAAGCAGTTATAACATCACTGCCCACTGCAAGAGCGCCGTGGTTTTCAAGAAGCATAACATCATGTTCTTCAAGGTAAGGTTCAATAGCATCGGGAACCTCTGTTGTTGAAGGTGTACCGTAAGGTGTTAACGGAACTGCACCGATAACTGCAACATCTTCAATCATATTATACATATCCATTGCTTTATGAGCCACTGCGAAGCCTGTTGCTCCGGGTGGGTGAGCGTGAATTACGCTTTTAACGTCATCACGCTTATCATAACAACGAAGATGCATTTTAATTTCACTTGAAGGTCTTAAACCCTCGGCAGCCTCAAGCACATTACCCTTGCTGTCTAACAAAACAAGTTTTTCGGGTGTAATAAAAGATTTGCTCATACCTGTAGGTGTTGCAAGAATGTTGCCGTTTTCAAGTTTTACGCTAACATTACCGTCATTTGCGGCAACCCAACCAAGCTGCCACATTTTATGGCAAACATCACAGATTTGGGCTTTAATTTCATCAATATTTTCCATAAGTTTTACCCCTTTCCTTTGATAAAATTTTACAAATACATTATATAATGATGATTAATATAATTCAAGTAAACATATTATGAATGCACAAAAAAGTGCCGATGAATTTCACCGACACTTTTTAAATGACTTATTTAACTTTTTTCTTTTTAGAAACAACAGCTTCGCAAACGCACCAAGCAGCAAATCCTGCTATGCCCAAAACAGTTGCGGCATTGCCTGCTTTTTGACCCGGAGTTTCAAATTTCATTTCAATTTGATGATCACCTGCTGTAAGTTCAATACCCATAAATGTTTTGCAAAGTTCTTTATACTCTGTTTTTTCACCATCAACATAAACCGTCCAACCTTCGGCATAAGGAATTGTTAACATAACCAAACTGTCGTTATCTGTTTTATAAGTTCCGGAAATAACGTTGCCGTTTACATTTAAATCGGTACTTGAACCTGCGGATAATTTTTCGCAAACATGATTATATGCATCCTCATTAAGCTGTGAAACATAAATTTCATGTTCTTTTGAAAGTTCCTTTTTATTTTTTGAAACATGTTTAATTTCTATTTCAACAACATCACCTGCATTATAATTACCCAAATAAACAGCATTTTCAAGAAAACGCTGGCAAATATTTTGGGTTAATTCCCCATTTACATACAAGCGGCAATTTTCTTTATAATCATCACTGTGAAGCTTGTAGCCGTCGGTATAAAAGTAAAGCGGTCCGTTTACTGAAGCGGTAACGGAATATTTTTCCGAGCCGTCTTTAAAACTTACAAGTTCAGGATTAAGATTTTCGTAAATTTCATTATCTTCACCCAAAAGTTGATTTACAAAAACTTCCTGATTATCAAAAGGATTTAAACCGTATTCCACATTTTCTGCCGCATTTTCGGAAACATTGTATGCAAGAGGCAAAGCGTTTATATTTTCATACATCGCATAACCATCAGGCATTTCGCTTTCCATTTCATAAGGCGTCATTCCAAAGGTTTGACTTTGTGCCAATTCATACTTAACGCCCAAAACAGTTTCAGTTAAAATCATTGGACTGTTCCAGTAAGTATCTGTTGGGAACATAATTTTATCGTTTGAATTTTCATCCGGAATATAGGTTGAATCCGAATAACCTATTGACGCCATAAATTCATCCACATTACCGTCATAAGTAGAACTGTAATGTTCTATACTGTTATAATTAAACAAAAGCGGCTCGCAAGTTGCAACATCGCTTTTAAGTTTTGAAAGGTAAGAGTAGTTTTTCTCAAATCTGTAAAAAGAAGTATCTTTAGACTTCATTTCATCAACAATGGCAGACATATTTTTTGTATAATCGGAATAAACGCTGTCAGACACATCGTAATCTCTGAATGCCAAAAGCGAATTAACACCTAATTCTCCGAATGTAAGCAAAGCCACAAGTGCAACTGAAACGGTTTTAACCGCCTTATTGTTTTTTTGGCAATAGTAAACAATAAAAAACAGAGCATAAAATGCAAATGCGAAAAGATAAACATTTGCAACAAATCTGTTTTCAAATGCATTTTGTAAATCAAGAATTAAAGCAACGCCGGCAATAAGACCGAGTGCTTTAAACATTGCAGGCTTTTCAACAACATTTCCGTTATCCTGAATTGCCTTAACAGCTTTACCTGCAAGCATTATCATAACAAAGCCGAAAACGAATGCAAAACGGAAATTATACGAATTACTTTTAACAAAAGCCGTCCACATTAATTCAAATTCTTTAAAGCAGAATCCGAAAATCATAAATACAAACAGCATTGCAGAGCATATTTTTGTTTTAAGGTCAATTCTTTTATCAAACAAAAGATAAACCGTAAGAAGAAGAACTATGCCGCCGACATAAAGCAAAGGCGAAGTTTTGGTATTAACAGAAGAATTTATATCAAATCCTCTGAAAGTGTAAAGAAAGCTGAAATTCATTTGAGCATAAATAAGCTTAAACGTTGCTTTACCGCCTACAAGAGAAAGACACGCCGGCAAAAGAACGGCACAACTTGTAAGCACGCCCAAAATCATATCTGCAACAAATTTAACGCAATCCAAAACAAAGTTTTTAACCTTGCCTTTAAAATCATGAAAATCATATTTCAAAACGAGCTCAAAAAGGAAGTAAAAGCCTGTCATAAGGCAAACCATAAAGCCTGAATACCAGTTTGAAATAATTGCTATTGCAACAGAAAAATAAAGCAAGCCTTTTTTGTTTTTATGAAGAAGCTCGTATGCGCCAAGGCAGGCAAGAGGCAATAAAACCGCACCGTCAAGCCACATAATGTTTCTGCAATAATAAACATTATACTCCATAAGAGCATAGCAAGTTGAAAGTATAACCGTAACAACGCTGTTAATATTATACCTTTTCTTTAAAAAGTAACTTGCCGTTAAACCGGCGAAAGACATTTTTAAAATTGTTTCCAATGATAAAAACAAACCGATTTGTGATTTATCAAAAAAGTAAATCAGCAAATTCAACGGACAAGTAAGATAATACGCAACCAAACCTGCCATTTGACCGCCGAGTGATTTTGAAGCAGAATAAGCAAGGCTTGCATTACCGTGTAAAACATCCCACAAATAGCCGAAATAATCTTTATATTGAAGTTTAGAATCCCACATAAAAACATTTAAGTCGCCGAAAGGAGCAATGCCCTCATAGGCAAACGCAACACACAAAAGTGCCAATGGGATTACAAAAGCAACTGCCAAAAGCAATATTGTTTTGCCATGTTTTTTGAAAAATGATTTCATTTTTCCACCGCCAATCTTTATTTGCATACGCATAATAATCCATTTTATTGCATTTTAACATATAAAATACAACATTTCAACAAATAAAAAAGCAGTTTGGAAATTATTAAACAACCAACTGCTTTAATTATTTATATACGTTATATTTTACTTGCATTCATCTGCCATGGTTTGGGCAAAAACAGCATAACCCTTTTGAGGATTGTTTACAATAACATGAGTTATTGCGCCTATAAGCTTACCGTTTTGAATTATGGGTGTGCCGCTCATACCCTGCACAATTCCGCCTGTTTTTTGCAATAATTCCTCATCTGTAATTTTAATAATCATATTTTTTTCGTTTTCATTATAAAAAATTCTTTGAATCTGTGCGGAATATGTTTTTGGCGTCTCCCCTTCAACGGTACAAATTATTTGGCAAAAACCTTTTTCAATTTCCTGAACAGATGCTATTTCATATGCATTTGTGCCGGATAAATCGGTTTGATTTGTGTATTTGCCGTAAACGCCGTAGGTTGTATTTTTTGTTAAAGCCGCAATGGATTTATTTAAAAAATCACAGCTTAAGGAACCTGTTTCATCGGCAGAAGATTTTGTTACCGATGTAACGCAGGTTTCAACCGCTTCGCCGTTTAAAATAGGCATAATATCGCCTGTATCCACATCTGTAACAGGATGACCCAAAGTTGCCACAGTTGAAGTTTTAGGATAATAAAATGTAACAGTACCTATACCTGCCGTAGAATCACGAACCCACATACCCGCCTTATAGCAACCCTCATTTTGCACATAAACAGGGTGAAGCGTAAACGTTTTATAAACAGAATTTCGTTTAATTTTAATAATATAATCTTTGCCGTTATTATCGTTTAAAACATTTTCAACCTCATCAGACGAGTAAACACGCTTGCCGTTTATAGAAACAATAACATCACCAACCTGCAAACCTGCCGATTTAGAAGGATTTACGGTTTTGCCGTCAATATTTATATCCTTTGTGCCGACAATAATAACGCCGTCGGTATAAAGTTTAATTCCAAACGATTTGCCTGAAACAAGAACTTTATTACTTTCACTGCTTATAATTGTTTCATTTTTAACGGGAATAACGCCGAGAAGTTTTAATTCACCGTCTGTACCGCCTACAGAATCGGCACTTTGAAAATCAACGCTTTCATAATCTTTATGTGCAGTAACATTATAAATTTGTTGGAATTCAGGCAAATCATTACCGTAAACCACCACATTATTTGGCAATGCCACCGTGCCGTAAATTATAAGAGAATAAATAACGGCTGTAAACAATGCAAAAAAAGAATCTATTATTCTAACGGCTTTTTTCAAAAATATCACCAAAACCTTTCGAACGCAAATAACAAAACAAATTACGCAAATTAAAAATGCGAAAAGCACTAATAACATTATTTACAATCTTGATAATATTAATTATTGAAAAAATTTGAAAAAATAAAAATAAAAGCACTGCAAAAGCAGTGCTTAAATAGATTTTATATTTAACACTTAAATAGAAACGTCAAGTGCAATTTGATAAAGGTTTTCATCAATATGCTTTGTCATATTAAGTGCTTCAAAAATATCAAAATCAACAACGTTGCCCTTTTGAGCAGCAACAACACGGTTGCCGATACCCTTCATTAAAAGCTCTTTAACAGCATAATGACCCATACGGGTTGCCATAACTCTGTCTTGAACAGTAGGAGAACCGCCCCTTTGAATATGACCTAAAATGCAAGCACGTGATTCAACGCCTGTTTTTGCCTGAATTTCCTTTGCAAGTTCGGTAACGTCAACGCCTACGCCCTCTGCCACAACAATAAGAAAATGTTTTTTATCTGTTTTTTGAGTTCTTTGCATTCTTTCAATAACATCCTTTTGAATATCAAATTCAATTTCAGGAATAAGAATTGATGTGGCACCAACAGCAATACCTGCATTAAGAGCAAGATAACCTGCACGGCGACCCATTACCTCAACAACAGTACATCTGTCATGAGATTCTGTTGTATCACGAACCTTATCTACACATTCCATAATTGTGTTAAGGCAAGTATCGTAACCTATTGTATAATCACAGCAGGCAATATCATTATCAATAGTACCCGGAATACCAACGCAAGGAATACCTCTTTCAGACAAATCTCTTGCGCCTCTGAAAGAGCCGTCGCCGCCGATAACAACAACGCCCTCAATACCGTGTTCTTTACAAGTGCGAATTGCTTTGCGCATACCCTCTTCTGTTGCAAACTCAACCGAGCGTGCACTGTAAAGTTTTGTACCGCCTCTGTGAATAATATCGGAAACGGAACGAAGGTCCATTTCAACAAAATCACCGTTGATTAAACCGTTGTAACCTCTGATAACGCCTAAAACTTTAATTCCGTTAACGCAAGCCGTTCTTACAACTGCACGAACAGCCGCATTCATTCCCGGCGCATCGCCGCCGCTTGTTAATACTGCAATAGTTTTCATAATAAATATCCTCCAATTCAAGAATAAAATATTCGGTAAAAAATATAGTACAATAAAACATAAACTTTTTTAATTTTACTTAATCTGCCATAAAAAGTCAATAGATTATGATTAATAATTATAAAATAAGAGCAACATTTTCACTGCCCAATAAAGATTTTAACCCGTCAATAAACATTTTATTGCCCGAAACGCAAAATTGATTGTTTAAGCGAACATATTTTTTTGTATTCAGATAATAAAAATACACAGGTAAATCGCCCTTATTTTGTTCTATATAATCTTTGGCAGCAATAATATTTTTATCATTTTCAGATGAAAACCTTAAAAACAAACCTGTTCTTTTTGACTTTTTTAAATTTTGTGCCGGAGCTGCTTTTCGAGCCGGCATACTGTTTTCATTAGGTGCACCGAATATTACGTCTGCCAAAATTTTTGAATCCTTTTCCTCCTCACAGGAAATCGTGCCGCTTACGGTCATTACTCCGCCGTTTCGTATATATTGAGCATACTTTTCAAGTGTATTGGGAAATACAATAACTTCCACACTGCCGGACATATCTTCAAGCAAAACAAACGCCATATTTTTTCCGCTTTTTGTTTGTTTAATTGTTATGCGTGAAATTATGCCGCACAAAATCACCTTGCTTCCGTCTTTTAAACTTGAAAAATCATTTTTTCCGGCTTCAAGAACATCAAATGTTTTTGCATAGCCTAATTTTTCAATAACGGAATCATACTTGTCAAGAGGATGACCTGAAAGATAAAGTCCTGTCATTTCCTTTTCCATTTTAAGAAGCTCGGATTTTGAAAATTCATCAACAGCCGGCATATCAAATTCAAAGCCGAAACTGTTATCGCTTCCGCCTAAATCAAAAAAGCCAACCTGACCGTACATTGTTTTTCTTCTATACTCATCAAGATTTGAAACAAGGGCAGGCAACGCCTGAAGCATTTGACGCCTGTTTGCCCCCAAAGAATCAAGCGCACCGCATTTGATAAGGCTTTCAACTGCACGGCGGTTAAAATGGCTTGTTTGAAGTCTTGAACAAAAATCAAACAAGTCTTTATATTTGCCGTTTTCACGTTCTTTTATAATATCATTAATAAATTCAGAGCCTAAATTTTTAATGCCCAACAAACCGTAATTAATAGTTTTGCCGTTTGCCGAAAAGCCTTTAACCGATGAATTAACATCCGGTACGGCAAGTTTTAACCCAAGCCGCTTACATTCAGCAATATAGCGGGCAACTTTATTTGATGAATCAAGAACAGAAGTTAAAAGCGCAGCCATAAATTCTGCCGGATAATAACATTTTAAATATGCAGTTCTGTATGCAACAAGCGCATAGCAGGCAGCGTGGGATTTATTAAAAGCATACTTTGCAAATTCACTGATTTGATTAAAAATACCGATTGCAACTTCTCGGGAAATATTATTTTTTTCACAGCCTTTAATAAACGTTACTCTTTCTGCCTCAAGCACATCTTTTTTCTTTTTACTCATTGCCCTGCGCACCACATCGGCTCTGCCGTAGGAATACCCTGCCAAAACACGGAAAATTTGCATAACTTGTTCCTGATATACTATACAGCCGAAAGTATCTTTTAATACAGGCTCCAGCAAAGGAGTGGCATAAGTTATATTTTCAGGATGATGAGAATTATTTACAAAAGTATCTATTTGTTTTGCCGGACCCGGGCGGTAAAGGGAATTGGCTGCGATTAAATGCTCTAATTTTGTTGGCTTCAAATTCATAAGCATTTGCTTCATTCCTGCAGATTCAAACTGGAAAATGCCTTCTGTTTGACCGGAAGCAAACAATTTATATACATTTGGGTCATCAATAGAAATTTTTTCAATATCTACCCCTGCCTGCTTTGAAGCGTCATTAATAACGGTTAATGTTCGCAAGCCCAAAAAGTCCATTTTCAACAATCCAAGCTCTTCAAGCGAGGTCATAATATACTGAGTAACTATTAAATCGTCATTTGTGGCAAGAGGAACATAAGATGAAACAACATCGTACGTAATTACAACACCTGCGGCATGAGTGCTGGTGTTTCGCGGCATACCCTCTACTTTTTTAGCTGTTTCTATAAGTTCCTTTACATTACTGTTAGACTCCATTAATTCACGCAATTCTTTTGATTTTTGAACCGCGCCGTCAATAGTTATATGAAAATCACTTGGCACAAGTTTTGCCACGGCGTCAACAGAAGCATAGGGCATACCCATAACACGCCCAACATCACGAATAGCAGCACGGGTTTGCAATGTGCCGAAAGTTACAATTTGAGCCACATGGTCGGCGCCGTATTTTTGAGTTACATAATCAATAACTTCGCCACGGCGTTCATAACAGAAATCTATATCAAAATCCGGCATTGAAACTCTTTCCGGATTTAAAAATCGTTCAAAAAGCAGATTATATTTCATAGGGTCTAAATCGGTAATACCTATGCAATAAGCCGCCAATGAGCCTGCACCGGAGCCTCTGCCGGGACCAACGGGAATTCCGTTTCTTTTTGCAAATGAAACAAAATCCGCAACGATTAAATAATAATCCGTATACCCCATTTCGTTAACGGTTTTAAGCTCATATTCCAGGCGTTTATAATATTCATCAGGAGGATTACCGTACCGTTTTTTCATACCCGAATAACAACACTGCTTAAAATACTCAAAATGGTCCATATTATTCGGCGTTTCGTAATAAGGCAATTTAGTATTGCCGAATTCAAAATCAAAATTACATCTTTTTGCAATTTTTTCCGTATTTGAAATTGCCTGTGGAGTGTCGGCAAAAATCGTTGCCATTTCCTGCTCGCTTTTTAAATAAAACTCGTTTGAATGAAATTCAAGTCCTGTATCCTCGCCCAAAATATGGTTTGTGGCAATGCAAATAAGAACCTGCTGCACCTTGCTGTCTTGCTTTTCGATATAATGCACGTCATTAGTGGCAACAAGAGGTATACCCGTATCAGCCGATAGTCTTTTCAAACCCTCATTTACTCTTTTTTGCTCATCTAAACCGTGATTTTGAAGTTCTAAAAAATAATTATTTTCGCCAAAAACATCACGGTACCATAAGGCAACATTTTTTGCCCCATCGTAATCCTTAGCTAAAAGGCGCTGGGGTATTTCCCCTGCCAAACAAGCCGAAAGGCATATAATTCCCTGATGATATTTTTCAAGAATATCATGGTCAACCCTGGGTTTATAATAATATCCCTCAATATATGCTTTTGAAACAAGCTTAATTAAATTTTTATAGCCCTGTTCGTTTTCACAAAGAAGAATTAAATGATTATACTCCTTATCAAGCACTTTTTCCTTATCAAATCTTGTTCGCGGAGCAACATAAACCTCGCAGCCTATTATGGGTTTAATTCCGTGCTTTTTACAAGCCTTATAAAAATCAACAGCCCCGTACATATTACCGTGATCGGTAATTGCAAGGGACTGCATTCCAAGTTCTTTTGCACGAAGCACAAGTTGTTCAATTCTGCAAGCCCCGTCAAGAAGCGAGTATTCGGTGTGCACGTGTAAATGAGTAAACATAATTATAATTCCTTTGAAATTTCAACTATTCTTTTAAGCCTGTGATTAAGTCCGCTTCTGCTTAAAGGCGGATTGCATTTTTTTGCAAGTTCAGAAAGGCTCATTTCAGGGTTTTCATTGCGCAAAACGGCAACGCTTTGCAAATTTTCAGGCAAATATTCCATTCCTTTTTCTGCCCATATTTTTTCAATAGCAATCATTTGAGAGGCAACGGCATTTACCATTCTATTTATATTTGCCGTTTCACAATTTGCCTGACGATTTGCCTTATTTCTGAAATCTTTAACGATTTTTATATTCATCATTTCAAACATTGCGCCGGATGCACCCATAATATACAAACAATCTTCTATAGATTCGCTTTCCTTAAAATACACTATATTATAGCCTTTTCTGTTTGTATATTTCGGTTTTAATTCCATTTCCTCAAGCAATGTTAAAAGACTTTTGGAAAGGTTTAAATAAGGCACCGTAAATTCCAAATGATAATCTTTTTTCGGAGTAGATACAGTGCCGCAGGACAAGAAAGCGCCGGCAACAAACGCATGCCGGCAATTTTCGCAGTCAAAAACAGAATGATTAATTTTTAAGCTACCCTTTCCGGTATGGTCAAAAGCTTTTAAAAGCTTGGCACAATCCTGTTTATCAACAACGGAAACCGTAAAATTTCTGCCCTTGGGCGAACGTTTAAAATCGGTTTTAATATTATACAAAGTTTTAATAAGATCAGCATAAAGCAATGCCACATTTTCATTTTCCGTTTGCAACGAAACATCATACGCATCAAAACTTTTGCCAAAAATACACATTCCGTAAAGCAATGATTTTTTGCAACAATTAGACTCATATTCCGTTTTAACAAGTTCGTCCTTAACTTCCATTGAAAATGACATATAATTACAACCTAATTTCTGTTAATATCACGGTGATTAACAGAAACGTTATCCCACTTTTTCTCAAAATGCTCTTTTAACGCCTCTGCTATTGCAACAGAACGGTGATTACCGCCCGTGCAGCCTATTGCAAATACAATTTGACTTTTGCCCTCTTTAATATAAAGAGGATTAAGAAAGTCAAGCATATCAATTAATTTATCCAACAATTCTTTTGATTCTTTAAACGAAAATACGTAATCACGAACCTCACTGTCAAGACCTGTTTTTGTTTTAAGATTTTCAACCCAATAAGGATTAGGCAAACATCTAACATCTATAACAAAATCAGCCTCTGTGGGAATACCGTGTTTAAAGCCGAATGACATAACGTTTATGTGCATTATATCTTTATCACTGCCGATAAGAATTTGAGTTAAACGGTTACGAAGCTGATTGCCGGAAATATCGGATGTATCAATAATAAAATCAGCCCTTGAGCGAATAGGAGTCATAATTTCTTTTTCATAAGCAAGAGCCTTTGAAATATCGCCGTTAAACCTGTCTGCAAAAGGATGTTTTCTGCGTGTAAGCTTATATCTTTTAAGAGCAATATGGGTTTTTATATCAAGATAAACAACCTTTACGTTATAATCGTATCTTTCAACATCTGCCAAAACATTTGCAACAGAATCAAAATTTTCGGTTGAACGAATATCAATAACTATTGCAACTTTGCGATGGTCTGTTTGCTTTGAAAGCAAATCCAAAAACGAAGTTAACAAAAACGGCGGCATATTATCAATACAATAATAACCCACATCTTCCATAAATCCGATAGCGGTTGATTTACCTGCACCGGAAAGACCTGTAATAATTACTAATTCTTTTTCTTCTTTTATCATTATTTTGTTACCCTAATTTCCATTTCCAGCTTAACGCCTTTTTCTTTCAGCACCGTTTCACTGCAAAGTTTACATAAATCCAAAACATCTTTGCAGGTAGCGCCGCCTTTATTAATTACAAAGCCTGCGTGCTTTTCACTAACCTGTGCTCCGCCCACAGAGCTTCCCTTCAAATTACATTCTTCAATAAGAGCGCCGGCAAAATACCCCTCGGGTCTTTTAAAAGTTGAACCTGCACTTGGATATTCAAGTGGCTGTTTATCTTTTCTTCTTTGAAGAAAATCATCCATTTTTGCCTTAATTTCCTTTTTATCGCCCTTTTTAAGTTTCAAATAAACGCCTGTTATAACGCAATTATTATCATAGTACGCAGAATGACGGTAAGTTAAATTTAAAGCGTCCCTTTCAAGAAAGCCTTTGTTTCCGTCGCCGTCAATATGACTGCATTTAAACAGCACGTCCTTCATTTCACCGCCGTATGCACCGGCATTCATAAATGCACCGCCACCGCAGGAACCCGGAATGCCAAAAGCAAATTCCAAGCCTGACAAACTGTTTTCCAATGCAAAACGGCACACTTTCATAAGTGAAGCGCCGCTTTGTGCAAATATTGTTTCATCATCAATCAATTCAATATTTGCAAAGTTATTATCAAAGCAAATAACGCAGGCATCTATTCCGTTATCATCAACCAACAAATTTGAACCGTTGCCCACAGGCAAAAAGCGAATTTGATTTTTATTACAGCATTTAACAATCTCTGCAACATCGTTTTCACTGCCCGGAAAAACCATTATTTTGGCATTACCGCCGATTTTAAAAGTTGTATGCTTTGACATTGGCTCGTTTTGAGCATATTTAATATTCATTTGATTTAAAAGTTTAATTAAATTATCCAAAAAATCACCGTTATTTATTTGCTGCCTGACCAAGAAGAGCGGCGCCTATAATACCGGCGTCATTTCCAAGTTCGGCTTTCATAATTTTAGTTTGAATCTTACTGTAAATAGAATATCTTTCTGCCTGAATATATCTGCGAAGAGGCGTTAAAAGTGTTTCACCTTCGTTACAAATTCCGCCGCCGATACAAATGATTTCAGGCTGAAGTGCATTTACAAGGTTAATGAGTCCGCAAGCCACATATTTAACATAGTTGTTAACAACCTCAATACCTGCAATGTCGCCCTTACGCATAGCGTCAAACGCAGTTCTGCCGGAAACCTTGCCCTCTGCTTTTACAAGCTCGTGCATAACAGATTCCGGATGAGCGTCCATAGCACGCTTTGTTTGACGAATAAGAGCAGTAGCCGAAGCATATGCCTCCCAGCATCCTTTTCTGCCGCAAGTGCAAGGCTCGCCGTCAACAGCAATAACCATATGACCGCATTCGCCGCCGGCACAGTTTACACCTGTAATAATTTTGCCGTCAATAATAATACCCGAACCTACGCCTGTACCCAAAGTTACGGCAACAAAATTATCACAGCCGTTTCCGCAACCTGCATAAGCCTCGCCCAGAGCGGCACAGTTAGCGTCGTTTGCAACATAAACCGGCACCTCACTGCCAAGACGTGCGTTAATCATTTCACGTGCGGGAACATTTTCAAAACCAAGATTATTTGCAAATTCAATAACTCCGTCATCATTAACGGTACCCGGTGTTCCAAGCCCGATTGAATCTATATCTTTAAGCGTAATTCCTGCTTTATCCATAGCCTCTCTGCAAACACTTGCAATGTCATCAAAAATTGCATCTGCCGAACGAGGAGTGGCGGTAGGTGTTTTACCTACGCCCACGATTTTATAATTTTCATCCACAACTGCGGCAACAATATTTGTTCCGCCTAAATCTATTCCGATATTATACATAATACATATGCCCCTTTACCAAATCTTAATTTCTTTATCTTGGGAAACAGTATCTTCCATACCAAGCCCCACCATTAACTCTTTAGCGGCGTTATAGCCCATTTTCTTTTGACGGTTATTCATTGCAGCCGTTTCAATGATTACTGCAAGGTTTCTGCCCGGATTAACCGGAACGGTTATAACAGGAACCTTAATATCAAGAATTTCCGTATATTCGTTATCAAGCCCCAGCCTGTCATAAGCCTTGGTTGCATCCCAAGGTTCAAGCTGAATTACCATGTTAATTTTTTCCGAGTCCTTAACAGAACCCATACCGAAAAGACGACGTGCGTTTATTATGCCTATACCTCTGAGTTCAATAAAATGACGAATATTATTAGGCGATGAGCCTGTTAAAGTGTGGGCGTCAATCCGACGTATTTCAACAGCGTCATCGGCAATAAGACGATGACCTCTTTTAATAAGCTCAACGGCTGTTTCAGATTTACCTGCGCCGCTTTCGCCGATAATCAAAACGCCTTCGCCGTATACTTCGCACAAAACGCCGTGGCGTGTAATACGAGGCGCAAGATTAACATTTAAAAATTGAATTAAAGCCGCAAGGAAATTCGATGTTTCATCAACTGTTCTGAGAAGCGGCACTTCATATTTTTCACACAAAGAAAGAAATAATTCGGGAACATCAAGCCCTCTTGTTATAACTGCGGCAGCAGGTTTTAACCCAAGCCAATAAGTTAACGCCTTTTCCTGTTCTTCCCTGCTCATACTTTTAAGAAAGCCGAATTCCGTCCATCCCAAAATTTGAATACGAAGCGGGTCAAAATAATCAACATAACCGGTTAAAACAATGCCGGGTCTGTTAACTTCGTTAGTGGTAATTAAAATTTCTTCTGCCGATTTGGGAAGATACATTATTTCCAAATCGTGAGCATCAATTATTTTTTGCAATGATACCGAGTAATCGGCAGGCATACGCTCCACCTCCCATAGTCATACAAATCTATTATATATTAATTATATATTTAAAGCAACAAAATTAACAAGTTTTTATTAAAAATCTTTTTTATAACTATTTTGTAATTTACTTTACGACATATTTATGATATATTATTTTTACATTTTTGAACCAATACAGGAGAAATTATGGAAAAAGATTTAAAAATCGCAATAGGAACAGACGCTTTTCCCCCCACAACAGACGGAATAAGCAATGTTGCGCAAAACTATGCGGCGGTTTTAAACAAAAACCATTGCAAAGCAACAATCATTACTCCTAAGAATCCCAACCAGCAAGACAGCAAGTATCCCTACGAAATATTCAGATACAAAAGCTGGTGGATTCCGTCAAAAGAAGGATACAGCGTTGGTTGGCCTTTTAAAGATAAACTTCACTATGAAATAATTAACCGTGATTTTGATATATTACACAGTCATGCGCCGTTGGCAACAAGTTATTATTTCAGATGCGTTAACAGAAAAAAGCGCATACCCACAATACTTACATACCACACAAAATACGAATTTGATTTTGACAAAAGAATTCCCACCAAGGCGGCAAGAGACTTTGCTTATAGATTTTTACTTAACAACATAAATTCGGCAGATGAAGTGTGGGTTACAAGCGCCGGAACAGCCGAAAGCTTGCGCAAAGTAGGCTACAAAGGTGATTTTGTTGTAATGCCAAACGGATGTGATATGCCTAAAAAAACGTTTACCCCTACTGAAATTTCCGCTTTAAAGAAAAGGCATAACCTGCCTGAAAATATGCCTGTATTTATTTATGCCGGCAGAATGATTTGGTATAAAAACATTCGCCAAATTTTTGAAGCCTGCAAGCTTTTAAAGGATTACGGCGAAGATTTCAGACTTATATTATTAGGATTTGGAGCAGACGAGCATGCAATAAAAAAACTTTACAAACAGCTTAACTTGCAAGACAAAATAATTTGGACGGGCAAAATTTTAAACAGAGATGAAATTCAAAAATACTATGCAGCGTCCGACCTGCTTCTTTTCCCTTCGGTATTTGACACAAACGGTTTAGTGGTAAGGGAAGCGGCATCTTGCCAAACGCCGTCGCTGCTCATTGAAGGTTCCTGTGCCGCAGAAGGCATAACAGACAATGAAACCGGTTTTTTATGTGAAGACAGTGCAAAATCAATAGCATCAAAATTAAAAAGCGTTATGTACAACAAGGAATTGCTTAAAGCAGTTGGAAAAAATGCCCAAGAAAAAATTTACATAAGCTGGGATGATGCCGTTGCCAAGGCATATGAACGATACAAAACAGTTATTGAAAACTTTTACGCTGCAGGAAAATACAAAGAAGAATATAAATACTAAGCATACAAATAACAAAGCCTATCTCAAACGAGATAGGCTTTAATTATTACTTTAATTTAGAAATCTCTTCTATAAACGAAGAAGCCGAATCAAACGCTTTATAAACAGAAGCAAATCTTACATATGCAACTTCGTCAATTTCACGAAGTTTTTCCATAATCAATTCGCCGATATAAACGCTGGATACTTCCCTGTCTGTAGCAGATTGAAGAGTGGCTTCAATTTGAGAAATAGCCGTTTCAAGCTCGCTTGTGGAAACAGGTCTTTTTTCGCAAGCACGAAGCATGCCTTTCAAAACCTTATTACGGTCAAAAACTTCCCTGCTTTTATCTTTCTTAATAACGATAATAGGAACGTCTTCAATAATTTCATAAGTAGTAAAACGCTTTCCGCAGGAAATACACTCTCTGCGACGGCGAATTCTTTCATTTTCGTCTGTAGGACGGGAATCAATTACCTTGCTTTCCTCACAACCGCAAAACGGACATTTCATAACAAAAATCCCCCTTTAAGATTTTCACAAAAAGCATTATAACACAATATATAGAGAAATGCAAGTATTTGTACTTTACACCAACATATTGATTAATTAAGCATTTTTATTATGTTGCAACTTATTGTTGTATATAAACATCCAAATTGCCATTGCGCATATTACAAAATAACCCACAAAGGAAAGTAAATCGGGAACATCGCCGAAAACGATGAAGCCCACAATAGCGGCAAAAACGACCTGCGAATAATCATAAACAGAAATTTCACGGCTTGGCGCATATGTGTACGCCGCAGTAATTGAAAACTGACCGCCTGCCGCACAAACACCTGCCATAATAAGGTAAAGCCATTGCAAGCCAGTCATATAATGATAATTAAAAATAAGATAAGGTGCTGTTACAACAGTTGAAAAAGCAGAGAAAAACAGCACTGTTATTTTGCCGTTTTCACCTTTTATTCCAAGCCACCTTACACATGTGTATGCCGCACCGGCACACATTCCGCCCACAAATCCCGCAAGAGAAGCCACAAGATTTTCATTTGCAAATGTGGGTTTAATTATAAGCAATGCACCCAAAAACGCAACGGCTATTGCCACAGCCTGTTTTGGCTTAACCTTTTCCTTAATAAAAATTGCGGAAAAAATAAGCACAAAAAAGGGACTCATTTTATTAAGCATGGAAGCATTTGAAAGTTCAATTTTATCAAGAGCGTAAAAATTGCCGAAAACACCGCCTAAACCGATAGCAGAACGTAAAAACAAATATTTAAAACTGCCCTTTTTAGGTTTAAAGCTTTCACCTGCTTTTAATATGGCAAAAAAGGCAAAAATCATTGCCACAAAATTTCTGAAAAACACTTTTTGCATTGTGGGAATATCGCCGGAAAGGCGCACAAATGTATTCATTCCCGTAAAACAAAGGGCAGATAAAAGAATAAAAACAACGCCCTTTGTTTTATTATTTTGGACAGCCATAATTAATCCGCCAGCTTTTCAACAGCCGCAAGCTGAACACAAATGCAAAGAAGTTCTGCGGCAATGTTAAGTTCATCCACAGGCGGATAACTTGGAGCAATACGAATGTTGCTATTTTTAGGGTCTTTGCCGTAAGGATACGTTGCGCCGACAGTTGTTAAAGTTACACCGGCTTCTTTGCAAAGCTCGCCAACACGCTTTGCAGTGCCTTCCATAACATCAAGGCTGATGAAATAACCGCCTTTTGGACTAAACCAAGAAGCAATGCCGGTGCCTGAAAGCTCATTATCAAGATGCTTTAACACAATATCAAATTTAGGTTTAAGAATTGCCGCATGCTTTTTCATATGTTCCAAAACACCGGTTGCATTTTTGAAAAATTCAACATGGCGATGCTGATTCATTTTATCGTAACTGATTGTTTGAGCATTAAGACGCTTTTTAATTGCCGCAATATTATTATCACTTGCAATAATAGCGGAAATGCCTGCACCCGGGAAAGTAATTTTTGAAGTAGAACAAACTTCAATAACCATATCCTCATTATTATATTTAGGAAGAACGTCGAAAATATTTAAAAGCACATCGCCGTCTTCAACAAGGTCATGCACACAGTAAGCATTATCCCAAATAATTCTGAAATCTTTTGCAGCCGGCTTTAATGCCGCAATTCTTTCAACAACCTCATCACTGTAAGTAATGCCCTGCGGATTTGAATATTTAGGAACGCAAAACATACCTTTAACGCTTTCATCTTTAACAAGTTCTTCAATAGCGTCCATATCGGGGCCGTCTTCTTTCATATCAACATTAATCATTTTAATGCCAAAATGCTCAAGAATTGTAAAATGACGGTCATAACCCGGAACAGGGCAAAGAAACTTAACTTCATCAAGTTTACACCACGGTGTACTGCCTGCGCCGTGAGTATAACACTGTGAAATATAATCAAACATTAAAGAAAGGCTTGCATTGGGACCAACAATAACATTTTTTGCATCAACGCCCATTAAATCGCCAAACAACTTTCTGCAGCTTGGGATTCCTTCAAGCATACCGTAGTTTCTTAAATCAACGCCGTCTGCCACATAGTCTTCAACATCAAGCACACCTGCCGATAAATCAAGCTGGTCTGCACCCGGCTTACCTCTGCTCATATCGAGTTTTAAATTCATTGCTTTAAAAGCGTCATATCTTTTTTGAAGTTCAGATTGCTTTGCAAGCAATTCATCTTTTGTCATTTCGCTGAAAAGTTTTGCCATTTTTATGTCCTCCAACACATTAATACGGCAAATATTTTATCACTTTTTATTACCTATTGCAACAAAAAACTAACAAGCAGGCTCAATAAACCATTTATTTTCTTCCAAAAACAAATAACTTTTCACTCCGCACACATCACATTTGTATCTGATACCTGCACCGCCTGACTTTAAAGACGCAGCCGGGCGAACATCATAAACACGGTCTACATAAAATTTTCCCTCTTGCATTTTAACAACAAGAGGCGTTATATTTCCGTCTAAATCAAATTTAGCGGTTACTTCAACATATTGCTTCATAATTATGCCTCCTTATAATTTTTGAAATATCCAACGGGGTGAATTACATGGTCATCATGAGGATTAAAACGACTTAATCCGCAATCTTTAAGAAGAGACGCCCTTTGAACTGCATAATTTCCGAACCTGCGGCGTATATCGTCTACCGCTTTTTCAAGATTTTCCATTTTTTCTCTTTTTTCTACAGAACCTGACAAATCAAACTGCTCAAATCCGTCGGCATTAAAATCTGTAACAGACAATCCTATGCTGCGAACAGGATTATTCCAGATGTAATTTTCCTTAAAAATTTTCATTGCCGCTTTTATTATTTCCCCGGAAACATCGGTTTCGCTTCTTAATTTACACTGGCGTGTAAAATGATAAAGATTTTTATCACGAACTGTTACCGTTACGGTTTTGCCTTTTAACCCCTGTTCTCGCATTCTTGTTGCAACACTTTCGCCCAAAACGGTTAAAACGGTTTTAACATCATCATTATTTACCATATCCCGTGGTGTTGTAGTTGAATTTCCTATACTTTTTACAGCCTGCTTATCGTCCTTATGACGAACGGGAGAATAATCAAGCCCGTTGGCAAACGAATGAATAACCTCACCGTTTTTTCCTAAAATATTTTTTAAAAAATTTACATCGGCAATTGCCAAATCGCCTATTGTATAGATTCCGTAGCCGTTAAGTTTTTTAACCGTGGCAGGACCTACCAACAACAAATCACCGCAGGGGCACTGCCAAACAATTTCACGAAAATTGTTTTTATTTATAACCGTTACGGCATCCGGCTTTTTATAATCCGAGCCGAATTTTGCAAACACCTTATTCCATGAAACGCCAACGCTTACGGTTATGCCGAGTTCAAATTTAACACGCTCTTTTATTTCCAAGGCAATTTCCTCACCGCTTCTTGAATCACCCGTAACGTCAACCCAGCTTTCATCAAGACCGAACGGTTCTATATAATCGGAATAATCGGATAAAATATTGCGAACCATTTTTGAAAAACGCATATACAAAGGAAAATTAGGCGGAACAACAACCAAATCAGGGCATTTTTGACGTGCTTTCCACAGAGGTTCTCCAACAGATATACCATATTTTGATGCAATTTCATTTTTAGTTAAAATTATGCCGTGGCGTGATTCCTCACTACCACCTACTGCAACAGGTTTATTTCGTATTTCCGGATTATGCAAACATTCAACGGAAGCATAAAATTTATTACAATCAACATGAAGAACAGTTCTTTCCATTATGTTTACTCCTTTTTTAGAACGTTTGTTCCATTTTAACTTTTTATTTAAAAATTGTCAACACTTGACTGTAAAAAAAATATAATTTATACTGTTATAGACTAATAAACACAAGAGGTTATTATGGGAATTTACAACATTGCCGGATTAACGGTTAATATAAAAAATCCAACAGGGAGAACAGAAAAGCAGGCACGTCCGTACTTAGCAAAAAATCAAAGTGAAAACCAACACATAGATATTGAAATTAATATAACAAAAGAAAGAATTGACGCATGTTTAAAAGACCATCCCGAATTAGATGCAAACGACTGGGAATATATGCTTTCGGGAAGTGATTTTTACGAAAACCTGATTAAATACAACGGCATTTTGCTTCATTCATCATGCGTTGTAGTTGACGGATACGCATATGCCTTTTCGGCAGACAGCGGCACGGGAAAATCCACCCACACAAGCCAATGGCTTAAATATTTCAAAGACAAAGCCCACATTTTAAACGATGACAAACCGGCAATAAGAATTATTGACGGCAAAGTATATGCCTGCGGCACACCGTGGAGCGGAAAATACGATTATTCAACACCGGAAATTACAGAACTTGCAGGAATTTGCTTTTTACAAAGAAGCGAAACAAACTGGATAAAAAAAGCTGAAACATCAAAAGCGGTTTACAATATTTTTTCGCAAACAATAAGAAAAATAGGACCAAACGCCATGGAAAAGCTTTTTGATGTTTTGGAAGAAATATTTTCAAAGGTGCCTATTTGGGATTTAGGCTGTAACATAAGCGAAGAAGCTGTTTTAACATCTTACAATGCAATGAAACCTAAAACCAAAAACGAATAAAGCAAAACAAAAACAGAGGTGAAAAACACCTCTGTTTTTTATTTAAAATACATATAGTATTGGCATTTAATCATGCCGTTATAAAGTTTTCTGCGTTTGTCTGCTTTTCTGCCAAAGCACTTTTCAAACTCTTCGTCAGGTGAAATTATGCCGTAACTCCAACCTTTTTTTGACACAAATTTTTCACCCATAATTTTATAAATTTTTTCTGCCGTTTTAATATCAAGCATTCTTTCACCATAAGGCGGATTTGTAATTAAAGTTCCCTTTTCCGTGGTAGGGTCAAAATCCTTAATATCGGTTTGAGAAAGCCGAATAAATTTATCAACCTTAATTCGTTTTGCATTTGCAACGGTTAAATCAAGGGCATGTCCGTCAATATCACTGCCGAAAGCAACAAAATCGGTATCTGTTTTTATAATATCGTGGCAACGCTCACGTTCCGATTTCCACACGGCTTCGGGAACAAATCCCCACCTGTCAACCTCAAAATTTCTGTTAATTCCCGGCGCAATATTATTTGCAAGCATTGCACCTTCAATCAAAATAGTTCCGCTGCCGCAGCAAGGGTCATACATTGTATGATAATGACGAAGTTTTGAAAGGCTGCACATAGCTGCCGCCAAAGTTTCCCTAATAGGGGCTTCATTTGCTTCCGGTCTGTAACCTCTTTTATGAAGTCCGGCGCCGGAAGTATCAAGCATAACCGTTACATCATCTTTGATAATTGAAAACTGAATTTGATGAATAGGACCTGTTTCTTCAAACCAATTAATGCCATAATCCTCTTTAAGACTTTCAACAACAGCCTTTTTAATAATTTTTTGACAATCCGGCACAGAATGAAGAGCAGAGTTTAAACTGTATCCCTTAACGGGAAAAGTATCGGCACTGCCGATAAAATCGCTCCAATTAATAAGTTTAACGGCGTCAAACAACTGAGTAAATGTTACAGCCTTAAATCTGTCAAGCACAATTAATATTCTTTCAGCAAATCGGCTGTTTATATTAGCACGTGCCAATATAGTTTCATCGCCTTCAAAAAATACTCTGCCGTTTTCGGCACAAACATTTTCTGCGCCCATAAATTTAAGTTCGTCTGCCACTAAAGCCTCTATTCCGAAAAGGCAGGGCGCAACCATATATAAATACATAAATTAAATCTCCGTAAAAGCGTGTCGTGTTACATGGCAGCCTACATTAACCGCAACCGGTAAACCTGCAATGTGAGTTGGATATGTTTCAATATTAACGGCAAGAGCGGTTGTGTTGCCGCCGAATCCCTGAGGTCCTATATCAAGACCGTTGATTTTAGTTAAAATTTCCTGTTCAAGATTTGCATAAAGTTCATTATCGTTTCTTTTTGAGATACTTCTGCAAAGAGCCTTTTTTGCAAGAATTGCACTGTATTCAAAATCACCGCCTATGCCAACACCTATAACAACAGGCGGACAAGGGTTTGAACCTGCTTTTTGTACTGTTTCAACAACAAAATTAACAATATCATCCTTTGTTGCACTGGGAGTAAACATTTTTAATGAGCTCATATTTTCACTGCCAAAACCTTTTGGAGCGGCGGTGATTTTTATTTTATCTCCGTCTACAATTTTAGTGTGAATTATTGCCGGTGTATTATCGTTTGTATTTACCCTGTTAAAAAACGGGTCTTTTACAACAGACTTACGAAGCAACCCGTCTGTATAGCCAAGGCTTACGCCCTTATTAACAGCGTCTTCAAAACTGCCGCCGATTATATGCACATCCTGCCCTATTTCGGCAAAAATAACAGCCATTCCCGTATCTTGGCAAACAGGAATATCAAGTTCCTTTGCCGCATCTATATTTCTTTGTAAATCTCCTAAAATTGATTTTGCCGTCTGATTTTTTTCTTTATTTTCAAAGCAACCTATACAATCCACCAAATCATCAGGCAAAATTTTATTTGCTTTTATTACAAGTTCTTTTACACAGTTTGTTATACTGCTTGCGTTTATTTCTCTCATCACAACTCCAAAAAATAAGCCGAGATTACTCTCGGCTGTTAAATAAACAAAAATTATTATTTACCCGAAACATCATAAAACACTTCTTCATCGGATTTCACATAGCCCTTTTCGCGTGCTTTTTTTTCAATATAAGCATCTTTATTATCCGATTCAACAATGCCCTGTAACTCGTCGTTATCTGCCTGTTGTTGCTCTAACTGTTGGCTGTAAGCCGCCTGCTGTTTTTTCAGTCTGTTAATATCGGCACCTTGAGTTACAACAATGCCGGCACAAACAAAAAACACAATAGCAACCGCAATAACAATTACCGTTAAACGCATTTTTTTGTTATTTTTCAAATTCAGAAAAAATGTTTTCATCAGAATTTTCAACTTCCTTTTTATGCGTTTTTCGTAAAGTTTTAAACCTTAACACAAAAGTATTATAATACACAGTCTTTACAAAATGCAACACCTTTTTAAAAGTTTTTACAACTGTGTATGACACCTTTTTTTGAAACGGCTCCGTAAACCTGAAAACAGTAAACACATACGCAAAAAAGCCGGCAAAAACGGCAAACACAAAATACATTCTTACCCTGCCGTTATTATAAGCCAGCAAAACTGTAAAAAAGCAAAGTGCGAAAACCAAGCAATAAACAAAGTCATTAATAAAAACCATTAATTTTTTTGAAAAAACAAATCTAAAAAAGCGAAACACATCATACAAAGCGCCCAAGGCAACGCCTAAAACAAAAAAAGCACCTATTGAATTAAGCACTGAACAGCCTTTTTAAAATATTTTTTTCTTTTTTTGTTTTACTGCTGTAAACAAGTGCCGTTACTTCGCCCGAAACCTCCAGCAAACCTGTTTCCAAATTAAGTTCTTCCACATGAAGAGAAGAACCGCTGACGGTTATTAACCCGTAATCGGTAAAAGCACTTACCGTTTCCTCATCAAAAAACTCTACATCAGTAACGCCGGTTAATTTAAGACCGCTTCTGTTTTCAAGATAAAGACTGTGTTGCTTTTTCAAATTTTCTTCCATAAAAAATCACCCGATTAAAATATATGAAACGGATGATTGATTAATGAATTATAAAATTTTATACATTTTTGACGCATCTTCCTTTAATGCGTGTTCACTTATTTCAAGAACCTGAAATTTGCGGCTGTTATTGCCCATATTAACAGTTATAATATCGTTAACCTTAACGTCATATGAAGCACGCTGAACCTTGCCGTTTATTTCTATTTTACCTGCATCGCAAGCCTCGTTTGCCACGGTTCTGCGTTTTATAATTCTTGAAACCTTTAAAAATTTATCAAGTCGCATAAAATCACCTAAAAATTAAGCCGCCGCTGTTTTGGCGACGGCTTTGTATTTTAAATTAAATTATTTTACAGCATCCTTAAGAGCTGAGCCTGCTTTGAAAGAAGGAACCTTTGCTGCAGGAATTTCAATAACTTCGCCTGTGCGAGGATTTTTACCTGTGCGAGCTGCACGAGTTTTAACATCAAATGTGCCAAAGCCTACAAGAGCAACTTTATCGCCGTCTGCAAGAGCTTCTGAGATTGAATCAACAACAGCCTTAACTGCTGCTTCTGCGTCTTTCTTTGAAAGTTCTGCCTTAGCAGCAACTGCTGCTACAAGTTCTGTTTTATTCATTTAAATTTCCTCCGTTTTTGCCTTATCGGCAATCATTTTCTTTGCTTCGTCCCAAAGTGCATCCAACTCGTCTATTGAAGAATTCTTCATATCAACGTCTTTTTCCTCTGCAAGTTTTTCAACCAAAACATAACGGTTCATAAATTTATCGGTAGCGGAAGTAAGTGCCTCCTCTGAATCAACATCTATAAACCTGGCTATGTTTACACAAGAAAAAAGAACATCGCCGAATTCATCTTCAACAGAAGACCGACTGCCTTTTTCCAAAGCATCTTTTAACTCGTTAATCTCTTCAAACAATTTAAGAAAGGCACCGTCAACACTGCTCCAATCAAAGCCGGCTTTTGCCGCCTTGCTTTGAATTTTCTGCGCACGCATAAGCGCAGGAAATTCCCTTGGAACTTTGAGCATTGATTCGCTTTGCTTTTTCATTCCTTTTGTTTTTAACTTAATTGCATCCCAACTGTCAAGCGCTTCTTTTTCGTTATTGGCAACAACATCCCCAAAAACATGAGGATGACGAATAACAAGCTTTTGGCAAATATCGTTTGCAACATCATTAAAATCAAAAGAACCCCTTTCACGCTCCATTTCGGCATGAAGAGCAACCTGCAAAAGAATATCACCCAATTCTTCTTTCAGGCTTTCGGCATCATTTTTATTTATTGCTTCAACAACTTCATAAGTTTCTTCAATAAAATTCTTTTTTATTGATTGATGCGTTTGCTCTCTGTCCCAAGGACAGCCGCCGGGAGCTCTTAAAACAGTAACAAGTTGAATTAAATCGTCAATATCATATCTGTCTTTAATTTCAAAATCCACTGCCAAATAAAGTGCCCTCTTTCGATTAACTCGTGTTACTGTAATAATACTATATGTGATAGTTTTTATCAAGCATTTAAACCGTTTTTTTACTGTATTGTAAGAATTTAAGTTCAGAAAACTCTATAGTTTTTGACAAAATAAGCAAAACTGTAAAACACACGACAAATATTGCAGAAAGTGTTACAAAGCAAGCAAAATTGTTCAGACCTGAAAATAATCCTCTAAAAACAAATTGAGTTATAAAAAACGAAAAGAAAGAGCAAACAAGCGGCATTACAATCAACTTAAAATAATTAAATTTTATGCCGGAATATTTTTTTAAAATTACGGAGTTACAAACGCAAATAATCAAATAACCCACAGCACCCGATACAACAGTACCGTAAATATTAACATTTTCGTTTGAAACAAGAAAATAATTAATTGCAATTCTGCACACTGCCGAAATAACAACGGCAAATATACTTTTATTTGCAAAACCTATTGCCTGAACGGCAAATACGGATATGCCGGCAAAGCAATAAAAAATGATTGTAAAACCGTAATATTCCACCAATTTACAAACGCCTAAAACTATGTCGTAATTAGTTGCCTCATAAAGCACCGACAAAAGACTTTTTGAAACCAATGAAAGATAACAGCCGCCGCCGAAAGCGATAATACACGTATATTTAAAAATACTGTTTACAAGAGAATTGAATTTTTCAAAATTATTACTTTCATACCCTGCGGAAATTGCAGGCACTGCGGCAACGCCTAACGCCATTGTTAAACCGGGTATTAAATTTTTAAAATCCTGTGCCGAAGAATAAAGCCCAAAAACATATGTTACCAAATCCGACTTAGAAGTATTACTTATTTTAATACAATTTTCATAAGTCGAATACAAGGTGTTTTCATTGCAATAAGTTAAAAAATACTGAACCGAGGAACTGTCTAAAAATGTAGAAACGCTTTGAATTAATGTAGAGATAATTATAGGTGCGGAAAAAGAAAAGATTTCTGCCATACTTTCACCCACACCATACTTTTTTTGAAATTTATAATCGCTGTATTTAACGGAATTGTAAATACCCGTATAAACTGCGGCAGCAAATTCGCCAACTGTTACACCGCCCATTGCCGCAGCGGATGTTAAAGGATAAATAACGGAAAGCGCCGTTTGCTCGGATTCGCAATAAATACCCAAAACAAAGCCGTTTTGAACATACATATCATAAAGAACGCCCATAGAATATTTGGCAAACAGCAAGCCGAACACAAGCTTGAACACCGCCTCTGCAACTTGGCTTACAGCGGTTGGCACCATATTCATAAAGCCCTCTGCCAAGCTTCTGTTTGAGGCACAAATTGCAGAGAACAAAACCGTGGGTGCCAAAACATAAACAGTATAAATACTTTTTGGAGCTGCCACAATTTGTGCATAAGGCTTTGCAACAAGCACTGTTAACAGTGTGCCTGCAACACCTAAAAGGAAAAATAAAATTTTACTGCTTTTACGCAAAGCAACAATTTTTGCTTTGTTACCCTGCTGATTATACTTGCTTACAAGATGAGAAAGAGCAATGGGAAACGCCCCCATAATAACAGCATGAACGGGCATATAAATATTATATGCCACATTAAAATAGCCCCTGCCGGTTGCCCCTATATAAGAAGTCAGCGGAATTTTATAAACAGCACTTATTGCTTTAACGAGAACGGAAGACAAAAGCAACAACACAGCCGAGTTAATATATTTTTGTTTTAAATTATTCATTAAATCACCAAAACAAAAAAGCAGTGCATTAATTTGCACTGCCTTTTAATTTAATAACAAATATAAAATTTATTCTTCCGTATTTTTAACGCTTTCACCGTTAACCGCTTCCGGTTCAACTTCAATTTCAACATCATCTGAAGATTTTTCAAAATTTGCCTTATCAACAGCGTTTTGCACAGCCATTGTTGCCTCTTTTGCACGCTGTTTAAGAATTTCAATAGCCTCTTTTGAAGCGCTTATAACTTCATTTTTTAAATCTTGTGCGCCTTTTTTTAAATCTTCGGTATCTTTAATTGACTTAGTATCTTCAAGTTCATTTTTAAGCACATCTATTCTTGAACGGTATGCTGTAATTTCGGCAATTAAAGTATCTCTTTCAACCTCGTCAACTTGGTTGCCCAAAAGCATTTCAAACTGAAGATTTCCGAATTTTTCGTTGCATTTTGCAAGTTTTGTTTTTGCATCTAAATATTCAACTCTTTTGCGTGAAAATTCCAAGCATTGAGCACTTTTTTTATTAAGGTTTTCAGCAACCGATTTTGTTTTTGCAACTACATCTTCAAAATTTGAAATTTTAGAACCGTTAAACACGTTATCGGTTTTACTCATAAAAGCCACTCCTTTACATTAGTAATTAACGGTAATTATATTACAATTTGCAAAGTATTTCAATACTAAATGTATATTATTTTAATTTTGTTTATATTTATCGTAAAATTTTGTAATTTTTTCTTTTCTGCGTAAAATTTCATCAAAACCGCTTATGTATTCATACGGATACTTATAATTATAAATACGTTCTATTTTACCGGTATTAAAATCCTTTAATTTTATAACCGCCCCTGCACCTGCCGCCAAAACAGTGTGAGTTTCATCCATCATAAAAATATTATAAAGGCATTCATAACCGTCTTTACACCAACCGACATTTTCAAGGTTGCCCAAACACTTACCCTGACGGTACATATAATAAGGTTTATACCCGGCTTTTTTTAAAGCATAAGCAGAATAATCGACCATATTTTTTGCAAGCAATTTATCCGTTAAATCAAATGCCCTGTCCCTTGTTGCCATATAAGCACCTGTTTTTAAAGAAAGAGTGTGAACGGTAACGGATGGAACTTCAAGCTCAATAGCTTTATCTATGCTGTTGCAAAAAGATTTTTCGCTTTCTGTGGGAAGACCTGCAATAAAATCCATATTAATATTATCAAACCCTGCATTTCGTGCAGATTTTAAAGCGTCTAACGTTTGAGCCGTTGTATGGTGCCTGCCTATAAATTCACGCACATCATCATTAAATGTTTGAGGATTTATGCTGACTCTGCCAACACCGTATTTTTGCATAACTTCAAATTTTTCATCCGTTACGGTATCGGGTCTGCCGGCTTCAACAGTATACTCACGCAAAAACGACAAATCAAAATTTTGTTTTATTGTTTCAAACAAAAATTCAAGCTGAGATGCAGAAAGTGTTGTTGGCGTTCCACCGCCGAAATAAATACTTTCAAGGCGCAAATTTAATTGCTTTGCGTATTTCGCGGTTTCAACAAGCTCTTGTGCCAAAAGTTCCACATATTCGCCTATTAACTTATGAGTATTTTCAATACTGTGAGAAACAAAAGAACAATACGAACAGCGGGTTGGGCAAAAAGGAATTGAAACATAAAGAGAAAAGCTGTTGCTTTTTGAAAGAGCAATAATTTTATTTTCCGAATTTGCAACAGTTTGTGTTAAATTGATTTTCTCATCTGTAACAAGATATTGATTTTTAAAAATACTTTTTGCATTTTCAATTCCGAATTTATCTGTTAAAGAATGGAAATATCTTGCCGGGCGAACGCCGTAAAGAATGCCCCAAGGATATTCTATGCCAAGCAATGAAGACAAAACATCATAAAAAACCAGCGAAAGCTCGCTTTTACCGTCCGAATCGGGGGCAATTTCACGCTCTCGCCTTAATTGCTTATCATAAACCTTTGCGTCTGCTATGGCATTTTTGCCTAAAATTTCTGTTTTAACCGTAATCGGGTCATCGGGATAATCTTCGCCAAAGCACATTTTAATTTTTTCATAAGGAAAAAATATTTCCCCAATGTTTTCTATATCATAATCATATGAATGATTTTTAACTGTAATAACCATAAACTACCTGATATAAGGATTATTTTCTCTTTCAAAATCAAGAGTACTTACCCTGTCATGCCCCGGATAAAGCTTATAATTGCCTTTAAGCCGGGCTAATTTATTTAAACTTTGCTTTATTTCATCAAATGAACCGCCCGGAAAGTCCGTTCTGCCGCAAGAGCAAAAAAACAGTGTGTCTCCTGTAAAAATACAATCATCGGCAATATAGCAAACGCCGCCTTTTGTATGCCCCGGGGTTGCCATAACCTTTATGCTTGTTTTACCAAGTTCTATAACATCTCCGTCTTTAACCAAAATATCGGCACTTGTGTTATTTTGTACACCGCCGCAAAAGGCAGCAAGGCTGAGTTTGCCGGAGGAAAGCATAGGTTCGTCCTGACTGCTTATAACAACCTTTGCGCCGAATTTTTCCTTAATTTCTTTTACGCCGCCTATATGGTCAAAATGGCCGTGAGTTAAAAGGATGTACTCCAAATCGGCATTGCCTATAAAATCAAGCATTTTAGCCGAAGCCTCTGTACAATCCACCAAAGCGGATTTATTTGTTTCTGCGTCTGTAATCAAATAGCAATTATTTGCAATTTCACCCAATAAAACAGATTTTACATTAATCATTATTTTAATTCCTTGCTGTTAAGTATTATTGTTACCGGTCCGTCATTAACCAACGCCACCTTCATATCGGCACCGAACCTACCGGTTGCAACCTTTGAAATTCCGCTTTGTTTTAACTGTTCAATAAAATATTCATAAAGCTCATTTGCAATGTCCGGAGGTGCGGAATCGGTAAAGCCGGGGCGTCTGCCGTGAGAACAATCGGCGCAAAGAGTAAATTGAGAAATTACAAGTATTTCACCGTTTATATCAAGACAAGATAAATTCATTTTTCCGTTTTCATCTTCAAAAACACGCAAGAACGGAATTTTTTTAATTAATTTATCGGCATCTGCGGCAGTATCGCCCTGTTCAACACCAAGCAAAATCATAAACCCTTTGTTTACGGAGCCTGCAATTTCACCGTTTATTTCAACACTTGAATTAATAACACGCTGTAAAACAGCCTTCATTAAACCACACTTCTTTCAATATGATACACACCCTCGATTTTTCTTATAATTCTTACAATATTATCAAGATGCTCTTTGCTGTTAACGGCAACGGTTAAAGTTGTTAAACAATTTCCGTCATTAATAGGTCGGGCGTTAATGGAATGAATTTTAACATGCATATTCATTAACGTACTTGTAATATCAAGAACTACGCCGTCTCTGTCAATAGCATAAACATCAAGAGTGGATTTGGATTCAATTTTAACATTTTCGTCCCAATGGGCTTTAATCCATCTTTCCGGCTCTGCGCAATGCTCCAAATCTTCCGGCACATTAACGCAGTTTCTTTTATGAATAGACAAGCCGTGACCACGGGTAATAAAGCCTATAATTTCTTCACCGGGAAGAGGACTGCAGCATTTTGCCATATTAATAAGGCAGTTATCTATGCCCTCAACTATAACGCCGTTACCGGAAGGTGCGGTTTTAGGCTTTTCTATAATGCTTTTAGCCGCTTTTTCAAGTTCCTTATCCTCTTTCCAATTACGGTTATATTCATCTTTTATACCAGGCATAAGCCTGTTAAACTGAATACCGCCGTAACCTACTGCGGCATAAAATTCATCTACATGGGTATAATGCTGCCTTTCGGCAATTTTTTCTATAAATTTATCATACTGTTCTTGGGAAAGCCTTATGAAATTTCTGCGAAGTTCTTTTTCAACAACAGCCTTACCCTCTTCAATATTTTCTTCACGCTTTTCTTTTTTGAACCAAGAACGTATTTTATTTCTTGCCTCACCTGTTTTAACAATGGCAAGCCAATCTCTGCTGGGGCCTTTACCCTGCTGATTTGAAGTTAAAACTTCAATTCTTTCACCTGTTTTAACTTTATAATCAAGCGGAACTATTCTGCCGTCAACCTTTGCGCCAATCATTTTGTTACCTACGGCTGAATGAATAGCGTAAGCAAAGTCAATAACAGTTGAACCCGTGGGCAAACTTTTAACGTCGCCCTTTGGCGTAAACACATAAACTTCTTCAACAGACAAATCGCCTTTAATGTTTGCCATTAAATCTTCGGCAGAAGAAGATTCTTCACCTGTTTCAAGCATTTGATGAATCCAAGAGAGTCCTGCGTCCAAACTGTCTTTTCCGCCTTTGCCCAACTTATATTTCCAGTGAGCGGCAATACCGAATTCGGCAGTTTTGTGCATTTCCCAAGTTCTTATTTGAATTTCAAAGGGAACGCCCTTATCCGAAAGCACAGTGGTATGCAAAGATTGATACATATTAGGCTTAGGTGTTGAAATATAATCTTTAAACCTGCCGGGAATAGGTTTATACATATCATGAACAATACCAAGTGCATTATAACAGTCTATCATAGTATCAACTATAATGCGAACTGCATAAATATCATAAATTTCTTCAAAAGATTTACCTTTAATATAAACCTTTCTGAAAATGCCGTGAACCGATTTTACACGTGATGTAATGTTTACATTTTTAATAACAGGAGTAATTCTGCTGCTTATTTGTTCTTTAATATCATTTAAAAACTTTTGACCCTCTTCATTTTTCATTGAAAGAGAGTCTTCAATTTCTTTATAAGCAATAGGGTCAAGATATTTTACAGCCAAATCCTCAAGTTCTTCTTTAATGGCACGAATACCTAAACGGTGAGCAATGGGAGCGTAAATTTCAAGAGTTTCAAGGCTTTTTTCTCTTTGCTTATAATCAGGCATATGCTGAAGAGTGCGCATATTGTGAAGACGGTCGGCAAGTTTAATAATAATAACACGCACATCCTTATTCATTGCCATAAACATTTTTCTTATGTTTTCGGCTTGAACCTCTTCACGTGTTGACAAAGGAATTTGACCCAATTTTGTTACGCCGTCAACAAGAAGTTCCACATCATCGCCGAAATGCTCTTTAATATAAGGCAAATCATATTCCGTATCTTCAACAACGTCATGAAGCAACGCACTGATTATACATTCATTATCCATACCCAATTTAAACAAAATTTGAGCCACGGCAACCGGATGCATAATGTACGGCTCGCCGGACCTTCTTTTTTGGTTTTTATGAGCCTCTTTTGCCAAATCATACGCTTGTTTAATTTTATCGCAATCATATTGAGGATTCTTTTTTACTTCTTCAAAAAAAGCCGCAAATCCATCGTTATATTCAGCCAAGATTAAGTCTTCCTTTCAAGGATTTCATAGTATTTGTTTGAGTTAAATCAACTTTAGAAGCAACGTTTAAAAGAGTGATTTTTTTACCGTCATACTTAATAAATCCGCATTCTTCAAAAATTGCAAAAGCAAATTTTAATTTACCGTATGTAATATCTTTCAATCTAAAATACAAGCTGTCAAAATCACCGTGCCAGCCGTTATTTGCTTTTAAAAACTTATAAATATATGCACAGTCGGTTTTATTGGGGACAACGGAAGAATCATTGTTTTTATTAATCAAAAACTTTTCATAAACCGTTTTTTCGTTAAAATATTTTTTCTCATCAATTCCGGACAATCGAACATCAACAGCCTGCACGGAAAGATATTCTTTGCCGTTATATAAATTTTTTGATATTCTTACGGCAACATCTATTTTATCGTGAGCTTTAAACGGAAAATTATCTGCCGAAGTTCTGAATTTTACTATTTTAATTTTTTTACCCTTTTTTTCACATTCAAGTCGAACGTGCTTTCCATTTGAAAGGGGAACAACAGCCAATAAATTAAGCCCTGTTAAAGCAAAAACCGCTTTTGGATTATTTTCTCCAAAAGGCTCCATAATGTTCAAACTGTCTACAAGACCGATATCAAGATAAAAAGGTGAAAGCTTGCAATCAATATTTATTGCTTGGCAAGGCATAACGTCATAATTATTATTGGCATATTCATTTATTTTTTCACGAAAATCATTAACGGCACTGTTAACAAGCCCCATACCTGCGGCACGGGGATGACCGCCGAATTGAATTAATAAATCTTTACAATATGATATTGCCTCGAAAATATTAAATCCGTCTACGCTTCTGGCAGAGCCACGGGCAAATCCGTCCTCTCCCTCGCCGATAATAATTACGGGTTTTGAATATTCGTCAAGAATTCGTGATGCAACTATGCCGACTATGCCGTGATGATATTCTGCACCTGAAATAACAATGACTCTGTTTTCCACAAGGCTTTTGTTATTTTCAATTTGTTTTTTTACATCATTATAAATTTCCTGTTCCAATTCCTGACGGCGCACATTATCATCGTTAAGCTTTGCCGCAAGGCGGTTTGCATCTTCTTCATTATCGCACAAAAGCAATTCAACAGCAACAGACGCGCTGTCTATTCTGCCGGTTGCATTAATTCTTGGGCAAATTAAAAATGCCGTGTCTGTGGAAGTAAATATTTTATCACCGCCGGCAATTTTTTTCAATGCGGCTATACCGGGTCGGTTGCCGGAATTTATAAGTTTTAATCCGGTTTTAACAAAGCCTCTGTTTTCACTTAAAAGAGGAACCATATCGGCGATTGTGCCGATAGCAACGAGATCGCCGTAAGTATAAAGCATATCATCCGTATCGCCGTAAAGAGCACATGCAAGCTTAAAAGCAACGCCGACGCCGCAAATATCACGAAAACGAATGTTATTTTCAGGTCTGTAGGGATTAACAACGGCAACAGCATTTGGCAAAGTTTCACCAAGTTGGTGATGGTCTGTAATTACCAAATCCATACCCAATGAGGAAATATAATTTGCCTCATCAACAGAAGCAATGCCGTTATCAACAGTTATAATTAAATCTGTATTATTTTCTTTTATTTTATCAATAGCGGAAATATTTAAACCGTAACCCTCTTTTTCTCTTGAAGGGATATAAAAATCAACATCGGCACCCATCTCTTTTAAAAGAGATACAAGAAGTGCCGTAGATGTTACACCGTCGCAATCATAGTCGCCGTAAACAGTTATTTTTTCATTATCGGCTACAGCGGCTTCAATTCTGTTCACCGCTTTATCCATATCTGCCAAACAAAACGGGTCGGAAAATTCAAAAGAAGACGAAAGAAAATCGGAAAATGCCAAATCATTGTCTATTCCCCTTGCAACCATTAAAAATGAAATAAACGGGTCTATATTAAATTTTTCACTTAAAACAGAAGCTTTTTCTTTGTCTGCATCTGCTATAATCCATTTTTTGTACGCCATTATGAATTTTTATCCACCTGATGAAATTTTTTAAGATTGCCTCTTTTAGCAGCTCTTTTTTCAAGTTCTGCTTCAACATCTTCGGGAGTTATTCCCTGATAAGCCATTAAAACCAAGGTGTGATAAATTAAATCCGTAATTTCATAAACGGTTTCGTCTTTATCGTTATTTTTTGCGGCAACTATTGTTTCTGTACATTCTTCGCCCACCTTTTTAAGAATTTTATCAATTCCCTGTTCAAAAAGGTAAGCAGTATAAGAACCTTCTGCCTGCTCGTTTTTTCTGTCTATAATAACCTGATATTCGTTTTTAATTAAATCCATAATATTAACCTTTAAACCTTATAAAATTTTATTGAAAAAACAGCTGTGATTGCCTGTGTGGCATGCAGCGCCGGTTTGAATTACTTTAACCAACAAAGTATCGTTATCACAATCGCCTGAAATAGAAACAACCTTTTGCAAATGACCGCTTGTTGCCCCTTTATTCCAAAGTTCCTGCCTGCTTCTTGACCAAAACCAAGTATAACCTGTTTCAATGGTTTTTGCCATTGATTCTTTATTCATATAGGCAAGCATTAAAACCTCACCCGTTGATTCTTCCTGCACAACAGCGGGAATTAAATCACTTTTTACAAAATATTTATCTAAATTCATTTTTCACACACCTTAATTGCTTCAGCCAAATCCAAAGTTTTATTATAAAGGCTTTTTCCGCAAATTGCGCCGTAAAGCCCTGCATCCTTTAAGCCTTTAATATCACCGATATTTGTTACGCCGCCGGAAGCGGTTATATTGCAGGAAACAGCGCCGTTTATTTTATTTAACTGTTCAAAATTAGGGCCTGTCAAAGTTCCGTCTTTGGAAATATCCGTATAAATAATAGTTTTAACACCTGCATTTTCCATACGCTTTGCAAGTTCAATATAATGAACGTTTGAACTTTCCGTCCATCCCTCGGTAGCTACATATTCATTTTTGGCATCTATGCCAACAGCTATTTTTTCTCCGAATTCGGCAACAGCCTCTTTAACAAGATTTGGGTTTTTAAGCGCCACAGAGCCTAAAATAATCCGTTCAATTCCCTTGTTTATATAAAAATCTATATCTTGAATTTTGCGAATACCGCCGCCTAATTCAACTTTAAGTGAAGTTTCATTAGCAACTGCAATAAAAGTTTCGCTGTTTACCGGTTCTTTTTTCAAGGAACCGTCCAAATCCACCATATGAATCCACTTTGCACCGGCTTTTACAAAATTATTTGCAGTTTCAAGAGCGTCTGCCGCAACTTGATGAGCAGTAGAAAAATCGCCTTTAAAAAGCCTTACAGGCTTACCGTTTATAACATCTATAGCAGGAAAAATTATCATTATAAAACACCTTTTGTAGAAAGAATTTCATTATCATTATGGGCAACGGCAATTTTCATTGCATGAGCAAAAGCTTTAAACAAAGCTTCAATTTCATGATGAGAATTATAACCGTAAAGCACATTTAAATGCAATGTAATGCCTGCGTTAACGGCAAAAGCACGGAAAAACTCCTCGGTGCAACAAGTTTCGTATTCGCCGCATCTTTCTTCGTTGAAATCGGCATTAAACACAAGAAACGGTCTGTTTGAAATATCAAGAGCACAATGAGCCAAACTTTCATCCATAGGAATATAAAAAGAGCCGTAACGGTTAATATTATTCATTTCACCAAGAGCAATTTTAAAAGCTTTGCCTAAAACGATGCCTGTATCCTCCACCGTATGATGAGTGTCTACATTTAAATCGCCCGCAACATTAACAGTTAAGCCAAAACCGCCGTGAACCGCAAAAGCAGTTAACATATGGTCAAAAAAGCCGATGCCTGTTGAAATATTAACATCGCCGCCGTCAAGATTTAAAGACAGCTTAATTTGTGTTTCTTTTGTGTTTCTTTCAATTTCAGCAGTTCTCATAATTTACTCCTTATCAAACAATGCGTTTAAACGCTTTTTTGCTTTTTCCTCACGCCTTTGCTGTTCCTTTGAATCCAAAACAATATCATAAACTGCGCCTTCTTTTGCATTTTCAAAAATAACGGCAGGCACATTAACAACACTGTTGTTTTCAAGGTTGCAAACAGCAATTTCATTTTCAATTCTGTCTATAACTATTTTCATATTACTCACTTGGATTACAGGATTTACAACAGGTATATCCGCTTTTTTCAAGATTTACTATGCTTTCGTTTGAATATTCCTTGTTTTCATCCTTTGTATTATTTAAAGAACCGCAACTTGGATAATGAATTTTTTTGGATTTTTTATTTAAAACCCATTTATATTCACTTGTTGTTTGTGCGGCGTCATTTGAATTTACATTTTTATCTTCACTGACGGAAACATTTATATTTTTTCCGTCAGAAGTAATTACAATATTTCCGTTTTTATCGGTTCTTAAAATTTCTGCCCCAACATTTTTATAACGTTCAACAACAGAAGAAACGGGATGTCCGTATGAGTTGTCACTGCCAACTTCAAAAACGGCATATTTAGGGTGTACGCGATTTACAAAATCCTCACTTGACGAGGTTTTAGAGCCGTGATGCCCAACTTTTATAACATCTGCCGAAACATTGGACTTTATTTCATTTTCCACAAGCGATTCGGCATCGCCCATAAACAAAAACGACGTTTCGCCATAGCTGACTTTTAAAACAGCGGAATAATCGTTTAACTCATCATACTCATCATCTACAGGCGAAAGAAAAGACGCTGTTAAGCTGTTTTCATTTATAACGGTTACGCCGTTTTTTGCCTGAACGGTTTTACATCCCTGCGCCTCTATTTTATCAAGCAATGTTTCAAAACAATATGAAGTTGATACGGCATTTGGCATATAAACCGTTTGAACATTAAAATTATCAAATACATCGCCAAAACCGCCGATATGGTCCGAATGAGGATGAGTAGCAACAACATAATTAATTGTATTTACGCCAAGGGATTTTAAATAATCGCAAACAACCTGACCCTTATCGGTTTCACCGGCGTCAATAAGCATATTAGTACCGTTTGGGAACTGAATAAACTCGCTGTCCCCTTGACCCACATCAATAAAATGCACGATTAAGTCATTGTTATTTTCAGTTTGTGCCGCCGTTGTTTCTTCAACGGTATTTTGTGAAATATTTGCCGAACAGGCGGTAAACGAAAACAAGGTTAATACAACAAGCAGCAGCGCAGTAATTTTTGATTTCATATTAAAATCTTACCTTTATGCTGTTAGCGTGAGCGGTTAAGCCTTCCGTATCAGCCAAAGTAATTATTTCATCCTTTGCCTTTGCAAGTTCCTCTTCCGTATAATAAATAAAAGAAGATTTTTTAACAAAACTGTCTACAGACAAAGGGCTGAAAAATCTTGCAGTGCCGCTTGTGGGAAGCACATGGTTTGGACCTGCAAAATAATCGCCCAATGGTTCCGGCGACCAATTACCTAAAAATACGGAGCCGGCATTATCAATCATACCAACATATTTAAGAGGTTCTTCCACACAAAGTTCCAAATGCTCGGGTGCGAGTTCATTGGCAAATTCTATTGCCTGATTTAAATTCTCGCACACAATAATTTCGCCGTAATCATTTAATGACTGCTCAATAATATTTTGACGTTCAAGATACTTTATTTGCTTTTCAATTTCTTTAACAGTTGCCTTTGCGATTGTTTCCGATGTTGTTAAAAGAATTGCCGAAGCCATTTTGTCATGCTCTGCCTGACTCATTAAATCTGCGGCAAGAAAAGACGGTTTTGCGGTTTTATCTGCAACAATCAATATTTCCGACGGTCCTGCCACCATATCTATATCAACCACACCGTAAAGCAATTTTTTAGCTGTGGCAACAAAGATATTTCCGGGACCTACAATTTTATCAACCTTAGGAATTTTTTCCGTTCCGAAAGCAAGAGCGGCAACAGCCTGAGCGCCGCCGCAAAGGAACACCTTATCAACACCGGCAACTGCGGCAGCCGCCATAATATTTGGATTAGGCGAACCGTCTTTAGACGGAGGCGTTACCATAATAATTTCTTTAACTCCTGCAATTTTTGCAGGAATTGCATTCATTAAAACAGAACTCGGATAAGCAGCGGTACCGCCGGGAACATAAATTCCTACTCTGTGCAAACCACGAATTCGCTGACCCATAATTACGCCGCTTTCCTTGGTTGTCATCCAACTTTGCTGAGCCTGTCTTTGATGAAAATCATAAATATTATTTTTGGCGTCTGTAACAGCCTTTTTAAAATCATCATCAACCATATCCAAATATTGCTGAAGCTCGTCTTTTTCAATTATTGTTTTTTTAGGCATTGCGCCGTCAAACCTTACGGTATATTCCCTAACGGCTTCATCACCGCCTTGTTTTACTCCGTCAATAATTGATGTAACTATATCTACAATTTTTTTATCTGTTTCGCCGCTTCTTAATTTAAGATTTTTAATAAGTTCGTATTCGGTTTTACCGTTTGCCTTTGTTATTTTCATATTCAACCTCACGCCTTACTTGCTTTTTCCATATCTGCAAGAAAAGTTTCAATTTCATCTTTTCTTAACTTCATTGAAGCCATATTAACAATTACTCTTGCTGAAATAGGCAAAATTTCTTCCACAACTTCAAGTCCGTTTTCTTTTAAAGTTGAGCCTGTTTCAACAATATCAACAATTCCGTCTGCCAAGCCGAGAAGCGGTGCCAATTCCACACTGCCCTCAATTTTAATTATATCAACATCCATACCCTTTGATTTAAAAAATTCTTTAGCAACCTTAGGATATTTTGAAGCAACGGTTTTGCGCTTATGACCGGAAAAGAAGTCTGTTCCTTTAGGACATGCAAGAGCAAATCTGCATTTACCTATATTTAAATCAATAACTTCATAAAAAGAATTACCGTGTTCAACAATAGTATCTTTACCTACCACGCCAATGTCGCAAACGCCGTGTTCAACATAAGTTATAACATCCGGTGCTTTTGACAAAACGGCCTCATATTTTCCTATAGGAAGAATAAGCCTTCTGCCTTTATTTTCAAGTTCACTTGTATCAATGCCCATTTTTTTAAACAAGGATACGGAGCTTTTTTCAAGCCTGCCTTTTGTTAATGCAATTCTGATTGGGCGCTCAACATTTATTGTTTCGTTAACTGCGTTTGTTAACGCCGTAACATTAACGCCAAAACCTACTGCCGGAGCATCTGTGCCGAATTCGCCTATAAGATTATCATATCTGCCGCCGGAAAGAATTGTTAACCCAGAACCCTGTGCATAACCGCGGAAAATAATGCCTGTGTAATAATTTGACCTGTTAACAAGCCCCAAATCTATCATTACGCTGTTTTCCATGCCCATATCAACAAGTTTTTCATAAACTGTTTTAATATAATCAAGTGCTTTATTTGCATCATCATTTTTATAAAGTTCTTTAGCAACTTCAAGCACCTCAATTCCGCCAAAAAGGCGTGGAAGTTTATGAAGCACGGCAGTTTCTGCGGTATCGCCTATTTTATTAAGCAAATCACCTAAAGCGGAATAATTTTTTCCCTCTGTAAGTTTGCATATATCTGCTTTTTCCGTTTTTGTAATATTCATATTATTTAAAACGGCATTAAAGAATCCGGCATGACCGATTTCAATTTTAAAATTAAGATTAACCCTTTTCAATGCTTCAACAGCCATTGAAAGAACTTCCAAATCAGCTTCAAGAGAACCGTCGCCGATAAACTCAATACCGCTTTGGGCAATTTCATCTGTTCTGCCGGCAAGCGCCTTATTTCTTACAAAAATGTTTTGATTATAGTATAACCTAACGGGAAAATCGTTTTTTGTAAGTCTTGTGGCAACAAGGCGGGCAATAGGCATTGTATTATCTGGGCGAAGAACGGTTGTTCTGCCGTAGCTGTCTGTAAGCTTATACATTTCTTCAGCTTCAATGCCTATGTTATCACTGTCAAACACATCAAAATATTCAATAGTAGGAGTAATAACTTTGCGATAATTGTTTTCTTTATAAAGCGAAGACAAAACAGTTTCAATATTCTTTCTGTCATCACATTCTTCAAAAAGCAAATCTCTGCTTCCCTGGGGAGTAAGCTTTGCATAACGTTTCATAATTTATACCTCTTTCACTTTAGCGTGCTAATGTGGTAATATGCTAACATATCAAATTGATTATGTCAATACAAAACATAAAATCAAAACAACGAAATTTGACTTGATTCCGGCATATCACCCAATGCGCCTGCTTCTTTAAGAGCGTCAACAACGCTTCTGCCTATTCCGGCACGTGCCATTAAATCGTCATAAGATATAAATTCGCCGTTTCCGTCATCCTTTGCCTGTGCTATTGCTTTTGCCGCATTTTCACCAATACCGTCAATAGCGCCGAAAGGCAAACGAATTTTTCCGTTTTCGATTTTATAAATTCTTGCATCCGATTTATAAATATCAACAGGTAAAAATTCAATTCCCCTTGCAAGCATTTCAATAACAATTTGGTTTACAACATAAGTTGAATCATCTTTTGCCGTAACGCCGCCGGCTTTTTTCTTTTCCTGATATTCAAGCATTTTTGCTTTTACCGCATCCTTACCTGCCACTGCGGAAACAGCATCAATAGCGCCGCCGCGAACAGTAAAGTATGCCGCATAAAAATCAAGAGGATAATATATTTTATACCAAGCAAGACGAAGAGCGGCAATAACATAAGCCGCAGCATGCGCCTTGGGGAACATGTATTTAATTTTATAACAGGAATCAATATACCACTGTTCAACACCTACGGTTTTCATTGCCTGTTCATAAGGAGGCAATTCTTTTGGTGCTTTACCTTTACGGGTATATTCCATAATCTTAAAGCAATCTTTTTTTGAAAGAGGCGATTCCTTGCCGGTTTCCTTTTCATACTTTTCGGTTTTATGAATAAGGTAAGTCATAATATCATCACGGCAGCCGATAACCTGAGAAATTGTGCAAGTGCCGTTATCAATAAGCTCTTGTGCATTTCCAAGCCAAACATCCGTACCGTGAGAAAGGCCTGAAATTTGAAGCAAATCGGCAAATGTTTTTGGCTTTGCTTCTTCAAGCATACCGATTACAAACGGTGTACCCATTTCAGGAATAGCAAGAGTACCTGTTGAACAATCTATATCTTCGGGAGAAACACCTATAGGTTCTGTAGAAGTGATAAGCTGATACAATTTAGGGTCAGACAAATCAACTTCCATAACAGGAATACCTGTGGAATCCTCAAGATATTTATAAAGCGTAGGATTATCATGACCAAGTTCATCAAGCTTTAAAAGTGTGTCGTGAAGAGAATTTTTAAAGTCAAAGTGAGTTGTGTAAGTGCCTTTCTTTTCATCGTTTGAAGGATATTGAATAGGTGTAAAATCTTCAACCGTATATTTATCCGGCACAACGACCATTCCGCCCGGGTGCTGACCGGTTGTTCTTTTAATACCCGTACAGCCAACGGTAAGCCTGTCCTCTTCTGCACGGGTTACTTTAAGACCTCTTTCTTCAAGGTACTTTTTAACATAACCGTAAGCGGTTTTATCCGCAACTGTTGCCATTGTTCCGGCTTTAAACACATATTCCTTACCAAACAATTCTTCCGTGTATCTGTGGGAACGGGATTGATATTCACCGCTGAAATTAAGGTCAATATCAGGCTCTTTATCGCCGTCAAATCCAAGGAATGTTTCAAAAGGAATTTCATGACCGTCCCTTTTCATAGGAATATTGCAGTTAGGGCAATTTTTAGGCGGTAAATCAAATCCCGAACCGTATTCGCCGTTTAAGAAAAATTCACTATGCTTGCATTTTTTGCAATAGTAGTGTGGTGCAAGAGGGTTAACCTCTGAAATACCGCCCATATGAGCGGCAAAAGAAGAGCCTACAGAACCTCTTGAGCCTACAAGATAGCCGTTTCTTTCACTTTCCTCAACAAGACGTTTTGCAATAACATAAAGAACGCCAAAGCCGTGCCCGATAATTGAATCAAGCTCTCTTTGAAGTCTTGAGGCAACATATTCCGGCACAGGGTCGCCGTACAATTCCTTTGCTCTTTTCCAGCATTTTTCCGTAAGTTCCTCATTTGCGCCGTCAATATGCGGTTGGAACGTTCCGGGAGGAATAGGCGGAATATCGTCCATAATGCTATCAGCAATTTTTTGCGGATTGTCTACAACAAATTCCTTTGCCCTGTCTCCTGCCCATGCAAAATCGGCAAGCATTTCATCAGTAGTTTTAAAATACAACGGTGCCTGATTATCAGCATCGTCAAAACCTTTTGACGCCATAATAATAGCCCTGAATTTAGCGTCTTTTTCACTTAAAAAATGCACGTCGCCGGTGGCAACGGTAAGCTTGCCCAATTTATCCGCAACTGAAATGATTTTTTTATTTATGTTAATTAAATCTTCTTCCGAGTTAACACGCCAATAAACGTTTTTCTTTTCTTCGCCACGCTTATTAAGCACATATTCCTGATTACTTGTTCTGAGCATAAATTCATTGTTGCCGTTTGGCTGAATTTCAAGGTAATCATAAAATGAAGCGATTTTTTCAAGTTCTTCGTCGCTTACGCCCTCTAATATTGCTTGATAAACTTCGCCCTGTTCACAAGCCGAACCAACAATAATGCCTGCCCTTTTTTTGGCAAGAAGAGATTTTGGAATAAGCGGTCTGTTTTTAAAATATTTAACATTTGATGCAGAAATAAGTTCGTAAAGATTTTTTCTGCCGTACTTTCTTTCTTCCTTGGGAATAGATTCATCCATAGATGTATCTTCCTTAACAAGAAAAATAATATGATGACGTTTAAATTGATTTAATTTCATATTCATGAAATCGGGATACTTAGTGTCATCAACCAAATAGCCCTCCATTCCCAAAATAAGTTTAATTTTGCCTTTTGCTGCTGCATATGCCTCCGGCAAAGCCTGAACAACGCCGTGGTCTGTAATTGCAACAGCCTTATGCCCCCATTTTATTGCCTGATTAACAAGTGATTTGGGAGAAGAAATTCCGTCCATTTCAGACAAAGAGGTATGCATATGAAGTTCTATTCTTTTTTCGGGTGCATTGTCTTCCTTTTCGGCTTTTAAAACCGTTGCAATACTGTTTGGTCTTAAAACATATTCGTTTGCAAATTTATCATACTGATAACCGCCGCTTACTATGAGCGTTTTTGCATTTGCAATTTTATCAATAACAGGTTCAATAACCTTGTTACTGTCAAACATTTTACATGTTAGCGATGATGTGTAATCAGAAATATCAAAAGAGAAAATTTTGCTGTCGCCCCTTTTGGTATCTCTTACGTCTGTTTTAAGAACATCTCCCCAAACGGTAATAATGCCGTCGTCTATTTGCACTTGATTCATCGGCTTTGGCTTTTCACGAATACTTCTGCCGAAAATAATTTTTTGCGTATCCTCATAAATAGGCAAGTCGCCCAAAAGGGTGTGCTTAATATTTTTTGCCTGCTCTGCTTTAACCTGTTCTTCATGTGCATTTTTTTGTGCAACAACCTCTTTAACAGCCTTTTCAATGTCAAAAGCCTGTGTTTCCACAAAAGAAATTTTAAAAGAAATGCCAAACAAATCAAGTATTACATTTTCTATATCCTCGTTTACCTTTTGGGCAAGTAAAATATCTTTTCCGCCTTTTTTTAAGTAAACGGTTAATTCATTATTATTAACTTCAACATCGGCATCATCAAAGAATCCGTTTGCAGCTGAATTTTGCTTTTTAACAAACTCAACAATACTGCCAAAATATGAAGTTTCAAAAAGTTCGCTTATGTAACGTGGCTTAATTGTTGCTTTTTTCAAATTCATATTTGCCTTTAAATTTTCCTGTGCAGCGGCAAACACTGAATAATCTACCAATTCGCCGAGATTTAAAACAACAATAAGTTCTCTTTCCTCTTTTCTGATTGCAAAGCGGGTAATTTCACCGTTTCCCAAACTTGAAAGGGGAAAATTATCTACATAATCCGAAAAATATTCTTTAAACAAATTCATTATAATTTATCTATCTCTTTCATCAATTCATCAAGCAATTTATCTTCAGGCACTTTCCTTAAAATTTCACCTTTTTTAAATATAAGTCCGTTTCCGTCGCCGCCTGCAATTCCTATATCTGCCTCTTTCGCCTCGCCGGGTCCGTTAACGATACAACCCATAACCGCAACTTTAATCGGTTTTTTACAATCTTTTAATCTTTCTTCAACCTGCTTTGCCAAGCCGATTAAATCAATTTTTGTTCTGCCGCATGTTGGGCAGGAAATCAAATACGGACAATCATTTTTCAAGCCCACTGCTTTAAGAATATCGAATGCGGCAAAAACTTCTTTAACAGGTGTATCGGAAAGACTTACACGAATAGTATCGCCAATGCCCTTGGCAAGCAAAGAACCTATGCCGACAGACGATTTAATAATGCCCATTCTTTCTGTGCCTGCCTCTGTTACGCCTAAATGAAGCGGATAATTGCATTTTTCTGCGGCAATCTCATAAGCATTTATCATAGTTACAACATTTGAAGATTTAATGGAAATAACAATATCATCAAAATCAAATTTTTCCAGCAAGGAAGCGTGATACAAAGCAGATTCCACCATTGCTTCGGGAGTGGGAGAACCGTATTTTGCAAGAATATCTTTTTCAAGACTGCCGCTGTTAACGCCGATTCTGATAGGTATTTGCTTTTGCTTACAAATATCTGCAACCGCTTTAACTCTCGATTCATCACCGATATTGCCGGGATTAATTCTTATTTTATCAATTCCTCTTTCTGCGGCGCCAAGCGCAAGTCTGTAATCAAAATGAATATCTGCAACAAGAGGAACATTCACAGCCTCTTTTATAGGTTCAATTAAATCAAGTGCTTTTTCATTTGGAATGGCAAACCTGATTACCTGACAACCCGCTGCCGCAAGTTCCTTTGCCTGATTAACCGAACCTTCAATATTATCGGCAGGAATGTTAAGCATCGACTGAACAAGAATCGGTGCATCGCCGCCGATATATGTGTTTCCTAATTTAATTTTTTTGCTTTCTCTTCTTTTAATCATTTTTACCACCTGCAAAAATCAAAATAACTTTGTTATGTCGGAAAAAGTTACAAATACCATTAAGGCAAGCAACAAAACAAGACCTGCCGCATTAATTCCGTACTCCCATTTTTCCGGTAATTTTTTCTTTGTAATTCCCTCTGCCAATAATAAAAACAGCCGCCAGCCGTCTAAAGCGGGAATCGGGAACAAATTAAACAAACCTATATTTACCGTAAGCAACGCCATCATTTTAAACGCAGAATATAAATTTGTTTTAACTGCGCTTGATACAACCGAAACGGCACCAACAGGGCCGCTTAAATCCGAAACGCCGTATGTTCCGGTTATAAGGTCATAAACAGAAAGGAAAACCATTCTTGCATAAGAAACAAAAACATTTCCTGCGTTGGAAATAACGTTTAACGGAGTTTTTTCTTTACCTAAAAGCCAAAAATCCATAACAATATATTGTTTTCCCTCATAACCCTCGGTATCAAAGGTAACGGAAAGATTAACTGTTTTTCCGTTTCGTTGAACCGTCATATCCACACTGCCGTCTTTAGAACGTGATAAGCCTGTTTGAACATCTGTTGTTGTATAAACTTTCATACCGTCTATACTTTTAATTTTATCGCCTGCCTGCAAGCCGTATGATGAGCTGACTGCATTTTCGTCAAACTTTGCAACCGTGGTTGTGCCTATACTTGACTGGCTGCAAATTAAACCGAAAATTATTATAAAACCTAAAATTAGATTCATTAACGCACCGGCAACCACAACAAAAAGTCTTGCCCACACGCTTTTTTTGGAAAAAGAGCCGTCTGCTTCGGATTCCTCGCTTTCCCCTTCCATAGCACAATAACCGCCTATCGGAAAAAGACGCCAAGAATATTGAGTTTCTTTTTTCTTAAAAGAAATTATTTTAGGTCCCATACCTATTGCAAATTCATTAACACGAATTTTCATTAACTTGGCGGCAATAAAATGCCCGCCCTCGTGAATAATTATTATTAATTCAAAAAATAAAATTGCAATTAAAACGGGATAAACCGAACTCCAAACAGAAGTCAAATTCACCACTCCTAAAGATTATATTCAAGCATTAACGGTATTTCTTACAAATTCTCTTGCCTGTTTATCTGCTTCAAGCACATCTGCCAATGTAAAATCTTTCACATCTGCAGCTTTAAGCATAGCCTCTTCATTAAGATATGCAATGTCTGTAAATTTAATTTTGCCATGAAGAAAAAGTTTTACGCTTTCTTCGTTTGCACCGTTAGCTGCTGCAGGATGCAAACCGCCCATTGCAATAGCATTTTTACAAACATTAATACATTTAAAAGTATCGTAATCCGGTTCAAAAAATGTTAATTTACCGTAATCGGCAAGAGATAAAGGAGCCACGGGGCTCGGCTCACGCTCCGGATAAGTAAGAGCATACTGAATAGGGATTCTCATATCCGGCACACCAAGTTGTGCAATAACCGAATTATCCTGATAAACTATAGCGGAATGAACAACCGATTCCCTGTGAACAACGATTTCAATATCTTCATTAGGCATATCAAAAAGCCATTTTGCTTCAATAAACTCCAAGCCCTTATTCATCATTGTGGCAGAATCTATGGTTATTTTTGCGCCCATATCCCAATTTGGATGTTTTAAAGCGTCTGCCGGAGTAACGTTTTCAAGTTCTGACAAAGTTTTGCCAAAGAACGGTCCGCCGGATGCGGTTAATATTATTTTTTTCACAGCTTCTTTTCTCGGACTGCCCTGCATTGCCTGAAAAATAGCCGAATGCTCGCTGTCTACAGGCAAAATCGAAACACCGTTTTCTTTTGCGGCATTTGTTACAAGATGACCGCCGGCGACAAGTGTTTCCTTATTGGCAAGTGCGATTGTTTTTTTAGCCTTAATTGCCTCTAATGTAGGTTGAAGTCCAATCATTCCCACAACCGAATTAAGAGTAATATCGGCGCCGTCATATATAGCACATTCAATAAGGCCGTCCATACCGCAAACAACTTTTGTATTTGTGTCGGCAATTTTAGTTTTTAAATCGGAAGCAGCATCCTCATTCATCATACAAACAAGTTCAGGATGAAACTCTCTGACCTGCTGTTCAATTTTATTAACATTTGTATTTGCCGTTAAGCATTTAACGTCATAACCGTGCATTCTGCAAACATCAATAGACTGAACGCCTATTGAACCGGTTGAACCTAAAATTGATATTTTTTTCATATCAAGCACCTCAACAAAAAGCAATTAAAGCAACTGCATATGTAAGCGGAATTGTGAATAATGATGAATCAAATCTGTCCATAACTCCGCCGTGCCCCGGAAAGATTTTTCCAAAATCTTTAACGCCGAAGTTTCTTTTAAGAACAGACGCACTTAAATCGCCCATCATACCCATAAACGAAACAGGAACGCTTACGCACGCAAGAACGATTGTTTGAGTTTTTGTTAAAGTAACAGCGGCAAGCTTATTATAAAGCACCATAGCCACAACATTTAATACAAGGGCAAAAATCAAGCCGCATACAGCACCCTCCACTGTTTTCTTTGGGCTGATGTTAGGACTCATTTTATGTTTGCCAAACGCCATTCCGCCAAGTTGAGCACCGCTGTCTGTTCCTAAAGCACAAATAAGTCCGAAGAAAATTAAATAGATGCCGAATTGCTCATTATCCGCAAACATATCACGAAGGCGAATAAACACGGAAAATCCATAAGGAACAAGAACAGAAGCAAAAGCAGAAATTGCCACATCCTCAAAACTTGTGTGAGAATAGCCCTTTAACATAGCAAGCAAAAATGCAAGCACAACCGCAATTATGTAAACAACACCGGGAACAGCACCGATTACACCGGACCACGTACTTTCGCTTACAATAGGAAGCAAAACTTTGCCGCTTGCAAAAAAAGGAACGCAAGCCGAAAAAGCAGTGCCTGCAATTAAAAGAAATCTATTTTTCACTTTTGCGCATTTCATAATTTCATTTGTGGCAACAGCCGAAAGAAATGCAATAACAACAACAAATAAAGGTGTATTTATTTGCCAAACAACAATGGCGAGTAACGCAAGTAATACTGCCGCCGTAATAACTCTTTGTTTCATTTTTTATCCTCCGAATCTGCGGTTTCGTTTTTCAAATTCAGCAAGTGCACTGTGTAAATCCTTTTCTGTAAAATCAGGCCACAAAACATCGCTGTACCAAAACTCACTGTAAGCTGCCTGCCACAAAAGGAAATTTGAAAGTCTTTCTTCACCGCTGGGGCGAATTATTAAATCGCAATCAGGCGCAGTGTAAACATTATTGCTTATATCATCTTCCGTAATTAATGTTTTACCTGAAGCAATAAGCTTATTTACGGCTGAAACAATTTCCTGCCTGCCGCCGTAATTAACGGCAAGATTAATTATTGTGCCTGTTCTGGAATCAGTGGTTTCAACAGCGTCATCCATTAGTTTTAAAAGGTCGGGGCTGATACCCTCACGCTCGCCTACGAAGTGAATACGCATATTTCCGCTTTCTTCCAAATCTTCCTTTGCCTCAATTAAATAATCGTGAAAAAGTTTCATTAAAGCGTCAACTTCTTCTTTGGGGCGCTTCCAATTTTCGGTAGAAAAAGCATAAAACGTTACTTCTTCAATACCGAGTCTGCCGCATTCTTTTGAAATCTTTTTAAAAACATCGGCGCCCACTTTATGACCGGCGGTTCTTGGCAAACCGCGCTTTTTTGCCCATCTGCCGTTACCGTCCATAATTATGCCCAAATGTTTCGGAAGAAGAGAAAATTCTGTTTTTACCTGTTCTTTTTTATTAAAAATAGCCATTTTTATTGCTCCTTTAAAATGACAGAACGGCGGAGGAAATCCCCCGCCTTTATTTTAGAAAAATTAAATTGAAAGAACTTCCTGCTCTTTTGCTTTTTCCATTTCTTCAATTTGTTTAATATAACTGTCTGTTATATCTTGAAGCTTTTTCTCTCCGTCTTTTTGGTCATCCTCTGTAATCTGGTTATCTTTTTTTAGCTTTTTAATATCATCCATAGCGTCACGGCGAACGTTGCGAACTGCAACCTTGCCTTCTTCTGCACGCTTAGAAATATCTTTAACAAGTTCTTTTCTGCGTTCTTCCGTTAATGCAGGGAAAGCAAGACGAATAACTTTACCGTCGTTACTTGGATTAATTCCGATTTCGGCAGTGTTAATTGCCTTTTCGATTTCTTTAAGTGTGCTTGCATCCCACGGTTGAATCATAAGCATTCTCGGTTCCGGAACGCTGATTGCAGCCATTTGATTTAACGGAGTAGGTACGCCGTAATAATCAACCGTTACTCTGTCTAAAATAGCAGGGTTTGCACGACCTGCACGAACAGCCTTATAATCTCTGTTTAAAGAATCAAGGCATTTTTCCATTTTTTCTTTCGTTTTATTAAATACAGTTTCCATTACTAAAACCTCCGTTAATTATTACTTACAACTGTACCGATAGGTTCGCCCATAACGGCTTTAACAACATTTTCAGGGTCTTCCTCAAGGTTAAACACAACGATTGACATATCGTTATCTTTACAAAGTGAAAATGCGGTTGAATCCATAACCTTTAAATCTCTGTTAATAACTTCTTTAAATGAAACGGTATCAAACTTAACCGCATCGTCATATTTATTCGGGTCTTTATCATAAACGCCGTCAACATTAGTTGCTTTAAGCAAAGCATCTGCATTAATTTCAACGCTGCGAAGAGCGGCAGCAGTGTCTGTTGAAAAGAAAGGTGAACCTGTGCCGCAACCGAAAATAACAATTCTGCCTTTTTCAAAATGACGAATTGCTTTATTTCTGATGTACGGTTCGGCAATTTGCCTCATTTCAATAGCTGTTTGAACTCTTACATCTGCGCCAAGCTGCTCAAGTGCATCGCAAAGTGCAAGTGAATTCATTGCCGTTGCAAGCATGCCGATATGGTCTGCCCTTGCACGGTCCATACCCTCGCTTGTTCTGCCGCGCCAAAAGTTTCCGCCGCCGACTACAATGCCAACCTGAACTCCTAAATCGGCAACTTTTTTAACTGATTTACAAATTTTTACAACTGTTTCATTATCAATGCCTGTTCCCTTTGAACCGGCAAGAACCTCTCCGCTTAATTTTAACAAAATGCGTTTATATTGAGTGCTCATATCAGACCTCCGTTTTTTTATATTATATATAATAATATAAATTAAGTTTAAAGTAAATAGTTTAAGATGAAAAAACTCCCTAAATTTAACAGTCGATATTTGTTAAAGATACCGATAAAAAAACAAGGGCACACCGCTTAAAGAATAATTAAACACCTTTATGCCGTATGCCCAAAATATTTTATTTAGTTCTCGCTTTTAATTTGAGTATATCCGTTAATCAACGAATAATCACGCATATTGATAACGCCGTCTTTGTTAATATCAAGCCTGTAACCATTATCTAAATCAGCAACATTTTTGTTAATGTTCGGTTTAAACAAAGGCACAAGAACTCTTTGAAGATATATCGTTTCGCCGCCGCATCTTGTGCAGTTATAAATAAATGTTTCGCCGCTGTCGCTCTTCTTTGTAAATGTGTAGTTATGACCCAATGCATCCAAAATAACAGTTTCGTTTGAGCCGCAACGCTTGCAAACAACCGTAGCCGTGCCGCTTTCCGTGCAGGTAGGTGCAGTTTCAACCGTTTGATTTTCCGTATCCAAATCATGACCCAAAGCATTTACGGTTTCCTCAACAACCTCGCCGCAATTAGCACAAGTGCCTGATGCTGTGCCGTTATCAATACAAGTAGGTTCTTTTATGTACTTATAATCCTGTGCATTTGAAATATCATGTCCCAATGCGTTAAGAGTGTAAGAAACCTTATCTCCACACCGTGTACATGTTCTTGTTCCTGTTCCCACGCTTGTGCATGTTGGCTCTTTCAAGACTTCGGATTCTTCATAATTATGGCCTAATTTTGCAATAGGAACATCCAAGGTATTGCCGCAATTTTTGCAGGTACGTGTTTTTGTACCTGTGTTTGTGCAATCCGGTTCTTTTGTTACAACGCCCTCATCATAATCATGACCGGTCATTAAAATTGTTTCATCTTCCACTTTCTTGCAAACAGTACATGTTCTTTCAACTGTTCCGTTTGCAGTGCAGGAAACAGGCGAAATTTCAAATTCTGTGTAATAACCTTCTACCCATTCATTATGAGTGCAAACGGTTGATTCCTCGTTGCAAACAGAGCATTTGTAATAAGTGTAAGTATGTCCGTCATCGGTATCATAGGATTGAGTTACAACATTTTTATGACCCAAAGCCGCAACCTCCTGCGTGAAGGTTTCGCCGCATCTTGAACATGTTCCGGTTTGACTTCCGGCTTCTGTGCAAGTTGCCGGTACTTCGGAAGTAACCTTACCCATTTTATGGCCTGTAGTAAACTGACTGTCTGTTTTTCCGCAAATTTTGCAGGTTTTTGTTACACGCAAAACCGTAGTACATTTTCCCGTGTATGTTTCGTCGTAATTGCCATCTACCCATTCATTATGTGTATAAATGCAATTCTCCTGTCCGCATCTGCTGCATTCCTGATATTCGTAAATATGACCGTCCGCCTCTGTCATATCGGCAGTATTAAAGGTTTTAAAATCATGACCTAAAGCGTCAATTTCTTCTGTTCTTACTACTGCGCCGCAATCATCACAAACAATATTTTTAGAGCCTTTTTCGGTACAGGTAGGCTCTAATGTTATTACCTCGCTGAGATTATCATGAGCGCACGGGTCTAATGACACAAATCCGTAATTATGCTCGTTTGCATATGTTTGTGTAGTTGACTGTGAATGACCGTAAAACACCAAACTTTGCTGACTGCCGTTAAACGGGTCCTCATTTATCAAGCCTTCAAAAGTGCATTCGCTGTTATTAACCGTAACCTTTGAAATTAAGCCATTATTGGCAAATGACCTGGTTCCGATTTTCACAACTCTTTGAGGCAATTCTATTGTTTGAATTTTACAATTAAAGAAAGAATAAGTTGATATTTCTGTTATGGAATCGGATAAGGTAACTGTTGAAACGCCGCTGTCTCTGAAGCAGCTATTACCCGTTGAAGACAAACCTGTGCCGAATGTAACCGATTTAAGATTTGTGCAATCTGCAAAAACATAACCCGTTTCAATAGAACCCAGTCTTGTTTTACCAAAACTTGTTACACTGTCGGGAATAACAATTTTAGTAAGGGAAGTACATTTTTGAAACGCATATGAACGAATTGTTTGAAGGTTTGACGGTAATGTAACATTATTCAGCAAAGGACATTCGGCAAACGAATAATCGCTTATTGTTTTAAGTGTTGACGGCAATGTAACGCTTGTTAAAACAGACATATTATAAAACGCTCTGTCGCCTATGCCGGTTATACCCTCATTAATAACAACTTTAACGCACTCGGTTTTAAAATCATACCAAGGAACATGGTTAAGAGTTGTTTGACCGTAATCCTTAATGCTGCCCGAACCACTGATTGTTAAAACCTTTGTGTCTTTATTATAGCTGTATGTTACACCTGTGCCGCAGCTGCCCGATGTAGCCGAAGCCGCAAAAACAGCATTTGAACCGAAACCCGCAAATGCTCCAATGCAAATTACAAGTGATAAAAAAACAGCCAAAACTCTTTTTTTCATAATTTTTACTCCCAAATTTTGCTATATAACAATTATAACAAAGTAAAATGGCAATGTAAATACAAAAACAAAAAGGGCGTTTAACAGAATTATGCATAAAATTTTGTACATAATGCCATAAACGCCCACATTAACAGTTAATTATTAGGTTTTTTCATTGATTTTTTACCGGTAAACAAGGAAACGCCGAAAATTGCCAATAATAAAATAAGAGCAAAAATCATCCATCCGATTCTTACCGCCAAAATCTGACCTGCAAAGAAATCGTAATAACCTTTAAGGTAAACAACGGTTACTATTAACGGCAAAACATATTGCATATAAACTCTTGCCCACTTGGGTAACTCCAAGCCTGTGCCGGTATTTGCCTCTTTTAAAAAGTTTTCAAATCCCCAGCCGTTTTTACGAACGCAAAACATTAAAAACAGCAAACTGCCGAGAGGCAACAGGTTATAAGAAACTATAAAGTCTTCCAAATCCATTATACTTGTTCCTGCACCCAATGGCTGAACCTTTGTCCACAAATTATAGCCTAAAACAGCAGGTGCCGAAATTAAGGTTACTATTATGAAATTTACAAAAACAGATTTCTTTCTGCTCCAACCTTTCATATCAATAAATGTTGCAATTAAATTCTCAAAAACAGCAACAACTGTAGACAGAGCCGCAAAAGACATAAATACAAAGAACATTGTTCCCCAAACTCTGCCGCCTTTCATTTGATTAAACAAATTAGGCAATGTTATAAACAAAAGAGATGGTCCCGAATCGGGTTGAACACCAAAAGCGAAGCATGCGGGAATAATAATAAAACCTGCTGTTAAGGCAACAAAAGTATCAAGCACCATAACGCTTACAGCCTCACCCGCCAGCTTTTTCTTTTTATCAAGGTAACTGCCGAATATTTCCATAGCGCCTATGCCCAAGCTGAGAGTAAAGAAAGCATGGCTCATAGCGGCAAACACAGCAGTGCCGAATCCCTGCCCGGCAACAGCCTTAAAATCGGGAACAAGATAGAATTTATACCCCTCCCCAGCGTTTGGCAATGTTGCAGAATTAATTGCAAGCGCAAGCATTAATATTATAAGTAAACTCATCATAACCTTGGTTACTTTTTCAACGCCGTTTCGCACACCGAGAGCGCAAATACCAAAAGAAATAACAATAGCAATGAATGCCCAAAGCCCCATAGTTTGAGGTTGAGAAAGCATTGTGCCAAACATATCGCCAACGCCGTTAACATCAAGGCCGGCAAGTTTACCGGTTAATTCCAAATACGCATAATAAAGCATCCAACCGGCAACCATTGTGTAAAAGGACATCAAAAGAAAACAACCGATAATACTAATCCATTTTAAACGATGCCATTTTGTACCCTTTGGTTCTAACTTTTCAAATGCTCTGCCCATACCCAACCGGCTGCCTCTGCCTACTGCAAATTCAGAAACCAAAATGGGAAAACCAAGCAAAACCAAGAATATTAAATACATTACAATGAATGCGGCACCGCCGTACATTCCGCAAATATAAGGAAATTTCCAAACATTTCCTATTCCCACGGCACAGCCTGCTGAAACCAAAATAAACCCAAGCCTTGAGCCAAACTTTTCTCTTTCCATAATAAACTATCCTTTATAGCAAACATTTATAGCAAACATTTTGTGCAAAGCACAGCCAAACAATGATAACATAACATTCACATTTTTTCAAGCAAATAAAAATGAGCAAATATTGTTTTAAATATTGAAAAAACAAAGTCCTAATATTATAATATAAAATATAAATTTCGGAAAGAGGAAAAAACATGAACATTTATTCAGCCGTTAAATCGTTAACAAACTATGCAATATCAAACCAAATGATTGAAAAAGAAGATGAAATTTGGGCAATTAACAGAATTTGCGAAGCGTTAAATTTAGATTCTTTTGAAGACTGTGAAGCAACAAGCACCGACTTGCAGGAAATTTTATCATCAATTTTAGATTTTGCAATACAAAACGGGCTGTGCGAAGACAGTGTTGTTTACCGTGATTTGTTTGATACAAAAATTATGGGTTTGCTTACTCCAAAGCCAAGCGAAGTTATTTCCGAATTTTACAAGCGTTACGAATCCTCACCAAAAGAAGCAACAGACTACTATTATAAATTAAGCAATGACAGCGATTATATTCGCCGATACAGAATTAAAAACGACATTAAATGGATTACAAAAACGGACTACGGCGACATTGATATTACAATAAATCTTTCAAAGCCGGAAAAAGACCCAAAAGCCATTGCAGCGGCTTTAAAAATGAAAACCACATCTTACCCCAAATGCCTGCTTTGTAAAGAAAATGAAGGTTATGCCGGCAGAATCAACCACCCTGCACGCCAAAACCACAGGATTATTCCTACAGAACTGGGCGGTGAAAAATTCTTTATTCAATATTCGCCGTATGTTTATTACAACGAACATTGCATTGTTTTTAATGCAGAACACACACCGATGAAAATAGACCGCAGTGCATTTGCAAAACTGCTTGATTTTATTGAAAAATTTCCGCATTACTTTATAGGTTCAAATGCCGACTTGCCGATAGTAGGCGGTTCAATTTTAACCCACGAACATTTTCAAGGCGGCAATTACGAATTTGCAATGGCAAAAGCACCTGTTGAAACAAAAGTAACGTTTAACGGATTTGAAGATGTTAGCGCCGGCATAGTAAAATGGCCTATGAGTGTTATAAGAATAAGCGGAAAAAGCAAGGAAAGACTTGTTGATTTAGCAGATAAAATTCTTAACGCTTGGCGCAACTACACAGATGAAGAGTCATTCATTTACGCAAATACAAACGATGAGCCGCACAACACAATAACACCTATTGCAAGAATGAGAAACGGCGAATTTGAATTTGACCTTGTTTTAAGAAATAACATTACAACAGATGAATGCCCGTTAGGATTTTATCATCCACACCCCGAATACCACCACATTAAAAAGGAAAACATAGGATTAATAGAAGTTATGGGTCTTGCGGTTTTGCCAAGCAGACTTAAAAATGAAATGGCTGAATTGGCGGACGCTATGGTAAACGGAAAAGATATCGGCGAAATTCCGTCTATTGCAAGCCATAAAGAATGGGCAGAAATGATAATGAATAAATACGACATTACAGCAGATAACTGCCACGAAATTTTGCAAAAAGAAATAGGCACTGTTTTTGCATCTATTTTAGAGCAATGCGGTGTTTATTCAAGAGATGAAAACGGCAAAGCCGGATTTATTAAATTTATTGAAAGCGTTAAATAAATGTACAATTATCACAACCACACATTCAGATGCCACCACGCAAAGGGTACCGACGAAGAATATGTTATTAAGGCAATAAAAAACGGATATAATGAAATAGGATTTTCCGACCACGCACCTTATATTTTTCCAAACGGTCATACAAGCACATTCAGAATGGAACTTGATAAAACAAAAGATTATGTTTCAAGCGTGATGAAGCTGAAAGAAAAATACAAAGATAAAATAGAAATTAAATTAGGATTTGAAGTTGAATACTACCCAAAATTAATTAAAAAAGAATTGGAATATTTAAAAAGTTTTCACTATGATTTTATAATTTTGGGTCAACATTTTGTTGATAATGAATATGAAGATTATGCCAAATATTCAGGCACTCAAACAGATTCCGAAGAAACACTTTGCAAATATGTTTCGCAGGTTATCGAAGCGGCAAAAAGCGGTGAATTTACTTACATTGCACACCCTGATTTAATTAATTTTACAGGCGACAAATGTATTTACAAAGCAAAAATGGAACAAATGATTACAGCCTTGAATGAAATTGACATTCCCATTGAATTTAACTTTTTGGGATTTACAGACAAAAGGAATTATCCTAACAAAGACTTTTGGGAAATTGCCGCAAAAACAGGCAACGAGGTTGTTATCGGCTTAGACGCTCATAATCCAAACGTTTATGATGACAAAATAAATCTTAAAAAGGCAAACGATTATTTGAAAAAATTAAATATAATTCCGCAAAAGGAAGTAAAATTAATTCCTTGGAATCACAAATAAAAGAAAAAGCAGGTTAAGGCAATGAAACAGCCGTAGCCTGCTTTTATTTTTACTGCCTGTCGGCATTAACATTAAGCAATTTAAAATGATTTTTATTTATTTTTATAATTCCGGCTTTTTGTAAATTTAAAAGTTCCACCGTCATTGCCGAACGTTCCACACACAAATAATCGGCAAGTTCACGGCGATTGAAAGGAATATCAAATTCAAAAGAACCGCATCTAACAGATTCGGCAGAAAGGTATGATAAAATTTTATCTTTTGTTTTTCGCTTACTCAAATGTGTTACTTTGTCATTATATACCAAAATTTTTCTTGAAAGTATTTTAATTAAATTATAATTAATTTTGCTTTTGCACAAGTAATCTGAGGAAAACACACTGCTCATATTTATAAATAAAACTTGGCAATCTTCATTTGCTTCCACGCTTACATTCAACGGTATATTTCCAAGGCTTGCAAACACCTCGCCGAAAAAATCACAACATTTTAAATTTGTAATAATGTTTCTGTTTCCCCAAACATCCTCCTGAACAACAAGGGCACTGCCGTTTAGTAAAAGTCCAAGACTTTCGGTTTTATCACCGGCATGCATAATAAACTCACCCTTTTTATATGCCCTGATGCCATGGCTTACACTTGAAAAAAACATATTAATTTCATCTTCTGTTAACCCATTAAAAAGCACACAATTATTTAAAATTTCCATATATTTCATTATAAAATCACCGTATTTTGTTGCAATTCCAACATATTTAACAACTCAATTATACTATAATGATGCCACACAAGCAAATAACATAAACAAAAAGGAGTTTTAAATATGATTAGAAGAATTATTCAAATAGATGAAGACAAATGCAACGGCTGCGGTGCATGCGCAAATGCTTGCCATGAGGGTGCAATAGGCATGGTTGACGGCAAAGCAAAACTTTTGCGTGATGATTACTGCGACGGACTTGGCGACTGTTTGCCGACATGTCCTACGGGAGCAATTACTTTTGTTGAGCGTGAAGCTGCAGAATATGACAAAAAAGCAGTTGAAGAAAATATGAAGAAAAAAGAAAAAATTTCTCATCAACACATTAACCACGGTTGTCCGGGCAGTGCTTTGCGCACTTTTAATAAAAACAGCGGTAATTTAAATATTGACAATACTGTTGCACCTGTTTCACAACTGGGTCAATGGCCATGCCAAATCAAGCTTGTACCTGTTAACGCACCGTATTTTGACGGTGCAGACTTACTGATTGCGGCAGATTGCACAGCTTATGCTTACGCTAATTTACACAATGAATTTATGAAAGGTAAAATTACAATTATCGGCTGCCCGAAACTTGACGATACAGATTACAGCGAAAAACTTGAATCTATAATTAAAACCAACAATATAAAAAACGTTACAATTATAAGAATGGAAGTTCCCTGCTGCGGCAGACTTGAAAATGCGGCAAAGTCTGCACTTCAAAAAAGCGGAAAGTTCATTCCGTGGCAAGTTGTTACAATTTCTGTTGACGGCAAAAAATTATAACAAGAAGGCTGAAGAACAAATTCTTCAGCCTTTTTATATTTTGAAAATATTTTTACTTCTAAAACCATTCTTTTTCATTTTGAACATAAGTTTGATAAAATTCTTCATCAGACTTTGTTAAATAAAGTATTCCCTCAATAAGGCCGATAACTTCCATAACAAAAGCACCGATACCAAAGGTAAGAAGCGACACTAAAAGCATAATAACGGCACTTTTTGTATAGCCGAGATAAAACTTATGAATACCTAATGAACCAAGAAAAATAGCAAGTAATCCTGCAACAAGTTTATCCTTGGCAGGTGCAGAGTTAATATTAGCCTGCTGATATGTCGGTTGTTGTGTGCCCTGCTGATTATATGAATTATATTGATTACTCTGCTGTGTATTCGGATTATAATATACATTTGGGTTTTGCCCGTTATTTTGTGCCGAATTAGTAGGAGTTCCGCAGTATGGGCAAAAAGCAACATTATCATCAATATTGTTAGAACAATTTTTGCAAATCATAAATTAACCTCATTTCATTATTACACATTAAGTTTAACATATATAAACTAAATTTACAAGACAATAAAATTACCCACAATAATTAAACAACAAAGTAAATCAAAGTCGTTGAATATAGCCGGTTTTTTCTATGCTGTTGTAACCGTTTTTTCTATAAAATTTATGTGTGGACATCTTTTTTGAACCGGTAAGCAACATCATTTTATAGCAATTATTTTCAACTGCGATTTGCTTTGCAAAAGAGAGGCATTGTGAAGCGAGCCCTTTCTTTCTGAAGTCCTTATGAGTAACAACATTTTCAATTAAAGCATAAGGTTGTTGATTATGAGTAAGATTTGGAATAATAACACAAACACAAGAAGAAACAATTTCACCGTTTTCCTCTGCCACAATAATATGATGATTTTTATCTGCAATAATTTCATTCCATATTTTTTCATTATTCTCTGTTTTCGGCATAATCTTGTTATTGTGCAAATGAGTATACAATTTGCTTAATCCGTCAAAATCGTTAATATTTGCTTCTCTTACCATATTACCACCCAAGCAAATAATAACACATATATCAAATTCAGGCAAGAAAAAAGAGCATCTCAAATGAGATGCTCTTAAATGTTTAATTAGCCGTTGATTTGCTTTGCGATTATGCTGTTATTCTTTCATTTTGTCCGTTTTCGTAAAGGTATTCCGGAGAAATATCAATATCGCCGTCATTCCATACCGGAATACCATAATCAATATAAACGCTTTTGAATACATCAACGTCTTTTAGCGGAACAAAAGCCGGTTTTTCCAAAATCGGCTTAAAATCAAACACTTTTGCTTCGCCGTTGTTAAATCTAACCCATAACAAATAATTATCCATAGGTCTTACACCGGACACTTTCAATTCAGGTGTTTTGCTACCGGCATAAGCAATACCATCTAAAATATACATAAAATCACACTTTCTAATTATCTTAAAGGCTCTATTTTTCCAAAAGGTTCTTGTCTTACAGCCTTATTCCATGCCTTATATAATTCTTCTTCGTGAATAGCAGCCCACGCTTGAACTAATTTTAATTGTTTAACCGGTAAACTTCCTACCAACAATTCACCATCCACGCCAACCGATGCTTCATATTCTGCATAATAAACGTAAAAATAATGTAATAAATATGTGTATCCTGTTGACAGTTTAAAAACTTATTTTTTATCCTTGATTAATGGTTTTATAGCATTATAAATCTGTGAAGCTTTTTTATTGTTATTGCCCGGAAAAGCTTTAACTAAATTGTTATGTATGCCCATTTTTGTTTTGTAATTGCAAATTATATTGTACACTTTCAGTGCTTCTTTTTCGCTGACTATTCCTGTTAGCACCTTTGCTACTTCATCTTTGTTTCTGTCAATTGAGTTAATTGAATCAATTCTTTTTATAACAACATTTCTACCCTTCCAAAATTCGCAAACCGCATCATATCCCTTGTCATTAGATATAATGAAATATTTTTTGGATCCATTCTCTGCTATACAATGACCGAGATATGTTGCAAGCTGAAAATCCAAAGCATTGGCTGTACCGACCTTTACTTTAATAAAATTCACTTTCGCATCAATTTTATCTAATTCTTTATGCAAATCAATTGTTATCGAATTTGCTTTTTCACTATAAAAAATGTGAAAATCATCGTTTTCATTAAGGTCTAATTTAGAAATGCCACTGATTCCGGCTGAATTAACATTTTCAAAATCAACAAAATATTCAGACATAAATATCTCCTCCTAATGTAATACTATCACACAATAACCCTACATTCAAGAAAAAAGAGCATCTCGTTTGAGATGCTCTTGAATATTAACCGTTGATTTGCTTTGCAATTTCTTCTGCAAAGTTTTCTTCTCTCTTTTCAAGGCCGTCGCCTTTCATCATTCTGATGAAGCCGTTAAGTTTAATTTCTGTGCCGAGTTCTTTAGCAACTGAATCTACATAGCCTTTAACAGAACCTTGGAAAAGGTCTGAACGAACAAATTCTTGATCTACGAGGCAGTTTTCTTTATAATACTTGCCCATTTTACCTGCAGCAATTTTTGCAAGAACTGCTTCAGGTTTGGAAGCCATTTTAGGGTCTTCTTTCATCTGTGCTGCAAGAATGCCTTTTTCATGTTCAACAACTTCTGCAGGAACAGATGCTTCGTCAAGATAAGATGGGTTCATAGCTGCAATTTGCATTGCAACGTTTTTGCCCATTGCTTCAAATTCTGCTGTTGCAGCTTTTGATTCGTCTGCAACATCAAAGCCAACCATAACGCCTACTGAACCGCCGCCGTGAATGTATGTTGAAACAACGCCGTCCATTCTTTCAAAACGGCGTATTTTCATATTTTCACCGATTGAAAGAACAAGGTCATTAAGAGTTTCTGTAACTGTTCTGTCTGTGCCGTCAAACTTTTCTTCTTTAAGAGCGTCAACATCTGCAGGATTTGTTGCAAGAATTGTTTTAGCAACGCCTTCAACAAAGTTCATAAACTTTTCGTTTTTAGCAACAAAGTCTGTTTCAGAGTTAACTTCAACAACTACGCCTTTTTTAGCCTGTTCGTCATAATAAGGAAGAACAACGCCTTCAGCAGCAATTCTTGTTGCTTTCTTTTGTGCTGCGGCAAGACCTCTTTCACGAAGGAAGTCGATTGCCTTGTCCATATCGCCGTCAGCCTCTGTAAGAGCCTTTTTACATTCCATCATACCAACGCCTGTCTTCTCACGAAGCGCTTTTACGTCTTGAGCTGTAAATGCCATTTTTAATCCTCCAAACCAATATAGTTATTATTTATAAATATAAATTATTCAGCTGTTTCTTCTGCTGTTTCTGCTTCTGCAGCAGCTTCTTCTGCTGTATCCTGACCGTCACGGCCTTCGATAACTGCAGATGCCATTGCGCCTGCAATAAGTTTTACAGCACGGATAGCGTCATCATTACCCGGAATAACGTAATCAATTTCATCAGGGTCGCAGTTTGTATCAACAATAGCAACGATTGGAAGACCGAGTTTAATTGCTTCTGAAACAGCAATTCTTTCTTTTCTTGGGTCAACGATAAACATTGCATCCGGAACTTTTTTCATTTCTGTGATACCGCCGAGATACTTTTCAAGCTTTTCGATTTCAAGTTCAAGACCTGTAACTTCTTTTTTAGGAAGAAGGTCAAAAGTGCCGTCTTCACGCATTTTTTTAAGTTGAGCAAGACGAGCAACACGGCCACGGATTGTTTTGAAGTTTGTAAGCATACCGCCAAGCCAACGAGCGTTAACATAAGGCATTGCGCAACGTTCTGCTTCTTCTTTAACAGATTCCTGAGCCTGCTTTTTCGTACCTACGAAAATAATTGAGCCGCCTTCTGCAGCAAGATCACGAACAAACATATATGCTTCATCAAGCTTCTTAACTGTTTTTTGAAGGTCGATGATGTAAATGCCGTTACGTTCTGTGAAGATGTATTCAGCCATTTTAGGGTTCCATCTTCTTGTTTGGTGTCCGAAGTGAACACCTGCTTCTAAAAGTTGTTTCATTGAAACTACGTTTGCCATTGATTTTTCCTCCTTTAAGGTTAATCCTCCACCTGCCCTATGGCAAAATCCCGCATTAAGCACCTTAGGATTAAGAGCAAGGTGTGTGTTTATGTGCAAGTATTGCTTTTGCACGCTGAAACATTTTAACACAAGATTAACCGTAAATCAAGAAAAATTTGAATATTTTTTTATAAATTATATATATAAATCCCTAACCTGCTTTCGGGCAATGATTTCCAATGTGTTATCAATTGGTGAAAGTTCTGCTTTGCCGTACTTTCTCAATAAAGCGTTTTCAATAATCAAATCCGCAAAATCAGAATTTTTCGGCAAAATCGGTCCATGGCAATAAGTGCCGAACGTATTTTTATATCTAACGCCTTCCGTGCCGTCTTTTCCGTTATTTCCACAGCCCATTAACACTTTACCGAGGGGTTTCAAATTTTTGCTTAAATAGGTTCTACCCGAATGATTTTCAAAGCCCATTATTCTTATTTTTTCTTCTGTTTTAAATATGTAATTACCTATAAGCCTTTTGGATTTGCCAACCGTATAAAAATCAAGAATACCCGTAAAATTCAGCACATCCCCTTTATTTGTTTGATAATATTTGCCCAAAAGCTGAAAACCGCCGCAAACCGCAAGAACACAAACTTCATTTTCTATTGCGCTGTGCAAATTATCAGCCACGCCTTTGCTTAAAGATTTTAAAACCAATCGCTGTTCAAAATCCTGACCGCCGCCTATAAAAATAATGTCATAATTATTTAAATCAAAATATGAATCGGCATACAACAAATCTGTTTTACATTCAATATTACGCCACATTAACCTTTTTTGAAGGCAAAGAACATTGCCGGAATCGCCGTACAAATTAAGCAAATCAGGATATAAATGAGCAATTTTTATAATCATTTCCAAAACGCTTCCTTTTTATATTTTTGCGCAAAATACGGTCGCAAAGCCATCATGGCGGTGTATGTGGGAATTATTACGGTTTTGTTTTTTTGGCACACCTCATAAAAGCGATTATAATCTTTTATTACTTCCGGATTATACCCCTCATATTTCAGCCGAAGCGCCATATCGCCGCTTCTGATACCGAATGTATATATTTTTTTCACTTTGTCACTAACGGGAATTTCCGCATCCCATATCCATGACACATCCTTACCGTCTGCTTTATTATCATTTAAAACAAACACAAGATTTTCAGCGTCTGTGGTTTTTAAATAATTCATTGTTTGAGTAAAGCCCGCCGGATTTTTAACAAGCAACATTTTTAAGCCGCCAAAATTTTCCATTCTGCCGAAAGCGCCGTTAAACCGGGCAACAGCTGTTTCAATTACGTTAGATTCAACACCTATTTCGCTTAAAACAGCCACTGCCGCCAAAGCGTTATAAACATTATAAATACCGCCCAAATTAATTTTTAACAACTTGCAATCATTATTAATTTTTACAATCACGGCAGAATATTCTTCTTCAAGTTCAATAATCTCTTCAACGGCATATTTTGGACTTACACGCAAAAAGCCGCATTGCGAACAACGGTAATTGCCCAAATGGCTGTATGTTTTATAATAAAAATCCAACTTGGAGTTGCAAAAAACGCAATAATCATTATCTCCCTTACCGCCGAAATCAAGAGGCGTATCAACACCGTAAGCAACCCAATTATTACTTAATCGGGACAAACTGAAACTAAGCGAATCGTCTGTATTTAAAATAAGAGTGCAATTTTTCATGTTTTCAGCCCCTGTTTTAATGGCGGATAATGTTGCTGAAACTTCACCGAATCTGTCAAGCTGATCTCGAAAAATATTTGTTACAACCAAATAATCGGCGTCAATAAAAACGCTTACCTTTTTTAATGCATTTTCATCACACTCAATAATTGCATAATTCTTTTTACATTTACCGAATAAATCGGAATTTGATATAAATGACGTTGTAATGCCTGTTATTAAATTTGCCCCCGAACGGTTAATAAAATAACTAAGCCCTGCCGATTTAAGCCCCTGCTCTACAATTCGGGCAGTCGTTGTTTTGCCGTTTGTGCCGGTAATAAGTATAACTTTTACGTTTTTTGCAAGGTGAAACAGTATGTCCTTTTTCAAAAACAAAGCTATTCTGCCGGGCAATGTTGTGGCACCTTTGCCAAATATTTTTAAAATTCGCTGCACAAGTTTGGTAATCAATATAACAATAAACATACTAAATTATATTGAATAGTTTTAAAAATATGATACAATAAAGACGGTGATAATTATGTTAAACAAAATAATAAATATTGTTGAACAAGCAGGAGAAATTTATAAAAACGCCTGCAACGATTTAAATGATTTAGGAATTGAAGACAAAGGCTCATCAGTTAATCTTGTTACAAAATACGATAAAATGATTCAGGATTTTCTGTTTGACGAACTTGCCAGAATTTGCCCCGGATGTTCTTTTTTAGGTGAAGAAGGAAGCGGCAACAAAGAGCTTACCGACGGCTACTGTTTTATAATTGACCCTATTGACGGAACAACCAATTTTATAAAAGGATTTGAGCACAGTGCAATAAGTGTTGGATTGGCAAAAGACAAGGAACTTATTATAGGTGTAGTGCTTGACCCGGATTTAAACAACATTTACTATGCTGAAAAAGGCAAGGGCGCATTTCTTAACGGAAAGCAAATATTTGTTACCCAAAATAAAATGGAAAACAGTGTAGTTTTATTCGGAACATGCCCTTATGACCGAGAACTTGGAAAAAAGACATTCGAACTTACCGAAAAGATTTTTTATAATTCCCTTGAAATAAGAAGAAGCGGTTCTGCAGCACTTGATATTTGTTATGTTGCCGCAGGCAAGGCAGACCTTTACTACGAGCTTATAGTTCGCCCATGGGATTTGGCAGGAGCAACAGTTGTTTTGAAAGAGGCAGGCGGTATTTGCAAAACCGTTGATAACAAAAATATTAATTACAGCGGTGCCACATCTTACGTTTGCGGAAACGAAAATAATTTAAAAGAATTTTTCAACACAGCAGATGGAATATTATAGTTTTAACCGGTATTTAAAAAACACTTTTGGGGAAAAAGTTTATAAAATTTGCCTAAACGGCGGTTTTACCTGCCCAAACAGGGACGGAACGTTAGGTAATAAAGGCTGTATTTTTTGCTCTGCCGGCGGCAGCGGCGATTTTGCCGAAAATGCAAATTTTACTGTTAAAGAACAAATTGAAAACGGCAAAAAACAAGTACAAAACAAAGTAAAAAGCGGAAAATACATTGCATATTTTCAAGCTTTTACAAACACTTATGCCCCTGTTGATGAATTAAGAAATAAATTTACTGCGGCGATTAATCACAAAGACATTGTTGCACTTTCCATAGCAACACGACCTGATTGTTTGCCGAATGATGTTTTGGATTTGTTGGATGAACTAAATAAAATTAAGCCGGTTTTTGTTGAATTGGGACTTCAAACAATTCACGAAAACACAGCAAAATATATTAGGCGCTGTTATGATTTATCTGTTTATGACAAAGCGGTTTTTGAATTAAAAAAACGAAACATTAATGTTGTTACCCACTTAATTTTGGGACTTCCCGGCGAAACAAAAAAAGACATGCTGGAATCTGTTAAATACGTATGCGAAAGAACAGACGGTATTAAATTACAACTTTTACATGTTTTAAAGGGAACAGATTTAGCAAAAGACTACGAAGATGGCAAATTTAAAACACTTGAATTTGACGAATATTTAGATATTATAAAAAGTTGCGTTGAAATAATACCGAACAATATTGTTATTCACCGATTAACTGGAGACGGGCCAAAAAAAGATTTAATTGCGCCCATGTGGAGCGGCGATAAAAAAAGAGTTTTAAATGCAATTAACAGGCTATAAAAAAGCACTTCAACCCATATGGATTGAAGTGCTTTTTATTATTCGTAAAAACCTATTTCCTTAATATAAGGTGTGCTTCTGCTTTGACGAATTACAATTCTTGCACCCACACACTTTTTAGGTCTTAACTTAATAATTTTCTTTGAACCTATAATTGTGCCTGTGCGTACCTTTTTAAACTTGCCGTTTGATTTTTTTACATAAACATCAAACATTTCAACACGTTGAGATTTTGTTATATCCTCTTTCAAAATAACGTATTTAAGTTTCTTCTCGGAATCAAAATCAAAATCAATATATCCCTGCCTATCGTTCAGTTCGCCAAACTTTTGAACAATAATTGGCTTTGCGGTAATTTCTTTGATTTTTTTGCCCAATTCTTTTAATCTTTTTGCATCCTTAGAATGAACAACACCTGTATTTGTGGGTGGAACATTAAGCAAAAGAGTGCAATTATTACCGACGGAATTAATATAAATTTTTAAAAGTTTCTTTACGCTTTTAACTGTTTTATTTTCATCTTTGGACCAAAACCAGCCTTTTCTGATGGATACATCAACCTCAGCCGGATACCAAGCAAGTTTTTCTGCCTTATCAAGCATTGAACGGCTGCCCAAATCCTCGTCCATTTCGTTAATGTTTTGAAGTTTGCCTGCGCCGCTTTCGGAATGCTGGCTGTTTTCACTTACAAACTGCGTATTTTGTAACTCTGTAGGCACTACAGAGTACTCGCTTTTTCTTGTTTTACCGCCCTCATTACCTACCCAACGAACATCGGGTCCGCATATTGCAATATTTGCCTTAGGCTGTAATTTTCTGATTAAATCGTAATATCTGTTCCAATCATATTCAAATTCTTTGGCGTTTGCGCCCTTGGCGCCGTCAAACCAAACCTCGTTAACTTCACCGTAATTTGTTAAAAGTTCGGTTAATTGATTGCAAAAGTAATCATTATATGCTTCTGTTCCATATGATTCTTCGTGCATATCCCAAGGTGAAAGATACACGCCGAAGTTCAAGCCCGCATTATGACATTCCATTGAAACTTCTTTAACAACATCACCGTGAAAGCCGGTATTTTTCACACAAAAATCTGTGTATTGTGATGGCCAAAGACAAAAGCCGTCGTGATGCTTACAAGTTAAAATAACGCCTGTTGCGCCGGCAGATTTTGCACATTTTATCCACTGCTCTGCCTTAATTCTTTTTATTGTAAAATCCTCAACGGTTTCCGTGCCTGCTCCCCATTCTCTTCCCGTGGCAGTATTCATACCGAAATGGAAAAAGAAATAAAAAGGTTTTTCAGCCAAAGCAAGCTGCCTTTCTGACGGAACAACAGAAATATACCTTTCAACCTTGTCGCCGTTAAGCTCAAAGCCGTTATTATCGGTTGTCCAGTTCTTTTCAAAATTATATCCCATAATCTTACTCTTTTCATTTAAAATCAGTGGCCAACGGTTTCAACCGTTCTTGTTTTAAAGTGTTTTCCTCTTTGCTCAACACGCTTGCCGTTTTTTCCGTTATTGTTGTGGGCAATAAAGTCATCTTTATCACATAAATTCCATAAAAGTTTTGAATTTAAGCGCCACATTTTTTCTTTAAAATTCATTTCAAAATCAAATTCACGCTTTTCAACCTGCTCCTCAAGAGGAGTAACAAGAGAAGTGTTTGCACAGTTAACCTCGGTTGCAGCAAGAACGATTATTTTATTATCATTTGGCAAAACAATTTTACTGCCTTTATGAACATCAAGCGTAATTACCCAATAATAAAGACCTTTTGCATATGCCACAGAGCCGTCGTCATTAAGAGAATGAGTTGCCTCAAATCCCAAATGACCGTGCTTAACAAAAGCTGTTTCTTCAAAATCGTACAAATCCCAACCTGCAAACGGTTTATCTGCAAAATTAACTGTTTTTACAATTTTTTCACCGTCTACAACAAAAGTTGATTTTTCACCTGTTAAACCGGCACAAAGAAGTTTTAATTTGTTACAATCCGTTTGAACAACAATTTCATTTCCATTGCCGGAAACAAGGCCGCCGTTTCCCGTTTCAAAAGCAACACCGGCTACATTAACTGTTTTTGGCAGCAATTCTTTGGGAAGCGCCTTATTTTCATTGTTAAATTCAAGATTAACAAAGCTACACTGTGGTTTATTGCCTACAGCAGAAGGTGTTTTCAATTTTAACGAGAATGTTTTAATTTCATAAGGTTTAAAGGAAGTAACAAGTTTTCCGTCTTTAACAGTAGCATCTGCCAAATACTCCTCACTTGCATAAAGTTCCTTTGCACTTTCAATACCTTCGCCCAACGATAATTCAAAATCATTAACAAATTTATTTGAACCTTCATTTAAGCGAACAATAACTTCTTGATTTTCAACATTATGATGAGTTCGTTTAACAGCTCTTATTATTACGTCATTTGTTGAAACGGAGCCGAATGAAAAATCGCTGCCCAAAGTTCCGCTGTGTTTTTCAATAACATTTGCAACAAAAGGCGTTACAAATTCACGTGAGCGCATTTGAGTTTCCGCACCCACGTCGCCTTTGTGGCTGAACAAAGCAAAAGAATATCTGTTTAAGCCCAAATCCATCATAGCCTGCATAGAGTCTATTCTGTAGCTGTATTTAGGCGTATGAACGGCAGTTAAACGCAAAGTGTTATTGCTGAACTTATCCCAACCGTGCTTACATTCGCTTATAACCGAAACGCCGAATTCGCCGCTGTTATCTGTAATATCAGCCCATCGCTGAGCAGGAACTTCAAATAACTTTTCACTCATATTACCTCTTTGAATTGCGCCAAGACCCAAATCAAACGTAGCATTTGGATTTTCCGCTGTAAATGCAAAGCGATTTTTACAAAGTGTGCGCATTGAACGCCATTCTATTTCACTGTAAATATTAACAGTTTCGCTGCCGTCCTCAAGCGTAATATAATTTACAAACTCTGATTTTTTATCTGTTTGCTTAACCTTAACGGCAACCCTTGCAGGTCCGCTTTCCGTAATTTCAAGTGAAGATAAAATCGGATTTCTGTCAGGCTCCTTATTTGCTTCTTTAAAATTCATTTCCCAAGCAGGCCAAGACTTTGAACCGGTATAATTAAACAAACCGAAAATAATAGGCTTATCAAGCAATTCACGTTCATTATCTGTTTTATCTATGATTGATGAAATATCGCCGTTTTTATTAAGAGTTACAATGTATTTTTCATTTTCCAACGAATTGCCGTTAACAGATACACTGCTTTTTACAGGGCAAGGAATATCGGAAGGGCGAACATCATAAACACGTGTACCCAATGATTTAACGTCGACAACAAAAAGAATTTCCGTTATATCATTTTTTATTGAAATAACCTGACTTTTAACCTCTTTTCCGTTATTATCAAAAACACGGACATAAGGTTTGCCGAAATTTTTAAGTTGAATTTTAACAACGCCGTGCCTGTCAAATTCAAGGCTGTTATATACGCTTACGGGAATGCCCACGCAAAAATCCGATTTTAACAAAGTTGAAAATGAACCCGTATAATTTTCTATTTCACCTGCAAATTGATTAATTGACATTGCATAGTCGTTCCAAGAACGCTTGTAAACTCTTTGCACAGAAGTTCCCGGCGTATCATCATGAAATTGATGGGCAATGGCTCTTTTCCAAGCCTTTTCAAGCACATATTCATTATAATCGGCTGTATTATAATATGACGCTTCTACGCCTGCTCTCTCCGCAATGTCTGCCAAATCCTGACATTTAGCATTCCATCTTTTTCCGATTGCACGGGATGTATAACCGCCTACACCATGATTTTGCATAACAAGTTCTGTTTTCCAAACAGGAAGTTTTTCTTTAACTTCTGCCGGCAGTTTTTCATCAATATCATGATAAATTTGGTCGGCACTTGCGGCAACAACTTCAATATCGCTGCCGTCATTTTTTGCTATTTCATCTTCAACAAATTTAACGGATTTTTCTTCAGGAGCACCGCCCCTGTCGCCTATGCCATGGAACAAATACGTCCAATCAAGGCCGTATTTTTCATTTTCTTTAAGCTTATTTAAAACAAAATCCCAATCACGAAGCTTTGTTAACGTAAAGTAATAATCATGAGGATTACAGCTTGCGTATATGTAATTTCCGTCTACGCCCTGCCATTTACCTATATCAAACGGCGTGCCGTATGCACTGCCCCATGCCAGTTTTTGAGTTGTAAAGCCCATTAAATGAGCATGGTGTGCAATGCTTGGAAGTGCCCAACCGAAGCCAAAACAGTCGGGCAAATAAATGTCAACACTTCGTTTTCCGAATTTTTCATCGAAATATGAATTTCCAAAAAGAATATTTCTGAACAATGCTTCGGGAGACGGGCAGTTAACATCGCCGTTTTCAAAAGACGAACCGCAAACATTCCATCTGCCCTGTTTAACATATTCTTTTAACTCTTCAAATAATTCAGGATAATACTCTTCCATCAACTCATAGCGATATGAGCCTTCAAACGAAAAAGTATAATTGGGATATTTTTTAAATAAAGCAAAATTATCTACAAGCGTATCATAAATATACTTACTTACGGTTGTTTCAAAATCCCAAGACCACACAGTGTCTAAATGAGCTGTAGCAACCGTGTAAACTTTTTTCTTTTTACCCATATTTACCCCCAAAGCAATAAATCAAACTGCTACAATATTAACAAGTTTACCGGGAACATAAATTTCTTTTTTAATTTCTTTACCTGCAATAGCGGCTGCGATTTTTTCATCTGCCTTTGCAAGTTCAAGAACCTTTTCTTTAGGCATATCAACAGGAACAACCATTCTTGAACGAACTTTACCCATAATTTGAAGAACAATTTCAACGTTGTTTTCAACTGTTTTTGCATCGTCAAATTCAGGCCATTGTGCCTGATTAACCATGCCGCCGAAATTCATTACATCCCACATTTCTTCTGTAACGTGAGGGGCAAACGGATTAAGAATAATTGTTAAATCTTTAAGTTCTTTCTTTGTTACGCTGCCCTTTTCGTAAATTTTATTAATAAGAGTCATCATAGCGGCAATAGCAGTATTACACTTAAGATTATCAATATCTTCCGTAACCTTTTTAATTGTTTTATGCATAAGCGCCTCTAAATCTTCACTGTATTCGTCTCCGTCAACAACAATTTCCTGAAGATTCCAAAAACGCTCAACAAAACGTTTACATCCCTTAATTGAATCAGAATTCCAAGGAGCAGCCTTTTCAAAATCGCCTATAAACATTTCATAAAGACGCATTGTGTCTGCACCGTATTGGTCTACAATCTCATCCGGATTAACAACATTGCCTCTTGATTTACTCATTTTTTCGCCGTTTTCGCCTAAAATCATACCGTGTGAAGTACGTTTCATATACGGCTCTTTTGTAGGAACAACGCCAATATCATAAAGGAATTTATGCCAGAAACGGCTGTAAAGCAAGTGAAGCGTTGTATGTTCCATACCGCCGTTATACCAATCTACAGGAGACCAATATTCAAGTGCTTCTTTAGACGCAAGTTCTTTATCATTATGGGGGTCCATATAACGAAGGAAATACCAAGATGAACCTGCCCACTGTGGCATTGTATCTGTTTCTCTTTTAGCAGGTCCGCCGCAGCAAGGACAAGTTGTGTTAACCCAATCTGTCATTTTAGCAAGCGGTGATTCGCCTGTATCTGTAGGTTCGTAAGAATCAACGTTAGGAAGTTCCAAAGGCAGTTCACTTTCAGGAATCGGAACGTAGCCGCATTTTTCACAGTTAACAATAGGAATAGGTTCACCCCAATATCTTTGGCGGCTGAATACCCAATCTCGAAGTTTAAAGTTAACCTTTTCTCTGCCTTTACCCTCTTTTTCAAGCCAAGCAATCATTTCCTTTTTAGCGTCCTCAACAGAAAGACCGGTTAAAAATCCGCTGTTAACAAGTTTGCCGGTATAACAATCTGTAAATGCCTGCTGTTGAACATCTTCACCGCCGGCAACAACCTCAATAATAGGAAGATTGAATTTTTTTGCAAATTCCCAGTCTCTTGTATCATGAGCAGGAACAGCCATAATTGCGCCTGTTCCGTAAGAAGTTAATACATAGTCTGAAATAAAAATCGGAATCTCGGTGTCATTAACAGGATTAATGCCCATTACGCCGTTAAGCTTAACGCCTGTTTTATCTTTGTTAAGTTCTGTTCTTTCAAAATCGCTTTTATGTGATGCCTCAACCTGATATGCACGAACCTCGTCCATATTTGTAATGTTATCTGCCCATTTTTCAATAAGAGGATGTTCGGGAGAGATAACCATGTATGTAGCACCGAAAAGTGTATCGCACCTTGTGGTATAAACGGTAAGAGTATCGCCCAACGTGGTTTTAAAATCAACTTCTGCACCGGTGCTTCTGCCAATCCAGTTTCTTTGCTGAACCTTAACCCTATCAATAAAATCAACGTCATCAAGGTCTTTAACAAGCCTGTCTGCATATTCTGTAATTTTAAGCATCCACTGGCTTTGATTTTTACGAATAACTTCAGAACCGCAACGTTCGCAAACGCCGTTTACAACTTCTTCGTTTGCAAGAACACACTTGCAAGATGTGCACCAGTTAACAGCCATTTCCTTTTTGTATGCAAGGCCTTTTTTGAAAAGCTGAAGGAAAATCCACTGAGTCCACTTATAATATGACGGGTCGGTTGTATTAATTTCCCTTGTCCAGTCAAATGAAAAGCCCAATGACTGAAGCTGTTCTTTAAAATGAGCAACATTTTTCTTTGTTACCTCGGCAGGATGAATGTGGTTTTTAATTGCAAAGTTTTCCGTAGGAAGACCAAAAGCATCCCAGCCCATAGGATAAAGAACATTATAACCCTGAAGTCTTTTCTTTCTTGCAACAATGTCAAGCGCAGTATATGAACGGGGATGACCTACGTGCAAACCCTGACCGCTTGGGTAAGGAAATTCAACAAGGCAATAAAATTTAGGAAGTGAGTAATCCTGTTTTGCGGCAAAAGTGTTTTGAGAATACCAAACGTCCTGCCATTTCTTTTCAATCTTTTTAAAATTGTATTCCATAATCAGTCCTCCAAAAACTTTTCTGTATTTAATATTTCTCCGTCTCCCCAAAGATGCTCTAATTTAAAATAATCACGCTGTTCCTTGTAAAAGACATGAATTACAACAGTTGAAAAATCAAGGCAAATCCAACCCGACTGCCTGCCTTCAATATGATGAGGCTCCTCGCCCGCTTCTTTTAACTTAAATTCAATTTCATCGGCAAGTGCTTTTACTTGAGTGGAAGATTCACCTGTAACAAGCACAAAATAATCGGCAATTATAGACAAATCTCTTATTCCGATTACCTGAATATCCTTGCCCTTTTTACTGTCTGCCGCTTTTACGGCAGTTTTAACAATATCAAGTGAGTTCATATATTCATTCCTTTTCAGTATTATTTTGTAGTATATAATTATAACAATTCAGCGTATCGGGATGAATAACATTTCCCTTTTGCGCCAAATCGCAAATTGTGTATTTTAAAGAATAAAGCATTGCCTTTTCAAGGCTTTCGTTTGCCAAACCACGCATAACATCCACATCCGGGTAATTTCTGTCTGCCGAAATAAAATCAGCCGTAAAAACAACCTTTTCAAGCAACGTCATGTCACTTTTTCCCGTAGTGTGCCACCTGATTGCGCCAAGAACTTCCTCATCATCTACTCCAAGCACGTTTTTGCAATAGTACATACCGCTGATTTGATGGTACACAAGAGGTGTGAATTTTTCCAATGGCAACAATTTTCCGCCGCCGGTTTCAATAATTTCAATTTGCTTTTCAACAGCTTCCTGCTTTGTAATATCGTGCAAAATTCCGGCAATATATGCTTTATCAACATTTGCGCCGTATTTTTTTGCCAGCATTTCGGCAGCATCAGCCACATTTAAACTATGAATATATCTATGTTCTGACAGGCGCTGCTTAATAATGCTTTTATACTCTTCTGCTTTATTCCGTATACAATCCATTTTCAACAATATAATTTAAAACCTTTAAAGGAATTAAATTATTTACCTTTTCATTATTTTTTATTTTTCCCCTTATTTCACTGCTGGAAACAACAACGGGGTCATAATTTACAACAATGTAATTTTGGCATTTTAAAACGTTTTCTGCATATTCCCTAAGCTGTGCACACTTATTTTCATTTCTTTGAGCAGTGCAAAGAGTTACACTGTTTAAAATATCATTATATCTATACCAAGTATCAAAGCTGAGAAATTGGTCTTCACCGACAATTAAATAAATTTCAGGATTATTAAACTGTTTTTTTATTTCCGAAACGGTGTTGTAAGTATAACTTTTCCCCTTAAGTTTAAATTCAATGTCCGACACTTCCACCTTTTTTACATTTTCAAATGCAAAATTAAGCATATTTATTCTGTCGGTTTTGCCGGCAAAATCAGTATTTGATTTATGAGGCGGATTTGCAGTGGGAACAACAATTAATTTATCTAAGTTTAAAAGTTCCGTATATTTAACAGCTAATTTAATATGTCCGTTATGAACCGGATTAAAAGCACCGCCGAAAATGCCTATTTTCAATGTCTGTCGCCTCTGTTTGGTTTGTTGTACTTAGCCCACGGATGTGACTCTTCATATTCCTTTTTTCTTTGACGAAGCCCTTTTATTTTAACTTTTTTCTTAACAACCTTTTTTCCGGATGCTTTTGCACGTTCCTGCTTTTTTCTGTTAACCTTATCCTTATCTATTTTTCTGTAAATAACGATAACGCCGCCGATAACCTGAATTACATCTGCGCCTAAAGCCGCCGCCAATTTATCTGCAAACTCTCTGGGAGTTTCAGGTGCAGTTTCAAGATGAACACGTATTTTAATAAGCTCACGTGTATCAAGTGTATCATCTACCTGAGCAATTAAATTATCGGAAATTCCCTCTTTTCCTATTTGAATAATCGGTTCAAGTGAATTTGCCTGTGCCCTTAATGCCGCTCTTTCTTTAGATGTCATATAATTTTCTCCAATTCCTGTGTTAATTTTCTTAATGCATTACCTCTATGGCTGATTTTATCTTTCTCTTCAGCCGTATATCTGCCAAAGGCTTTTCCGTTTATAATAAATAACGGGTCATAACCGAAACCCTCGCTTCCGTCTCTTTCAAAGCCGATATATCCGTGGCATTCACCTCTTACCGTAATCTCTTCTCCGTCGGGAAAAACACAGCAAATGGCACAAACATAATAAGCCGTTCTTTTTTCCGTTGGCACACCGTTCAATTTTTCAAGAAGCAAATCATTATTTGCCTCATCATCACCATGGCCGCCTGAAAAACGTGCCGAATAAATGCCAGGCGCACCGTTTAAATAATCAACGCAAAGTCCGCTGTCATCCGCAATAGCAGGCATATTCATTGTCTTGCAGGCGCTGACTGCCTTTTTGCGTGCATTTTCTTCAAATGTATTACCGTCTTCCACAACTTCCGGAATTTCCGTGCCAAGCATTTTGGCAGTAACCACATTAATACCCAACGGTGATAATATACGCTGCATTTCAGCCAATTTTTTCATATTATTTGTTGCTAAAATAAAATCCATTACTTTTCATCTCCGTCAAATAAACCTGCGGCAAAAGCGTCTGCATCAAAAGGCTGCAAATCATCTATTTGCTCGCCGACGCCCACAAACTTAACAGGCACGTCAAGTTCATTATTTATGGCAAGTACAACGCCGCCTCTTGCCGTTCCGTCAAGCTTAGTTAAAACAATACCCGTTATGCCTGCTGCCTCTTTAAAATCTTTTGCCTGATTAACTGCATTTTGACCGGTTGTGGCATCAAGCACCAAAAGCACTTCCTTGGAAGCATCCGGCAATTCACGGTTAATCACACGGCTGATTTTATTAAGCTCATCCATAAGATTTTTCTTATTATGAAGCCTGCCTGCAGTGTCTATAATAATCACATCACAATTTCTTGCTTTACCTGCCTGAATAGTATCAAAAACAACAGATGCTGGGTCAGAACCTTCGGCAGATTTTATTAAATCAACATCTGCCCTATCTGCCCAAACCTGAAGCTGTTCAATAGCGGCGGCACGAAAAGTATCGGCAGCACCTAAAATAACGCTTCTGCCCTGTTCTTTAAGTCTTAAAGCAAGTTTGCCGATTGTAGTTGTTTTTCCTACGCCGTTAACGCCTATAACAAGAATTACAGACGGCTTTGTACGAAGTCTTAAATAACTGCCGCCCCAAACAATACCGGAAACAATATCCTTCATTGTTTCACGAACCTGCTTTACACTTTTAATATTATCATTTTCCACTTTACTTTTTAAGCTTGTAATAATTTTTTCAGCTGTTGGAAATCCCACATCGCCCATTATTAATATTTCTTCAAGCTCTTCGTAAAGCTCGTCTGTTATTTCTTCATAAGACTCAATAACCTCGTCCATTTGTGCGGTCATACCCTCTTCACGGGTTTTTTTCAAGCCTTTTCTGAATTTATCAAATAATCCCATACTGTATTCCTTTCCGAAAAATCACAAAGTTATTCTAATCCCATTTGTGCGGCAAGCTCTGCACTTTGAAGTTCAAGAAGCTTTGAAACGCCTTTTTCCTGCATAGTAACACCGTAAAGCACATCTGCCTCTTCCATAGTACCACGCCTGTGTGTAATTGAAATAAACTGTGTTTTATCCGTCATTTTACGCATATATTTTGCAAAACGCTCAACATTAACATCATCAAGCGCCGCCTCAACCTCATCATAAATACAAAACGGAGCCGGGGTAACCTTTAACACACTGAAAAGCAACGCCATGGCTGCAAGTGATTTTTCGCCGCCGGAAAACAAATTAATGTTTTGAACGGATTTTCCCGGTGGTTGAATTTTAATTTCAATAGGACTTTCAAGGCAATTATCAGGCTGTTCCAAAATAAGTTCGCCTTTACCGCCGCCAAAGAAATCGGCAAATGAAAGTTTGAATTCTTCGTTAATCTTATTAAACTGAGTTAAGAATTTTTCACTCATTGAAGAAGTTAAATCTTCAATAATTCTGTTAAGCTCTGATTTTGATTTTTCAATATCGTCAATTTGCTCTTTAAGAAATTCATATCTTTCAGAAACTTCTTTATATTCTTCAATAGCGCCAACATTGATAGAGCCGAGATTTTTAATAGCAACTTTAATTTCGTGCAAACGCTTTTTAGCCGCCGTCATATCTTCAATAACAATGTTTAAAGCCTCTGCCTCTCGCCTTGTTAATTCATACTGCTCAAACAGCATGTCATTTAACTCGTCATATTCCTTGCGCATTGCGATTTTACGCTCATCAAGACGAACTATTTCGCCTGAAAGTTTTTCTCTTTCCTGGCTTTTTGTTCTTTCTAAAATTCTTAATTCGCCGGAACGCTTTTCCAAATTATTTCTGTTTTCTATTTGCTCGCCGATATTTTCGTTTGAAGATGCGGCTTTTGCTCTTAACTGCTCTGCCTGTGATTTAACATCGTTAATATTCGCCATTAATACTTCATTGCGTTTTTCATATTCCGCAATTTCATCTTCAATAGACTTTACTCTGTCGCTTTGTGTTGACTTACGAAGGGCAAGTTCTTCTTTTGCTATTTTAGCGGCTTCAATATCTCTTGCAATTGAAACAAGCAATAAATTAATGTCTTCCGTTTTACTGCGAATTTCTTCCCGTTTATCGGCAACGTCCTTTGCATTACCCGAAATAAGTTCAAGTTTGCTTTCTGCCTTATCTATTTCACTTTGAGCCGCTTGAATTTCCTCTTCGCCTTTTTCAAAAGCGGCAGTAAACAATTCAATTCTGCCCAGCGCATTTTCTTTTTCGGATTCAAATGATTTTCTTTGTGCATTTAAAGAAGAAATTTTATCTTGAATAAGTTTATTTTCCCCTTCTTCACGGATTAAATCTTCCTTGGCAGTTCTTAAATCAGCCTCTACAGCCTGCATTTCTGCTGCAAATTTATTAGCATCTTCCAATGCGGCTTTAAATTCACCGGCAATTTTATCTGCTTGGTGCTGAAGCTTTTCTGCCTCTTCGTTTAACTCGTCTATCATATTGGAACGAGAAAGGATTCCTGCACCCTTTGCACGGCTGCCGCCTGTCATTGAACCGCCGGCATTAATTACCTGCCCGTCCAATGTAACGATTTTAAACCTGTTGCTGTATTTTTTTGCAATGCCGATTGCGCAATCCATATCATCAACAACGGCAACGCGAGCCAAAAAGCTGTTTACTATTTCACGGTATTCGCTGTCGCACGAAACCAAATCGCTTGCCACGGCAACAAAGCCCAAATTATTTTCAAGCCCTGTTTCATTAAGGATTTTGCCTTTAATTCTTGAAATAGGCAAAAAAGTGGCTCTGCCCAAATTGTTTTCTTTAAGAAAATACATTGCACGCTTACCGTCTGCCTCGTTGGAAACAACAATATTTTGCATAGCGGCACCCAGTGCAACTTCAACAGCTGTTGAATATTCGTTTTCAACCTGAATTAACTGAGAAAGCGGACCGTGAATTCCCGAAAGTGCATTTGACTTTGCACGATGCATAACGGCTTTAACGGCGCCGGAGTAACCCTCCATATTTTTTTCCAAATCCGCAAGCATTTTTGCCCTTGACTGCTTTTCGGCAAGATTTCTGTTTGCTTTTTCAAGTTGATTTTTTAAATTTTCCGTTTTTTCGGTTTTAGATTTCAATTTAAGCTGAAAACCGTTTAAACTGTTTTGATTTTCATCAATGCGTTCTTGCAAAAACTTAAGGTTTTCGTCACTTTCCGCTTTCCTGGAATTCTCTGCTTTAATTTCATTGTCAATAACGGCAATACTTTCATCAACAGTGCCGAAACGTGATTGAATTTCCTCTATACTTGATTTTGCCTGTGAACATTTTACCCTACTGTCGGATAATTTAAGGGTTAACGATGTTATAAGCTGATTAAGTTCTACAGTTGCTTTTGAAAATTCTTCGTTTGATGAGAAAAGATTTTCTGCCTGTTGAGTTAACTCCTTTAACTCTTCTTTTTTTTCTGCACTGATTTTAAGATTTTTTTCAATAAAATCTTCTTTTTCTTTGATTTGACCGTCTATAGATAAATTGCCTTCATCAGCGGTTTTAATTTCATTTTGAAGTCTTTCAACAGTTTTCCTGTTGTGATTATATGTAGTTTCAAGAACGGAAGCCTCGCCGTCTTTGCGAAGTGCTTCTTCCTCAAATTCTGCCGAACCCATTCTGATTTGTTCGATTTGTGTATTAATTTCGGCAATTTGAGCAAGAACCTTTTCAATTTCCGTTTCAATGCTTTTCAGCTCATTTTCACAAAGAGAATATGACTCGTTTGCGGCGTCGATTTTATGTTCCTGCTCTCTTAAATCATTGGTAAATTTATTTATTTTATTAAGCCAAACGCCGATTTCGAGATTTTTCTTTTCTCCCGAAAGTTCAATAAATTTAGCTGCCTTTTCACTTTGAATTTTAAGAGGACCTACTCTGCCTTCAAGTTCACCTAAAATATCCAGCAGCCTTACAAGGTTTTCCTGCGCCTGAGCAAGCCTTTTTTCTGCGTCTGTTCTTTTATGTCTGAACCTTGAAATACCGGCAGCCTCTTCAAAAATTTCACGCCTATCCTCATTTTTTGCAGAAATAATAGAATCAATTTTACCTTGACCTACCATTGAATAACCGTCTGCACCCAAGCCTGTATCCATAAACAACTCATGAATATCACGTCTTCTCACATTTTCGCCGTCTATTTTATATTCGCTTTCACCGCTTCTGTAATAACGGCGGCAAACAGTTACAATTTCACCTTTATCTTTCAAAGTGCCGTCCGTATTATCAAGAGTAAGCTGTACCTGAGCAAAGCCGATTGCTTTTCGTGTGGAAGTACCGCCGAAAATAACATCCTCCATTTTAGAACCTCTTAAATTTTTGGTAGATGTTTCACCCAAAACCCAGCGCACAGCGTCGGAAATATTACTTTTACCCGAACCGTTCGGTCCTACAATAGCGGTAATGCCCTTTCCGAAATTTAATTCAGTTTTATCCGGGAATGATTTAAATCCCTGCATTTCAAGTGTTCTTAAAACCATTTTTCTTTCCTTTTGAATTATTGTTTGACTTATTTACTGCTTTTTTACCCACAGCGCCTTTGTTTTTTCTTGATTTATTTTCTTCCAAGGCAATAATTCGTCTTGCCTCTCGTTTTCTTTTTTCTTTATCGTCGCTTAATTCACCCGGAATAATAACACCGGTATTATTCTTTTCAGCAATAACTCTTAATTCTTTGGCACGCTTTTCGCTGTAAGTCTCAATGCGAAGATTATCCGGCACAATAGTATCATCAACATAAATCTCAACATAATAACCCTGTTCTTTTAAAACAGCTAAATTCATTTTCCTGTTGCCTAAAATTTTAGACATTGATTTATGATTAATAAAAATCAAATATTTACCTTTTGGCTGTTCCAAAATTTCATTAAGCATAATGCGTGATGTAACAAGTTCACCCAGGCAATCGTGAAAACCGCCTGCCAACATCTCGCTTTTTAATACTTCCGACGAATGAAGACCAAGTCTTATTATTCTTATGCCGTTTTCTTTAAACAGCGGTACAATTTTTGCACATATTTTAACAGACTCCTCAACACCGTTAACTTTATACTTTCCTTCTTCATACAACTTGGCAAGATATGTATTTTCAAGAACCACTGTTGGATAAATTCTAACGGTATCCGGCTGAAGTTTAATTATTTCATTAGCTGTGTACATATCAAGGGCATCGTTTGAGCCATACAAACCTGTCATCATTTGCAAGCCTAATTCAAAACCCTTTTTCTTAATCAATGCGGCAGATTTTTTTATATCTTCAACAGTATGTCCACGCATATTTTTTTGAAGCACGGTTTTATTCATACTCTGCGCACCCAATTCAATAGATGTTACACCGTATTTTTTTAAAATAGCCAAAATATCTTTATCTATACAATCAGGGCGTGTTGAAATACGAATTCCCATTACGTCGCCGTTTTTAACATAAGGATATGCCGCCTTTAAAAGAGAAATCATATAGTCCTTATCTATTGCCGTAAATGAACCGCCGAAAAATGCAATTTCATAAACATAACCGTCAAGATTAAGGGCAAGTGCACCGTCTACAACATCCTTAACATCCTGTGGTGTAGGTGCTTTTTGCTGACCGGTAATTATGTTTTGATTGCAAAATGAGCATTTATGAGGGCAACCGATATGAGGAACAAAAATTGAAATATTGCCTTTTCTCATAAACCCATTAACTGCAAAGCTTCCTTTGCAGCCTCCTGCTCTGCCTGTTTTTTACTTTTTCCACAACCTTTACCGATTACATTTGAATTCAAATGAACCTCTGCTTCAAACGTTTTATTATGATCGGGTCCAAATTCCCCGGTTATTACATAATTTAAAGTTTCATCAGGATTTTGCTGAACAATTTCCTGCAAATAAGTTTTATAATCTTTAAAATTGATTCTGTGGTTTTTAAGTTCCGCTTCTAAAAAATGAAGAACATGTTTTTTTGCATATTCCATTCCGCCGTCAAGATAAACTGCGGCAATAAGCGCTTCAAAAGCATCTTCCAAAATTGAAGGGCGTTTTTGACCGCCGTTGTTAATTTCGCCTTTACCCATTAACAAATAATCGCCTAAATTAATTTCTTTTGCAAAACCGGACAAACTTGCGGTGCAAACAAGGCTTGAACGAAGTTTTGACAAATCGCCCTCTGCCATATCCGGAAATTTCTCAAACAAGAATTCGGCAGAAATTATTGAAAGCACAGCGTCGCCCAAAAACTCCATTCGTTCATTGCATTTAATTCCGTTTCGCACTTCATTGGCATAGCTTGAATGAGTTAATGCCTCTTTCAAATATTCTATATTTTTAAATTTGTATCCGATTTTTTCCTCAAGTACTGATAAATCCTTATTCATTAATCTCAAACGCTTTCTCTGTTTCTTCAATTAAATTATTATCTAAAAACCAAACCGCCTGCTTAACGGCATTTTTAAATGTGCGGGCGTCTGCCGAGCCGTGTGCCTTAACAACAGGCTTTTTAACCCCAAGTAAAACAGCGCCGCCGTATTCTTTATAATCAAACTGTTTTTTCATTTTTTTGATTCCGCCCATTACACCTGCGGCACAAAGCATTGTAAATATATTTTTCTTGAAAATATCGTTAATACCGTTCATTAAAACTTTAGCAACGCCCTCATAAGTTTTAAGAATTAAATTTCCCGTAAATCCGTCTGCAACAACAACATCCGCATCTCCAAAAGGAATTTGCCTGCCTTCAATATTGCCTATAAAATTATAATCGGCATTTTTCATAAGACTGTAGGCCTCTTTAATTACAGGCGTTCCCTTTGTTTCCTCTTCACCGTTATTTGCAAGAGCAACCGTGGGATTTTCACACTTCATAATTTTTTGCATATAAAGGCTGCCCATTTTGCCGAACTGATATAAAAATTCAGGTCTGCACTCTGCATTAGCACCGCAATCCATAAGCAAAAACGGTTTTTTTGCACTTGGCATAACAGAAGCAATACACGGGCGCTTTATGCCCTTAATTCGTTTTGTAATAAGCGTTGCGCCAACAGTCACGGCGCCTGTATTACCTGCCGAAACAAAAGCATCTCCTGCTCCTTCATTTAATAATTTAAAGCCAACGCCCATACTTGAATCGGCTTTTTCTTTTAAAACGCTTTTCGCATCATCACACATTGTAATAACGCCCTTTGTGTTTGCTATTTGTGCGTTTTTTAATTCAACAATATTATTATCGTTAATGCATTTTAGAATAACGTCTTCATCGCCTGTTAAAACCACATCTATTCCATATTCTTTAACAGCCATAGCCGTTCCCTTTAATATTTCAAGCGGCGCATTATCACCGCTCATAGCATCAACTATAATTTTCATTTATTAATTTCCTTTTCTAAATCTGCCAAAGCTCTTTGTGAAATTTTGGCATATCTTTCCCTTTTATCTCTTATTTTAGGTTCAATAGGCGGCAACACGCCGAAATTTGCACCCATAGGCTGAAAATTTTTAACAGTTTCATCACTTATATATCTTGACAAAGCACCTATCATAGTAGTTTCCGGTAAAATCAAACTGTCTTCCCCATTTGCAAAACGCAATGCGTTAATGCCTGCCATAATACCTGAAGCGGCAGATTCCATATAACCTTCAACTCCGGTAATTTGACCTGCAAAAAATACATTTGGATACTTTTTTAAGCTGAAATCACCATTTAAACAACGAGGCGAATCAATAAAAGAATTTCTATGCATTACGCCGTACCTTACAAATTCGGCATTTTCCAAACCTGGAATCATTGAAAAAACACGTTTTTGCTCACCGAATTTCAAATTTGTTTGAAAGCCAACAAGATTAAACATTGTGCCTTTGCTGTTTTCACGCCTTAACTGAACACATGCCCAAGGTCTGTGATTTGTTGCCGGATTTATCAAACCAACAGGCTTCATAGGTCCGAAACGAGGTGCATCAAGCCCTCTTTTTGCAAGTTTTTCAATAGGCATACAGCCTTCATAAACATCAAAATCATGAACGACTGCACCCTCTGCATTAATAAGCTCTGATATAAAATTTTCATACTGCTCTTTATTGAAAGGACAGTTGATATAATCTTCATCACCGCCTCTGCCGTAACGTGAAGCACCGAAAGCGATATCATAATTTATTGAATCTGCGGTAACGATAGGAGCGGCAGCGTCATAAAACGAAAGTCCGTTTCCGCAAATACTTTTAACAGCGTCGCTCATTTTCCCATCAGTTAAAGGTCCGGTGGCAACAACTGTTACCGTATCGTCGTTTAACGAAATTTCCGTTTCTTCTTTATACTGAATTTCAATATTCGGGTGAGATTTAATTTTTTCTGTTACTTCAAATGAAAATTTATCTCTGTCTACAGCCAAGGCGCCGCCTGCGGCAACTGCGTTTTTTCTTGCAACAGGAACTGTTAAAGAACCTAAAACAGCCATTTCCTCTTTTAAAAGACCTGCGGCAGAATCAATTCTGCTTGCTTTTAAAGAATTGGAACAAACAAGCTCTGCAAAATTTTCACTTTTATGAGCCGGTGATTTTTTATTTGGCTTTTGTTCAACCAAAACAACCTTTTCGCCGGCATTTGCAATTTGACACGCCGCTTCAACGCCGGCAAGGCCTGCACCTATAACCTTAAACTTCATTAATCCTCTTCACTCTTTTTCTTTCTTGGCACCGGCTTTGTAAAACCGCAATTTTCAACATCCGGGCAATAAAGAACATTACCTTTTTTTCTAAATAAAGATTTTCCGCATTTAGGGCAAACTTCTTCGCTTGGTAAATCCCATGTCATAAAGTTACAATTTGGGTAATTTGAACAACCGTAAAACGAAGTGCCCTTTTTTGTTTTCTTTTCAATAACATCGCCGCCGCATTCGGGGCATTTTGCTTTTGTTTTATAAACAAGCGGCTTTGTGTTTTTACATTCAGGGTAACCGGGGCATGCAAGGAATTTGCCAAACCTGCCCACTTTAATTACCATGTTTCTGCCGCATTTTTCACAAATTTCGTCTGTTTCTTCTTCTTTAAGTTTAATTTTTACACCTTGCATATCACGCTTTGCCTGCTCAAGAGGTTTTTCAAAGTCATCATAATAAAGGTGAATCATATCTTTATAATTTTTCTCGCCGCTGTCAATTAAATCCAAATCCTCTTCCATTTTTGAGGTGTATTTAACATTAACAATATTCGGCATTCTGTCTTCCAATAATTTTGTAACAGCCTCTCCAAGCTCTGTCGGAACAAACTGCTTACCCTCTCTTTTAACATATTCACGGGCAACTATTGTTGATGTTATGGTTACATATGTTGACGGTCTGCCAACCCCGTTTTCCTCTAATGTTTTGGTAAGGCTTGCTTCCGTATATCTTGCAGGAGGTTGAGTAAAATGCTGATTACCCAAAATAGATTTAAGTTTTAATTTGTCACCAACAGCTATTGGCGGAAGCGCAACTGAATTATCATCTTTAGAATCGTCTTTTGATTCTTCATAAAGTGCTGTAAAACCGTCAAACTTAACGGTGTAACCACTGGCAGTAAAAATATAATCGCCTGCTGAAATTTCAACCTTTACTGTTTCCTGAAGGCAATTTTCCATCAATGAAGCAATAAAACGTTCCCAAACAAGTTTATAAATTTTATACTGGTCGGAAGTTAAAGAATCTTTAACCGAATCCGGTGTTATATTCGGCATAGACGGTCTTATCGCTTCATGCCCGTCTTGCACATTGCCTTTTGATTTGAAAAATCTTGGCTTTTTAGGCAAATATTTTTCGCCGTAGGTTTCTTTAATAAACTGATTACCTGCTTCCCTTGCCTCATCGGAAATACGAAGAGAGTCGGTTCTCATATAAGTAATCAAACCTACGGTACCCATGCCCTTAACATCAAGACCTTCATAAAGTTCCTGTGCAGCTTTCATTGTGCGCCTTGCTTGGAATGACAAACGGCGTGAAGCCTCTTGCTGCAAAGTTGATGTAATAAACGGAGGTGTAGGACTTTTCTTTCTTGTTCCTTTTTTAACTGAAGTTACTTTAAACTCACAGTTTTCCAAATCGGCAAGAACAGCGTCACTTTCTTCCTTACAGTTAATTTTAATTTTTTCACCGTTTTTACTGTAAACAGCGGCAGAAAAAACTTTTTTTCCGGGAGGATTTGTAAACTTTGCGTCTACAGACCAATATTCTTGAGGTACAAACGCCCTGATTTCATTTTCCCTGTCTACGATAAGGCGTAAAGCAACAGACTGAACTCTACCTGCCGAAAGGCCTCTTCTGATTTTTTGACTGATAAACGGAGATAATTTGTAGCCGATAAGGCGGTCTAATATACGCCTTGCCTGCTGTGCATTTACCAAATCAATATCTATTGACCTTGGCTGTGCCATACCTTCCGTTACACCGTGCTTTGTAATTTCATTAAATGTAACACGGTTTTTTTCGTCTAAATCAAGGCCGAGCAATGTTGCCAAATGCCAGCTGATTGCCTCTCCCTCTCTATCAGGGTCGGTTGCAAGATAAACATAATCGGAAGCGTCTGCTTTTTTCTTTAAATCTTTTACAAAATTTTCTTTACCTTTGATAACCGCATACTTCGGCTCAAAGTCATTATCTATATCAACGGAAAGGCGTGCCGCTGGCAAATCACGAACATGACCCATAGATGCCACAACATCGTAGCCCTTTCCCAAATATCCTTTAATGTTTTTTGCCTTTGCAGGCGATTCCACAATAACAAGTTTTGACATTTATTTTTTCCTTTCAAGCAAGTTTATACCTTTTTCCCTCTGCACTTTCAATAAGTTCGCCTATTTCAAGAACCGTTAAAGCCGAAAGAACTGCCGAGGAAGACAAACCGCTTCGTTCTGTAATAATATCTATATGGGTAAATTCATCTGTTAATGATTCATAAACAATTTTTGAATTACCGCTTAATGTTAATGCCGTTTGACGGTGTTTTTCACGCAACGCCCTTGATTTTCTTAAATTTTCAAATGAAACGTCGGAATAATCATTTGGCAAAGCATTAATATTTTTTATTTTCAAACTTTCATAAATTTCCGCCGATGTTTTAACGCCGCTTAAATCAAGATTAAATTCTTCTGCATAAAGGAAAAGCAAATCAGCGGGATTAACGGCAACAAAAGCGCCGTCGCTTATTAATTTATTTGTGCCGGTAAAATTGCTTTCAAGTACCGAGCAAGGAATTGCAAAAACGTCTCGCCCTTGTTCAAGAGCTGTGTTTGCCGTGATGAGGCTTCCGCTTTTAACACCGGCTTCAACCACCAAAACTCCCAATGAAATGCCGCTTATAATTCTGTTTCTCATGGGGAATGTATATCTTGTTGCTTTTGTAAACGGGGGATATTCGGTAATTAAAGCGCCGCTGTTTTTAATTTCCTGACGAAGGGGCAAATTTTCCATAAGGTAATTTGTGCCCAGTCCGCAACCTAAAACAGCAACTGTTTTACCGTTTACGGCAAGCGCGCCTTTGTGTGCCGCAGTGTCAACGCCCAATGCACCGCCGGAAACTATTATTCCGCCACCGGCACAAACGCCTCTGCTCATAACATTTGCTACGTTAATTGCGTAACTGCTTGCTTTTCTTGTGCCCACAATTCCTATAACCGCACTGCCGTCAATATCGGGCAGTTCGCCGTCGCAATAAAGAACCGCCGGCGGATTTTCAATATCACGAAGCCTTTGGGGATAGTTTTTATCATCATAACAAATAATATCCCAATTATTTTTATTGCAAATATCAATAATATTTTCTGCCGCCGATAGCTTTGTTTTTTCAAGTTTATTAATTTGTGCAGGTGAAAAAGCCGGACTCATTCTCCACTGCATAATATTTGAATTATAAATATTTTCGGCGGTTCCGAAATCATCAATAATTTCTTTGGATAAAGAACCTTCACCGAGAGCCAACGAAAGCCAAATCCAATAAACTGATTTTTTGCTGTTCACTTAATCACTCCTAAGCATTTCCCACATTGCAATAGCTCCTGCCACTGAAGCGTTTAAGCTTTCCGCCCTGCCACGCATATTGATTGTTACAAGGCAAGAAGCAGCGTCTTGCACTTCTTTTGAAATTCCGTTTCCCTCATTTCCGATAATCATAATTGATGAATCCGGAAAATTAACGGTTGTAATATCTTTTGCAGAAGAATCGGGAACCGCAGCATAAACCGCAAATCCTTTTTCTTTTGCTTTTTCAATATCGGCACAAAGATTACTGCTTACAATAATAGGCAATCTTAACAAACTTCCCATTGAAGCACGCAACGCCTTAGGATTAAACATATCACAACAATTAAAACAAATTGCGCCGTTTATTCCAAGGGCTTCCGCTGTTCTTGCAACAGCACCCAAATTTGCCGGGTCCTGCAAGCAATCAAGAGCAATATACTTTTTGCCTATTTCTACCTTAAAATCATTTTCAGGAATTTCGCAAACAGCAAAAACGCCTTGAGTGTTTTCGGTGTCGCTTAACTTTTTTGCAACATCATCTGATATTAAATAGGCTTTTGCCGCACCGTTTTGCAAATCGGCGCATTTAGATTGGTATTTATCACAAGCACTTTCCGTTAAAAACAAATATTCAATTTTATAATCGGAATTCAAAGCATCAAAACAAAGCCTTGCACCCTCTAAAACAAATCGGTTATTTTCAACCCTTGCTTTACGAGAAGTGAAAAGCTTGCGTACTTTTTTTACTAATTCATTATTTTTGCTTGTGATTTTTTCCATACCGAAACACCTCGGCTTTATTTGTGTTTACATTTACATTAGTTTAAGAAAATCACTGTTTCTTTTAAGATATAAATTATAATATATTATATAGAATAAAATTGCAACACCAAAATTAAATAAATTAAAACTTTTTAATAAAAAAGACTCGGAATAATCCGAGTCTTAAAAAATCAGTAATTAGAGAGCAGCCTTTGCTGTTTCAACAAGTGTTGCAAATACTTCAGGGTCTGAAATTGCAATTTCAGAAAGCATTTTTCTGTTAAGGTCAACACCTGCTTTTTTAAGGCCGTTCATAAATGTTGAATAGTTAATGCCGTTCATTTTGCAAGCAGCTGAAATACGAGTAATCCACATTCTGCGGAATTCTCTCTTCTTTTGCTTTCTGCCGATGTATGCATATTGACCGCTCTTCATAACAGCCTGTTTGGCTGTTTTGAAAAGACGATGCTTGCTTCCGTAATAACCTTTGGCAGCCTTTAATACTTTCTTTCTTCTTTTACGAGTTGCCATAGCGCCTTTAATTCTTGCCATAACTTAAATACCTCCGATAATAGTTAAACGATAATTCTTCTAAAAATTCTTTTTATTTGTAAGGAACAAGTCTCTTCATTTGCTTCTGGTTTGTTACATCGCCAACAGCTGTTTTACGAAGATTTCTCTTACGCTTTGTTGATTTTTTTGTAAGAATGTGTGAGGTATAAGCATGAGCACGCTTTACCTTGCCGCTTTTTGTTGTTTTGAAACGCTTTTTAGCGCCGCTGTGTGTTTTAATCTTTGGCATAATTTATTCCTCCAATATAATTTACTTGCTTGCTTTTGAAGAAACGAACATTAAAATTTGACGTCCTTCAAGCTTTGGTGCTTTATCAATATTAATATCTTCGCCAAGTGCCTCTGCAAATCTTTGCATATTGGCTGTACCCAAATCCGCATGTGCCATTTCACGGCCGCGAAGACGGATAGAAACCTTTAATTTATCCCCTTTGGAAAGGAATTTTTTTGCTTGATTTACTTTTGTGTTAAAATCGCCTACATCAATATTAAGTGAAAGACGAATTTCTTTTGTTTCAACAGTTTTTTGCTTTTTGCGATTTTCTTTTTCACGCTTAGCCTGTTCGTAACGGAACTTACTGTAATCCATAATTTTAGCAACCGGCGGTTTTGCCTGAGGAGCGATTTTAACTAAATCCTGACCTCTTTTTTCAGCCTCATGAATAGCGTCTTTCGCACTCATAATGCCAAGCTGTTCACCGTCAGCAGTAATTACACGAAGTTCTTTGTCTTTAATTTCACTGTTAAGCTGTGGGGCTTCCTTGCTGATATAAAACACCTCTTTAAAAAAATTAAAAGTGCGAACACAAAATGCCCGCACTTAACCAATAATTCAACCTGAAATATTGCCCTTTTCACTGAAGCTTAAGGGGAGAACGGGTGTGTTCTTCTTTGTTGTGCAAATATATTAACACAAAAAAGCCCCGTTGTCAACACTAATTACAATGAATATTTTACATGAGTAAACTTAATTGAATTTTCCTCATTTTCGGCAATTATTTCTTTCTTATATTTGCTCTTATCAAAAGCAGGGAAAAACGTATCCGCATCCGAACACTCATCGTCAACCTCTGTCAAATACAATTCCGTTGCCACAGGCAAAAGCTGTTTGTATATTTCTCCGCCGCCTAAAACAAAAACTTTTTCGTCGTCTTTACAAAGTTCAAGAGCCTCTTCCACAGATTTGCAAACGGTTGCACCCTCTGCCATGTAATTCGGGTTGCGGGTAATAACAACATTTTTCCTTTTAGGCAATGCCTTTGGCAAAGATTCAAATGTTTTTCTGCCCATTAAAACCGTTGAACCGGTTGTGGTTTCCCTAAAAAACACCATATCACTGTGAAAATGCCAAATCAAATCATTATTTTTTCCAAGTTCGTTATTTTTGCCGACTGCGGCTATAACAGAAATTTTCATAAAACACTTATCTTTCCGACCATAAAGCAATCGCTTTATTTAGGTCAAATCATTCTAAAATTTATTGAGAAATCGGGAATGAAATTTTACCCAAATGCTTATAATTTATAAGTTTTACATCTCGGCAATCACGGCTGTTGTCAAATTCAAAAAAGTCTTTAACATCGGGATTAAGCCAAAATTCAGGAGCCGGCAAATCGCCCTCTTCATCCATTCTTCTGATTTGCTCTTTAATACCTTCAATTTGATTTACATAAATATGAGCATCCTTTATGCTCCAATCAATCGTGCCGGGTTTTAAACCGCAAACCTGTGCCAACATTTCAAGCAAAACCGCATACTGTGTAACATTAAAAGGAAGACCTAACGGAACATCACAGCTTCTTTGATGAACCCAACAATTTAATTTTCCGTCGGTAACATCCCATTCACTGCTCCAAACGCAGCTTGGCAAAACAGCAGTATCCAAATAATCATTTTGCCAAAGAGTCATAATCATTCTTCTGTCTTCAGGGTGATTTTTAATTTTATCAATAAGATTTTGAGTCATTTGGAATTTTTTAACAATATAACCGTAAGCCGTGCCTATTGTATGGGCATATTCTTTGCCGAAATTTTTATGCACTTCTGTTTTAACAAGATTTCCGTTTTCATCCGGCAGCATTTGTGTTGCATTCCAAAATCCGTTTTCGTCTATTTCCCACTCATTCCAAATTTTAACATCACGTTCCTGCAACCATCTTACATCATTTGACTGTGCCTGATATATCCACAGCATTTCCAAAACTGCCTGACGCATAAACAACTGCTTTGTTGTTAACACGGGAAACTCCTCTGACAAATCAAAATGAAAATGGTGTGACGGCACCTTAATGGTATTATTTCCTGTTCTGTTTTCGGTTTCTATACCTTCGTTTAAAATTCTTTTACAAAGTTCTATATAATCCTTATCCCATTTAGACATAGCAATTAAAATCCTTTCAAAAGATTAGGTTTATATTATATCAACGGCAGATATTTTTTTCAACACAAAATATATAATTCGATATGATTATACTTTCAAAAAAATAAGAGCTTGCGAACAAGCTCTTATTTCCACGGATATTGCTGTTTTAATTTTTCAAACTCTTCACCTGTTGAAGCAAAGTGAAATTCGCCGTTTAAATCAGAAAAGAAAAACAAATAATTTGTATTTGGATGATTAATAACGGCATTAATTATATCTGTTCCCGAATTTGTTATAGGGCCGGACGGCAAGCCCTGGCAACGGTAAGTATAATAAGAATCGTAAACCTGTTTTGAAAAACCGTAATCAAGCAATTTTTTTGCATAATAATACGTAACATCACACTGAAGCTTACTGCCTTTATTAAGCCTGTTAATCAACACTGAGGCAATATTTTGTGCGCTGTCTGCCGTTAATGCCTCTTCCTGCACTATTGAGCAAAGAGTAATAAATTCATAAAGGCTCATATTATTTTTATTGCAATAATCCTTTATAGAATCGCCGTAACGCAAATCAAATGCATTAAGCATTTCATCCACAACTTCTGTAGCGGCAGTATTTTCACCCAAATCATAAGTTGCGGGAAATAAAAAGCCCTCTAAAATAAACCCTATATTTTCATTGTTAACAGGAAAATCGGAAAGCCATTCATAATCATATCCGTCTGTAGTGGAAACCGCTTTGTAAAAATCGTTTGAACTGCAAATTCCGTTATCTTCAAGAGTTTTGGCAATCTCAAAAACATTAAATCCCTCGGGAATACAAACAGAAACGGTTTTATGGCTTATATCCGGATTTTGAAGCTTTTGAGCTATTTCCTCATAACTCATTTTTGAATTAAGATAATATTCACCGTTAATATAAGTAAAATCAGGGTAATGTTTATCCATCCAATTAGACCAAAGGGAATCATCAAGCACAATGCCGTTATTCATTAAATCTTTGGCAACCTCATATTGAAAATCATCTGCGTTAATAATAAGCGTATATTCTTTTGATTCACCTTTTCCCGTGCCGTTAATATCGGCATTTATTTTTGAATAAACATAAACACCGCCGCAGGCAAGTGCAACAATTACCAAAAGGCATATTAATATTTTTATTCCCTTTTTCATACATTAAACCTCATGAACTTTAAGCATATTTGTTGTTCCGCTTTGACCCAAAGGAATTCCCGCGGTAATTACAACAACATCACCTTTTTTAATTGCTCCGGCTGCAAGAGCAACCTCAACCGCATGGTCAAAAAGTTCGTCTGTATTTGATTTTTCCTCACACATAACAGGCATAACGCCCCAAGAAAGGTTATTTTGCCTTTGAACCTTTTCACTTGTTGTTGCCGAAATAATCGGGCACATAGGTCTGTATTTTGAAATTTGCCTTGCTGTTGTGCCGCTTTTGGTAACCGTAATAATTGCTTTGGCATTAAGGTCGTGAGCTGTTGTAACAGTTGCATGAGAAATTGCCGAAGTAATATCACCGGGTCTGTTTGAACGCACAACATTTTCAAAACGCTGAATATAATTTATATCCTGCTCTGTTGTTTTTGCAATACTTGCCATTGTTTTTACCGCTTCAACCGGATGCTTACCCATAGCAGTTTCACCTGAAAGCATTATAGCGGAAGTGCCGTCATAAATAGCATTTGCAACATCTGTAATTTCCGCTCTTGTAGGGCGAGGATTATTAATCATGGATTCAAGCATTTGAGTTGCCGTAACAACAATTTTACCAGCAAGAAAAACCTTTTCAATAATCATTTTTTGCAAAGACGGAATTTGCTCAAAAGGAATTTCAACACCCATATCACCACGGGCAACCATTATTCCGTCTGCCTCTTTAATAATGCTGTCTATATGCTCAACGCCCTCATGATTTTCGATTTTTGCAATAATCCTTACGTCATTCCAACCCAAAGCATGGCAAAAATCACGAAGCAAAACAATATCGGCAGCCGTTCTGCAAAATGAAGCGGCTATAAAATCAAATCCCATTTTGGCACCGAATTTTAAATCCTGCATATCCTTTTCCGAAAGATACGGCATAGCAAGAGAAACGTTTGGCACATTAACGCCTTTATGGTCTGTTAAAAGTCCGCCTTCTACTACTTTACAAACAATATCGTTTTTTGCAACCTTTTCAACTCTTAACGAAATTAAACCGTCGTTAATTAAAATTCTTGTGCCGCTTTTTACATCATTTATCAAGCCTTTGTACGAAATAGAACAGCGATGTTCATCTCCGTCAACATCATCTGTAGTTAAAACAAATTCATCACCGTCATTTATAACAACGCCGTTTGAATCTTTAAACTTACCCAGGCGAATTTCAGGACCTTTTGTATCAAACAAAGTTGCAACGGGAATATTAAGTTCTTCCCTAACCTGCTTGATGTTTTCAAACCATTTTTCAAAATTGCCGTAATCACCGTGTGAAAAATTAAATCGAGCCACATCCATGCCGCTTTTCATAAGTTCACGAAGAACAGGTTTTTCGCAAGAAGCAGGACCGATTGTGCAAATAATTTTAGTTTTTCTTCTGTATTTATTCATAATATTACACCTCCGAATATAATGCCCAAAAAGATACACATAAACCGCAAATGCATTGCTTTTAAATAAAAACAAAAATTTTCCGGCATTATACCATACTTATATTATATCAACTATTAAAATATTTTCAATAGCATATGAAAACAAAAGAAAAAACATCCTCATAATGAGTAATGAGGATGTTTTTACACATTATTTAAGATGCCAAGTCGCCTACAAGCATCATATAATCGCCTATCATTGCGCCGAATTCAGGGGCGCCTTCCATAATAAGCATTTTATCCTTAGTCATTTGAAGCATATCGCCTGTACCCAAAAGAATCATTAAAGCATGCTGTGCCGTGTCAAATTTCATGCAGAAAAACGGCTTTGAACGCTTATATTCGCCTCTGCCGGCACGTGATTTACCGGCTTTGATTCTTAAATAAGCTGTACATTCCGGATGACCTTCAACAGCCCACTGATAAACACGGTCCGGGCTTTTTAAAGTCCACTCATGAATATCGGGATGGCCCATTTTGTTAAGTTGACTTATACCGCTTGAAAGAAGATAAAAATACAACTTGCAAAGCAAAAGGCAAAGCTGTTCATCTTCAGGCGGTTCCTTAATTCCCAAAAGGCTGCTCATTTTAAGCAAAACAGCCATAAATTTAACAAATTTCGGGAACGATTTGATTTTCATTTTTGGAAGAGAAGTCATTTTACCTTTAAAAAACTCATTCATTTTTTCCATAGATGAAAATTCCAACTCGGCATCAATTTTCTTTTGACCGAAATATTCGCCTAATTTACAAGACCATTCACCGTTTTCAACAATAAAATGAACAGCCTCCTTATCTTGGGCATTTGCCATTGCCGATACTTGATAAACAGCATTAACGCCCTCAAATTTTTTCGCCAATTCGGGAACATCGGTAGCAATAGTTTTTAAAAGCGGCAGTGCCCCTGCCATAAACACTTTATTTGTATAGCGTGTTACATCACTTGCCATAAAAATACATTCCTTTCCCGAAAAGTTTAGAATTCATCATCCCACGCATCATCTTCTTCAAAATCTTGGTGCATAACCTCTGCTATTGCCTCTGCAATACCGTTTGCATCAATTTTTGCAAGAGACATAAGGTCTTCATGCAAACCGATTGTTGAAAATTCATCCTGATGACCAAGCATTTTAAATGCGCAAGCTTTACCGCTTTTTGCAACAACATCTGCAACGGCACTTCCCAAGCCGCCCATAACGGTATGGTCTTCAGCCGTAATAATTCTTCTTGTGTCCATAATTGCACTTAAAACGGCTTCTTCATCAATAGGCTTAATGGTATGCATATTAAGCACTCTAACCTTAATGCCTGCATCAGCCTCTGCCATTTGGGCTGCCTGCATTGCCTGATAAACACATGAACCACAAGCAATAACAGTTATGTCGGTTCCTTCATTCATTACCTTTGCTTTACCCGGTTCAAATGTGCAATCCTCAAGATTTTTATAAATAATTTGGTCAAAACCTCTGTTAATACGAATATAAACAGGGCCGTCAATATCATAAGCCGCTTTAACTGCATGGTAAGTTTCGGCACCGTCACAAGGGCAAATAACCGTCATATGCGGCAAACTGCGCATGCAAGCCATATCAATAAGGCTGTGGTGAGTTGAACCTGCCTGACCGAAAGATGTGCCTGCATGAGTTGCAATAATTTTAACAGGAACATTTTGATAACAAATATCAGTATGTACCTGGTCTAACGAACGGGCAGAAGCAAAAATTGCAAAGGTTGACGCAAAAGGAATAAGTCCGTTTTTAGCCATACCTGCGGCAACACCGAACATATTTTGTTCTGCAATACCTACATTGAAAAACCTTTCAGGAAATTTTTCACCGAACATACCGATTTTTGTGGATTTTGCAAGGTCGGCTGTTAAAGCAACAACGTTTTTATGCTCTTCGCCTAATTCGCACAAAGCCTTGCCGTAATACTCTGCCGTTGAAAGCTGAGTAGTTTCTGTCATTGTATAAGTCATTCCGCTTGCCATTGCTTACGCCTCCTTTTCTGCACGTTCAACACGTTTTGCATAATATTTATCAAGACTTTCAAAGCATTTCTTTGTTTTTTCATCATCAAGAGCACCGTAATGCCAATGATAATCATCTTCCATAAAGTCTATTCCTGCGCCCTTAAAAGTATCCATAATAATTGCATACGGTTTTGTGCCGCCGTTTTTATGATTATTAATGGCATTTTCAATAGCGTTATTAAGTTCTTTCATATTTTGACCGTCAACACGTTCAACTTCAAATCCGAAAGATTCAAACTTTTTATCAAGAGGTTCAACTTTCATTTCGTCATCAACTCTGCCGTCAATCATACATTTGTTATTATCAACAAGAACAACAACATTTGAAAGTTTAAACTGAGCTGCTGTTTGTGCTGCTTCCCAGTTTGAACCCTCGTTAAGTTCACCGTCACCTGTAAGAACATAATTCATATAATCAATACCGTTAACTCTGCCGGCAAGAGCAAATCCGCAAGCAAGAGATAAACCGTGACCCAATGAACCGCTGGAACAGTCTACACCTTTAATTTTATTACAATCCAGGTGCATACCGAAAAGTGAGCCTGTTAAATTAAAATTATGTAACCCCTCAACGTCCATAAAACCGTAATCGCAGATAACAGGTCCATAGCCGACAGCGGCATGACCTTTTGAAAGAACAAATCTGTCTCTGTCTTCCATATCGGGATTATTAACATCAAGTTTCATAAAACGGTGATATAAAATTGTCATAGCATCCATTGCGCTTAAAGCGCCGCCGATATGACCCGAGCCGCCCCATACGGTTGTGTTAACCGTAAGACGTCTTAATTCATCCGCCTTTTTTTCAAGGCGAAGCCATTCTTCTTTATCAAACGGCTTATAATTTGCTGGCATAAAATTTCCCCCTAAAAAATTATTTTATCGGTGATAAATCAAGTTCCGGATGATTTGCCTGAACAACGCCGAAAGCATCTTCGGCAATATCAATGGCAAGTTTAACATCTTCATCCGTAATTGCTGCATTAATAAAATGGTTGTGATGTGATGCAAGGAAAAGTCCTCTTGAAACACATTCGGCAATCCATTCTTGATGAAGCATAAGGCTGTCATCATTTGCAATTCTTAAATAGAACAATGCCGGTTCGCCTGAAACAACAAGGTTAAAACCGTGTTCTTTACCTGCTGCAACAAAACCTTCCGTAAGCTGAGTACCGATTTTTCTGAACATTGTCGGTGTATCAAGCCTTTTCATTTTCGGAATACAAGCAAGGCAAGCTGCAAAAGGTTCTGCGCTCATCCAATAAGAACCTGTGTAAGTTACGGATGAAGCAGTAGCTTTCATATGTTCACCGCCGCACACAGCAGACATATTATAACCGTTTGCAAGCGCTTTACAAAAGCAAATAAGGTCTGCCTTAATGCCGTAATAATGGTCTGAACCTGCAATATCAAGTCTAAAGCCGGTGCGAACATCATCAAAAATAAGAACCATTCCGTGTTCATCACAGAATTTGCGAACTGCCTGCCAATATTCCTTGGTGGCACATTCATTATCTTTAAAATTACCGTGGTCATACGGCTGTGCAATAAGACCTGCAACATCGCCGTTGCACTCGTCATAAGCCTGCTGAAGAGCTTCTAAATTAAACCATGGAACTACAATGTTGTTTTGCACTTCTTCAGGCAAAATTCCGGGATAGTCAATTTTTTGAGCCCACTGGAAATCACCGTGATAGTAGCCTTCAAGGAAAAACATTTTCTTTTTGCCGGTATGAGCACGGGCGCACATAACAGAAAACGTTGTGGCATCTGAGCCGTTTTTCATAAAGAATGCCCAGTCTGCACTTGCAACGGTATCCTTAAGAAGCTCTGCACATTCAACCATTTTATATGAAGGAGAAGTTGTGCAGTTGCCTGTTTTTAACTGTTCAATAGCGGCAGCGTCAACTTCATCATCACAATAACCCAAAACATTGGGACCGTATGCACACATTAAATCAAGATATTTATTGCCGTCTACATCCCAAAAATAAGTACCCTTTGCTTTTTGAGACATTAAAGGCCATTTTGTTATAGGCAAAAACAAGCCCTCGCTTGGACCTAAATGGCCGTAAACGCCGGACGGAATTGCATCTAATGCTCGGTTAAACCATTCTTGGCTTTTTTCGTGTTTATATTCGGGAAATTTACTCATTATGCATATCCTCCTTAACCCAAATAAGCGGCAACTCTGTCTAAAATTCTGTTAAGATTGTCAACCATTGAAATCATGCCTGCCATATAAATATTACCTTTGCAAAGTTCCGCAATGGTTGAAACTGTGCCGTTAAACAAGCCGTTTGCAAGGTCAATACTTGCAAATTCCATAACGGCACGAGGGTCTTTAGCCTTTTCCTTTACAGTAGTAAATTTATGATTTCTAACTTTAATTGTTGCATAGCAAACATCTTTAATTCCCATAGAAATCTTGCCGTCAACAGTTGCCTTGGCGGTGTGCATGGAAATTGAATCGGAATTCGCAAGTGCGGAAATTGCGCCTGCAATAGTATAAAAAGTTAAAACAGTTGATTCTTCAAAAAACTTTCTGTCCTTAAGGTCTTCATCTGAAGGCATTAAAAGTTTTGTAAGCCTGTTTGTAAGTTTGGTAAAAGGTCCTAAAAGGAATGCCAAAACCTGGGCAGGATTTTTAACCGGCATACCCGGTTTGCTGTTGTCAATAAGATTATTAAATTTTTCAGGACTTGAAAAATTCATTTTACAAGTGCAACCGTCTGCGCCCTCGGTCATTTTACAACCGGATTTTGTAAAATGAAAAGTACAACAAGGTCCGTTTGTTACATCAAAACAAAGGGAAACCGGTTTTTTAAGTTCACCGATTACAGCTTTTGCCTCGCTGTCAATTTCGCACAAATTCTCAAGAGTTGCAAGAACACCGTACATATTGACATATGCCATTGCTTTTGCTTCTTTCAAAATAATTCCTCCTTTAGTTTGCGTATTAAAATTGGTATTAATATACAAATTTATTATATCATAAAACAATATTTATAGCAATAAGTAATATAAATTTATTGTTTATTTTTTAACAAAAAAAGGATTAAGGTAAAAAAGCCTTAATCCCTCTCATATTTAATTATTTCATTAAAAAGCCAACTTTTTTCATAACCTTATTAAGAGTGCGTTGCGAAACCCTGGTTGCAAGTTCTGCGCCGTTTCTTTGACATTCGGCAAGATACGTTTTATCTGCCAAATACCTGTTAAACTTTTCCTGAATAGGTTTAAGTTCTTCCACAACAGCTTCACCTACAGCAACTTTAAAATCGCCATAACCCTTGCCTGCAAAATCAGACTCGATTTTTTCAAAGCTGTCGCCGGTAACAGCAGAATAAATTGTCATCAAATTATTAATGCCGTCTTTTCCCTCGCCGTAATGAACGCTCATTTCACTGTCTGTAACAGCAGATTTAAACTTTTTCATAATCACATTAGGTTCGTCTGTTAAATAAACGGTTCCTTTAGGGTTAGGGTCTGACTTACTCATTTTTCTTGTTGGGTCTGCAAGACTCATAACTCTTGCGCCGCTTTTAGGAATATAAGCCTCCGGCACTGTAAACACATTGCCGTAAATACCGTTAAAACGTTCTGCAATATCTCTTGTAATTTCAAGATGCTGTTTTTGGTCGGCACCTACCGGCACAATATCTGCCTGATAAAGCAAAATATCTGCCGCCATAAGGCTTGGGTATGTAAACAAGCCTGCATTAATGTTATCACTGTGCTGTGCGGATTTATCCTTAAACTGAGTCATTCTGCTTAACTCGCCGAATTGTGTGTAACAATTTAAAATCCACGCAAGCTGCGCATGTGTGGGAACTTGAGATTGAATAAACAAAATGCTTTTTTCAGGTTCCAAACCCAAGGCAAGAAGCATTGCAAATAATTCATTTGTTTGCTTTCTTAATTTTTGAGGTTCTTGCCTTACGGTAATTGAATGCAAATCGGCAACACCGTAAACAGTTTCAAATTCATCCTGAAAAGCAGGCCATCCCTTCATTGCTCCCAAGTAATTGCCCAACGTGGGAATTGACGTTGGTTGAATTAACGATAAACTTCTTTTTTTCTTTTCTGTACTGCTTTCCATAATAACCTTAACCTTTCGTTTGCTAAAAATAAAATCAACAATAATTTACATATATTCTTTTGCGATTTCGCCCATAATCTTAACGCCTTCAACAATGTTTTCATCAGTCGGTGTTGAAAAATTAAGTCTTACATAATTACAAGGCTTTGTATCGTCAACTGCAAAAGCAGTGCCCGGAACAACCGCCACATTACGCTTAAGCAATTTATTTACATATTCAATCATAACAACATTTTCAGGCAATTTTGCCCAAACAAACAGCCCGCCCTGGGGCTTTACATAAGTAATAAAATCGCCGCAATATTCATCAAGGCTGTTGCACATAAGTTCAAGTTTACGCTTATATATTTTTTTAATTTCTTCAATATGAGCGTCAACATCATACTCGTCAAACCATTTTGAAACAATCATTTGATTAAGTACACCTGTATGAACGTCGGAAACCTGTTTACCGATTGTAAAAGCACCTGCATATTTTTTAGGAACAACGGCATATGCCACACGGATTCCGGGTGCCAATATTTTAGAAAATGAGCCTGCGTAAATTACAATGCCCCCTGTATCCATACTTTTAATTGAAGGAACATCGCTTCCGCTTACACGCAAATTGCCGTAAGGATTGTCTTCCAAAATAACAATTCCGTTTTTCTTTGCAATTTCATACATTTTTTTGCGTTTTTCAAGACTTAATGTTGTGCCGCCGGGATTTTGAAAATTAGGAATTGTATAAATAAACTTTGCATTTGGATTTTCTTTTACTGCCTGTTCAAGTGCGTTAATATTCATACCGTCGGCATCAATAGGTACGCCTACAAGATTACAACCGTGAGACCTGAAGCAGTTAAGAGAACCTATAAATGACGGGTCCTCGCAAATAACGGTATCGCCCTCATCCGTAAGAATTCTTGTGGCAATATCCATAACCTGTGTTCCGCCGGAAGTAATTATAACGACGTCATCATCACTGCCTACATTTTCTCGCCTTTTAAGCCAATTTTTAACATTAACCCGCAGCGGTTCATAACCTTCGGAAACGCCGTACACAAGTGCAGAAACAGGATTTTCATTTAAAATCTCTGCCGAAAGCTTTTTTACCTCTTCACAGGGAAACGCCTCAACAGCAGGAGAGCCGCCGGCAAAAGCAATCATTCCCGGTTGGCTTGTAGCTTTAAGAATTTCCCTTACTGCGGAGGGTTTTAAATTTTTGTATTTTTTTGATAAATCGTAACTCATTTTATCGCCTTACTGTTTTTAGTTTAAAAGCACCGTAAAACACAACAATTAACATTAAATAATGTTTCACTTACTTTAATATTTCATCAACAAATCGCTTGCAGGAATTGCCGTCGCACAAAGAAACAAATCGCTTTTTAAACAATGCTGTTTTATCGATTTCGTCTTGAGCATTTATAACGGCATTTGCCAAATCACGCTGATTCTTAACAACTGCACCGCAAGCATATTCACTATAATCAAAATAAAATCCTCTGTCGCCGGTGTAATCGTCTAAATCCGGAGCATACAAAACAGACGGATTGCCCACAATGGCATTTTCAAATATTACGGAAGAATAATCAGTAACAAGAACATCCGTTATAAACAAAATATCATTTATATCACGTTCGTTTGACAAATCAAAAACTCTGTCTTTAACAGAATCCGGTATTTGAGGCGGATTTTTAATAAACGGATGATATTTTAAAATAACAGCCCAATCATTTGGCAAGGAACTTACAAATTCTTCTATATTTAAAAATTCCGAGGGATAATAAGCGTCATTAACATTATTACCTCTGAATGTAGGAGCAAACAAGCAAATCTTTTTACCGATAAGCAACGGCGTATTTTCATAAAGGCGTGTAGCCGTATTCGTTTTATATTCCTCGTCAAAAAGCACATCTGTTCTTGGCGTTCCTACAGGAAAAACTTTGCTTTCATCAATTCCGAACGCCTGTGCGTAAATAGGAACAATTTCGTTTGACGAAACAATCGCCTTTGTGTAATTTTTGTGAGTTAATGAATTTTTCTTTGCCGTACTTCTGCTGTATCCGAATTTCTTAAAAGCGCCCATTGCGTGCCAAACCTGAATCAGTTCCTGCCCATCACGCAATTTAAGAGTATAAACAACCGGTTCAAAATCATCAACAAGAATAAACTTTGCGGTTGCCATTTCCTTAGCCACAATACTTTTATCAGGCATATTAACACTTGTAAAAACAGTTATTTTAAAATTCAACTTGTTTTTTTCAATATAATTTTTAACGGCAAGCAAATTACCGCCCAATTTACCCCTTGATGTAGTAAACATAAGCACCTTTTTTTCATCAATAGGGCAACTTTTATATCTGTTAAACATAATATTGAATTTAAGAAAACGCATTCTTTGTAAAAAAGGATACAAAGCAGAAACAGGATTTTTCATTTAACTTTCCTTAAAATTATATTGATTGTTATATGTGCCTTTTGCAAGCTCATTAATAATCTCGCCGTAAACAGCGGTTATTGATGGGAATTTTTTGTTAACATACGCCTCTTTAAATGATTGAATTTTGTTATCGTCCGCTGTTATTCCGTTTGCAATATGCTCGCAAATTCCTTTGGCATTTTTAGAATAAACAGCAGGAATATCCTTCCAAAAATCAATATAAAAGCCACGCTCGTCCAAATATTTTTCGCTGTCAAAGCAATAAATGTAAATAGGCAAATTTTTTAAAAGTGCCTCATAAATAATAGAACTGTAATCTGTAACAACAGCATTCGACACAGCCATAAAATCCATGCCCGTAAACTGTTCGCCGACTGTTTTGTTCATTCGGGAATCAACATAAATTTCTTCCTTATTCGAATCAACAACATGGTGCTTAACAACAAGATTATAATCGGTATAATTAACCTGATTAACCAAATCCTCCGTTGCTTTTCGCAACTCAGCCGTTCCCTGCTCATTATCTCTGAAAGTGGGAACGTAAAGAATTGTTTTTTTGCCGTTATTCAGCTGAGGATAAGACGAATAAATTTTTTGCTTTAATCTTTCGTTTTCCTCTTCACTTGTTAAATAATCCATTCTTGGAATGCCTATTGGAATAAACTTATTTTCTGGATAACCGAATGCCTGTGCAAAAAACGGAACGCAGGCATCGCCGCTTGTGGCAATTAAATCGTAATTGCCGTGCATTTTAAATGCTTTTGCCGTGGCAGATGATTTACCGCCGTCCATATCCAAAACAGATTTTCCGAATCTTTTAAAGGACCCCAAAGCATGCCAAATTTGAATTATTTTTAAATCTTTTTTATGATGCAGCATAGATGCGGCAATGCAATAGCCGTCAAGCACAACAACCTTTGAAACAGCCATAACTTTCATTTGCCTGAAAATTTCACCTATATACTTTACTTTTCCGACGAAAGAAGACGGAATCATTTTACAAAGCACAACCACATCATACTGCGGATAATTTGTTTTTATTTCATTAATCAAATAGCGAAAATCCATAGACGGAGTTTCGCTTTGACGGGAAATAAACGCAACCGTGTTTTTAGTTTTTCTGCACTTAAAAAACAAATAAACAAAGTTTAAAAGTGCACCGAAAATTTTGCCGAATAAACCAATCACGCTTTCACTTCCCCAAATTTATTCATAAAGCGGATACTTTGCGCAAATATCTGCCACACCTTTTAAAATATAGTCTTTTTGATTATCGTAATCTGTAACTGCAAGATAAATATACTCTGCAATTTTTTCAAAATCCTGTTCGTTAAGTCCTCTTGTTGTAGCGGCAGGAGTACCGATGCGAACACCTGATGTTACAAACGGTGAAAGAGGTTCGTTTGGAACTGTATTTTTGTTAAGAGTAATATGAACGTCATCAAGCCTTGCTTCCAACTCCTTGCCTGTTACGCCTGTGCCGATAAGAGAAAGAAGAACCAAATGGTTATCTGTTCCGCCGGAAACAAGATTTAAACCTCTGCTTGTAAGACCCTTTGCAAGAGCTTGAGCATTATTAATAATTCTTTGTTGATATTCCTTAAATTCAGGTTTAAGTGCTTCGCCGAAGCAAACTGCCTTACCTGCAATTACGTGCATTAACGGACCGCCCTGTGTTCCCGGAAAAACAGCGGAATTAAGCTTTTTAATAAGATATTCGTTGTTGCAAAGAATAAGACCGCCTCTCGGTCCTCTTAAAGTTTTATGCGTTGTTGTTGTAACAACATCTGCATAAGGAACGGGACTTTGATGAAGACCTGCTGCAACAAGGCCGGCAATATGAGCCATATCAACCATAAACATTGCACCGTTTGCATGTGCAATATCTGCCATTGTTTTAAAATCTATTTCACGAGGATAAGCAGAAGCACCTGCTACAACAAGTTTTGGTTTAACCTTATTAACCTGTTTTGCAAACGCCGCATAATCAATATATCCCTCATCATTAACGCCGTAAGGAACAAAGTTGAAATATTTACCGCTGATATTTGCAGGAGAACCGTGAGTTAAATGACCGCCGTTATCAAGACTCATGCCCATAACCGTATCGCCCGGTTTAAGAAGTGCAAGATAAACAGCCGTATTAGCCTGTGCACCTGAATGAGGCTGAACATTGGCAAACTTTGCACCGAAAAGCCGGCAAGCTCTGTCAATAGCAATTTTTTCAACAATATCAACATATTGACAGCCGCCGTAATAACGTTTACCCGGCAAACCCTCTGCATACTTATTGGTAAGCACGCTGCCCATAGCTGCCATAACCTGCGGTGAAACAAGGTTTTCCGAAGCAATAAGTTCAATATTTTCACGCTGGCGTTTTAATTCAAGCGCCATAGCGTCGGCTACTTCCTTGTCTGTTTCTGCAACTTTTGAGATTGAATCATAGTAATCGGAATACATTTTAAATCCTCCAGTTATTATATATTGTTACTTATTTATAATAACACAGCATTAAAAAATATACAACATTATTTTTACACTTGAAAGGCGGCAATATATGTGCTAAAATTGGTGAGTAAAAATTTAGCAAGCAAACATTAAAAGATTTAATGTTTGCGTGTGGCTTGAAACAAGAAAGGCTATGGTGATTTTATGAGCGGACATAATAAATGGAGCACCATTAAACGTAAAAAAGGCGCTAACGACGCGGCAAGAGCAAAAGTATTTACAAAAATCGGCCGTGAACTTGCAGTTGCCGTAAAAAACGGCGGTCCTGATCCTAACAATAATGCAAAGCTTAGAGACGTTATTGCAAAAGCAAAGCAAAACAATGTACCTAACGATAATATTGACCGTATGCTTAAAAAAGCAGCAGGCGATACAAGCGGTGCAGATTACGAAGAAATTGTTTACGAAGGATACGGCCCTTCAGGTGTTGCCGTTGTTGTTGAGGCTTTAACAGACAACAGAAACAGAACAGCAGGCGAAGTAAGACACTATTTTGACAAAGCAGGCGGAAATATGGGCAACCCCGGTTCCGTTACATTTATGTTTAACCGTGCAGGCGTTATTCTTATTGAAAAAGAAGATGTTGACGAAGAAACACTTATGATGGAATCTATTGACGCAGGTGCTACAGACTTTATTTCAGACGACGAAGAAATGTTTGAAATAAGAACCGAAGCAAACGATGTTGGCGCTGTTCGTGACGCGCTTGAAGAAAAAGGATATAAGATTGTAAGCAGTGAACCTGCATATATTCCGTCAACATACACTGTTTTGAACAACCCGGACGATATTAATAAAATGGGTAAAATGATTGAAATGTTTGAAGAAAACGATGATGTTCAAAATATTTGGCACAACTGGGAAAATGAAAGCGATTACGAAGGTTAATTAACCTAAAAAATAAAACTCCGAAAGAAAATTTCTTTCGGAGTTTTTATATTTCAATTAATCGGTAATATTGTTAAGTTCGCCCAAAAAACCGCCTAACAATTTACCTGCATGAACGCCCAATGTTAATCCGATTGGATTCAACTCGCCCTCTTTTGTTAAATTAACAAGATTTCTGCTTAAAGCCCAAGCCATAGGCTTAACGGACCACATGCTTAGTGCTTCGTAATCCACACAATCTTCAACAGCTTTCAAGTCAAATTCACGCTCTTCCTTTGAAAGCTTAACAGCATATCTGTAAACAAAAGTAATTGCCTGTTCACGGGTAATAAGAGAATTTGGTTTAAAAGCCAACTGGGTTGTTATACCGTTATCATAAGCCCAACAAGCAGCATTATAATAATAAACCGAAGTGTCGCTTATATCCATAAACGGACTTTTTTCATAAGGATTTTCACCGTCATAAGGAGAACCTACAGATTGATAAAACATATTAACGAAATCACATCTTTTAAGACCTGTTGATTTAGTGATATTAGGCATATCCTTACAATCAACATTTTCCATAACCTCATTAAACGCATCTAAATCCGCTGATTCAAAAGAATATAAATCAAACTGCTTATTTTCCATTTCCTTAAGATGCTTACTGTTTACAACGGCACGCATAAGTTCTTTTTCTTGGCGTTTTAACTTTGCATTTTCGTCTTTGGCACCGGCAGTCATTTCTTCATAAATAGCGGTTACGTCATCTACATCGCCTGCGGCAATAATTTCACCGTGGTCAAGAAGAATTGCTTTATCGCAAATAGCCTGAACCTGTTCAATACTGTGAGATACAAAAAGAACCGTAACGCCCTTTTCAAACATAGACTGAACTTTACGCAAACTTTTTGCACGGAATTTTGCGTCGCCTACAGACAAAACCTCATCCAAAATCAATACATCGGGTTCTACTGCCGTAGCAATAGAAAATCCCAAACGTGCCTTCATACCTGATGAATAGTTTTTAAGAGGAACATCAATAAAATGACCCAACTCCGAGAATTCAACAATTTCATCATATTTTGACTGCAAATACTCTCTTGAATAGCCTAAAATTGCGCCGTAAAGAAAAATATTTTCCTTACCTGTGTAGTTAGGGTCAAAACCCGCACCTAACTCCAAAAGAGGAGCAATTACACCCTGTTTTTCAACAGAGCCTGTAGTTGGCTTATAAACGCCGACTATTGTTTTTAAAAGGGTACTTTTACCGGCGCCGTTAAAGCCCAAAATTGCCAAATGTTCGCCTTTTTTTACTTCAAAATTAATGTTATTTAAAGCATAAAATTTTTTATATTCAAGCTCGTGCTTTAAAAACTTAATAAAATATTCTTTAAGATTATCTACCTTTTCCTTGTTAAGATTAAATGCCATTGAAACATTATTAACGGAAATAGCAACATCTTGATTCATTTTTTTATCTTCCTTTATTTATAATTAACATTACTTGTTTTTCCTTTTCAGCTTCCATATAACGGAAAGCATTAAAACGGAAATTGCAGCTAATGCCGCAGTTACAACAAATAAGCTGATTATTGAATAATCAATTTGACTTTCAAGAGCGCACAATAAATACTTGTTATTTACATTTAAGTCGGCGTTCTTTTTTAATGCCATAGAAACAAAGCCTAAAACAAAATTCATCAGTGTGGCTGAGGATACGGAATAATAAACGTATCTTAATCCTCTGTATCGCTTTTTTTCTGTATAAAAGGTTATTGTTGCAAGTGAAGCAAACAACAATGCAAAAAAAGCAATTACACCTACCAACACAGGGTTTGTAATATCCGTTATGCTGTTTAGTTTACCCACATTTGCCTTTGATACGGCAGATTGTACGTAGTTTGAAATTTTTTCTGCCAAATCATTTTCAACATTTTCACGCCGGTCTGATTCTTTTTCATAAAACTTTGAATTTTGACTTTTAACAGCCGTTTTAACATTGCTTTTTAAATCTATAATTAAGTCCTCATAGGTTTCATCAGCAAGCACATCGGCAGTTTGTAAATTTTCACTAACATATGCGTTATTGATTTTTCTTACCGTTTCAAAATTTAAAACACCGTTTAAAAATGACGGGTCTGTGCTGTTTTCTTCACACAAATTGCAAGAATAATCAAATACATCGTTCCACAAAATATTTGTGTAATTATAGCTTATAAAACTTTTTTCAAAAAAACCTGTATTAATAATTACGCTTTTTGCACAAACAGTAACGCAAAGGCACATTAAAGAAAGAAATGTTACAAACGACAAAAAGTATTTTAAAACCGTGGATGTGGCTGAAATGCCGGAATGTGTATTTTTGCCCATATTAACACCCTTTCACATTGAAATTAAAAGATGCAACAGGCAACACATTTGCATTTTCGCCGGCAACCTGAGAATAACTGTTTCCAAAATCATTTTCATAATTTTTAATCACGCTGTTTGCCTTAAAAATTAAAGGCAAAGAAATAACAAGCGCAATTAAAACAAACACTATGGGAACAGTAATATAACGCCTAAAAACGGATTTTTGTTTATTATAAGCCTTTTGGGAATTTTCTTTTGAATGCTTATTTTCGTTCATTTAAAAGAATACCCTCTCTTTATATTTAATCTTCAAAAACAGCGCCTTTTGCACCGCTTGTAACATGCTGAGCATATCTTTTAAGATAACCCGTAAGATTTTGAACAGGAGGATGCCATTTTGCTTTTCTTTCTGCAAGCACTTCATCTGAAACGTTAACTTTAAGAACTCTTGCAGGAATGTCAATTTCAATTTCATCGCCGTCTTCAACCAAAGCAATAGTACCGCCCATTGCTGCTTCCGGACTTACATGACCGATTGAGGCACCGCGTGTTGCGCCCGAAAAACGGCCGTCTGTTAAAAGAGCAACAGATGAACCAAGACCCATGCCGATAATTGCAGATGTAGGAGAAAGCATTTCTCTCATTCCCGGACCGCCTTTAGGACCTTCATAACGAATTACAACAACATCGCCGGCAACAACTTTACCGCCTGTAATAGCGGCAATAGCGTCTTCCTCACTGTCGTAACATTTTGCAGGACCTTTATGCTGCATCATTTCCGGAGCAACCGCACCTTTTTTAACAACGGCACCGTCTTCTGCAAGATTACCTGTAAGAACAGCAATACCGCCGTCTGCAGAGAACGGATTTTCAAGCTTATGAATAATTTCGCCGTCTGCATCAGGTGCATTTGCAATTCTGTCGGCAACTGTGCCGCTGACAGTAAGCGCATCTGTATTAATCATGCCGCCACGGGCAAGTTCTTTCATTACTGCCTGAATACCGCCAACATCGTTAAGGTCTGTAATAAATACGGAAGATGCAGGATTAAGCTTGCAGATTTGAGGAGTTTTTCTGCCGTAAGCATCAAGCTCTGCAAGGTCAATATCATGACCTGCCGCATGAGCGATTGCAGTTAAGTGAAGAATTGTATTTGTTGAGCAACCGATTGCCATATCTGTTCTCATTGCATTTTCGATTGCTTTTTCTGTAATAATATCTGACGGTTTAATGTCTTCTTTAAGAAGGTCCATAACCCTTTCACCTGCCATTTTTGCAAGGCGAAGTCTTGCACTCATAACAGCAGGGATTGTGCCTGAACCCGGCAAAGACATACCGATTGTTTCTGTTAAGCAGTTCATTGAGTTTGCTGTATACATACCTGAGCAAGAACCGCAGGTAGGACAAGCGGTAAATGCGCAAGATTCAAGATTTTCAAGGCTCATTTTGCCAACTGCATTTGCACCTACGTATTCAAACTGCTCTGAAAGTCCTATACGGTTTGTTGTTTCCGTGCTTTTACCAGGAAGCATAGGACCGCCGCTGATGAAAATACAAGGAAGATTAAGTCTGCAAGCAGCAAGAAGCATACCCGGAACAATTTTATCACAGTTTGGAATGAATACAATAGCATCAAGAGGATGAGCAGTAAGCATAACTTCAATGCTGTCTGCAATAAGTTCTCTTGAACAAAGACTGTATTTCATGCCCTTATGGTTCATTGCGATACCGTCGCAAACACCGATTGTGTTGAATTCAAACGGAACGCCGCCTGCGTTACGAATACCAGCTTTAACCTGTTCTGCAATTTTATCAAGGTGCATATGACCCGGAATATAATCACTTTTAGAATTTACAACCGCAATAAAAGGTCTTTTCATTTCGAGTTCATCAATACCGAGAGCTCGCAAGAGAGAACGGTGAGGAGCCCTTGAAGGTCCTTCTTTAATTAAATCTGATCTCATATTTATACCTTCTTTAAAATTAATATTTTTAAATAATATTTACAATATTATATTATTATCTGTGCTTAATTTCAATCTTTTTTTACATATTCTTTATACGCAACAGCAAAATCTGTTAAAGAGTGTGATAAAAAAGCATAATATTTTCAAATTTTTCATCATTTATTTTAAATCCGCCGGGAATTTCACCTAAGCGAACAAACCCTAATCTTTCATACAAATGTATTGCGTGAATATTTGAAGCCACAACAGCATTGAATTGTAAAATTTTAAAGCCCATATTTTTTGCTGTTTTTAAACAATCCAAAACAAGCATTTCACCTATGTGCAAACCTCTTGTGCTTTTTTTAACAGCATAGCTTGCATTACAAATATGACCGCACCTGCCGATATTATTTGGATGCAATATGTAAAGTCCCAAAATTTCACCGTTTTCACTGTTTTCGGCAACGGCAGTATACGTTTGACCGGTAAAAAATTCATCAGCCTCTTTTGCCGTCAAAGTATTTTCCTGAGGAAAAGCATTGCCTTCTTCAACAACAGTATTCCATATTACTCTTGCCTCTTCAACGTCCTTTTTATTATATTCTCTGATTACAATATTCATTTAAAAATACCCCGTATTCTTACTTATTTTATATATGTGCAATCGCTCTTATTCTGCGATAATCTGCAACCCATTCGGTTTTATTCCACAATTTTTTTCTTGTTAAATTTTCTGTGTTTTTAATAATTTCGTTTTGCATTTCAATAGGCATTATTTCCAATTCGGATGCAAAAAACTGCCTAATCCAATTTGTCAAACCGTTTTCATTATCTTTTAACAGAGTCGGTCGGTCATAATCATATATTTTATCTGTAACAAAGCCATTATTTTTTAACAAATCTGCAAAATGCTCGCTTGTAGGAAAATTAAATTTAGGGCTGAATTCATACCCTAAATCTTTACATGCCGTAAAAAATGCATTCTCGATTATTTGAATATTGCCTTTCGCCCCGAATTCGCATATTAACATACCACCCGGCTTTAACACTTTTTTTATATTTTGCAACAAACGGTTATGGTCATTAATCCAATGAAACACGGCGTTTGAAAACACAACATCAAACTGCTTTTCAAAGGGCAAATCTAACGCATTACAAACAAAAAAATTAATATTACGGTACTGATTTTCAGCCTTTTTTATCATATTTTCCGAACTGTCAACACCCACAACGGATTTTGAAAAATCTGCCATCTGTGCCGTCAAAACGCCTGTTCCGCATCCTAAATCCAAAACGGTTTTATTTTTGGGAAAAAACTCTAAAAGTCCCTTTCCGTACTCGGCAACAAAATTATGCTTATTGTCGTAAAGCTCGGCATTCCATTCACTCATAAAAGCCTCCGAAATATCATTTATACTTTAATTATTGTAACAGCATACAAACTTCAAGTCAAATGGCAACATTATAAAAATAAAAAAGACAAACAAAGAGTGTAACCCATAAAAATACACTCTTTATTTGCCTTTACAAATTCAATTATCGTTTTTTATACATCACAAGTTCGGGATTTGCTCCGTTTTCTTCATACGTAGCAACCAAAATAAAATCAGTATTTGCTACAACGCCGAAACACCTGTTTCCGCCAAACTCACATTCTAACTGATTACCGAGATAGGTAGTGTTATCATCTAAAAATTTAACTGTATTTCCGTTTGGAAGCCTGTATTTTAAATTAACATAACTACCCACAAGAGGGTTTAATTTTGAAAGCTTTGGCATTCCTTCAATGTTCAAATTGTTAATTTCATTAATTAACACAGTTTTAAAATCTTCAAATGCCTTATTACCGCCAAGTTTTTCATACTGCTTCCAATAATTCAAATTCGGAAGAGTTTTATACAAATAAGCACGAACTTCTTCAGGCGAATGTTCATCACCTGCCATATTTTTTACACAAATATCAACAAGGTCATCCATATCACTGTACATATATTCGCCGTCTGCATAACACCACTTACAATATTGTTTATTCAATGCGCCGTCTTTTTCTCTGCTTATGATATTATCATCTAACGGCATTCCGCAACACTGGCAAATTAAATCTTCCGACGAACCCAACAAAGTGTTAATTGAAACATTAAACAACTTTGACAATAATTTTAATGTTTCCGTATTTGGGACCGTGTCGCCGTTTTCCCAACGGGACACAGCTTGCCGTGTTACAAACACTTTGTCTGCCAATTCTTCTTGTGAAAATCCTAATTTAGTTCTTAATTCAAAAATAACATCTTTGGTATTCAAATTATCTGCCCCCCTTGTAAACATTATATAATAAATATTACATCTGCACAAGCAACAAACAGTTGCCAAGAAAATATACTTCAATCTTTTTATTTTTCGTTTTTTTCTAAATTCAATAATGCAATTTTTCTATCAATTCCGCCGGCATAACCTGTTAAACTGCCATTTGTACCTACAACTCTGTGGCAGGGAATAATTATTGAAATTGAATTATGACCTACGGCACCGCCAACTGCCCGGGCAGACATTTTTTCAATGCCCTTTTCATTAGCAATTATGCTTGCTATTTCACCGTACGTCATAGTTTTTCCATAAGGAATAGTTAACATAATTTCTGCAACTCTTTTTCTAAACGGAGTGCCTGTAATTAAAATATCAGGCATAAAATCCGGCTCTTTACCGCTAAAATAAACATCAAGCCATTTTGCCGTTTCAGCAAACACAGGAAGGCACTTTTCTTTTTGCTCGCCTTTTATATTATCGGCAAAATATTTTTGCCCGTCAAACCACAAACCTGTAAGTGCAATTCCGTTGCTTGCCATTGTTATTTTACCAAGGGGTGAATTATAAACAAATGTATAAACCATAGTCAAACCTCTTTTTACATTACATTGCAAAAAACATATTTACATTTTTAAAATCAAGTTAAAAATATAAAATTATTATCTCATTAAAACAATACTTAGCCAAACAAGCAAACCGCCTATAAGAAATGACAAAATTGAAACAAGATGCCCCAAATACTGATTAATAATAATGGCAACAAAATTAAACAGCCCTACTCCTATTATCATAGAGCCTACTACGCCCAATAAAGCCCACAAATTTGCTTTGCCTTCAACTGCGTCCGGGGTAATGAAAATATAAACAATCATCGGAAGCAAAAACGCAGTAATGCCCAGCAAAACCAAAAAGTAGTATCCCACAGGATGTGCCTGTTTAAAATCATCGTCAGACGAAGGATAAAAATATTTTGATGCTCCTTTCGGCGGCACCCATTTACCGTTTTTTCTTTTTCTTTTACTCATATCAACTACTCCTATATCTAATAAGACGGCTTGGTTTACTTGTAATACTCTGCATAATCACTTTCAACAGCAAATAGACCTTGCCCCATAGAAACAGGGAAATACTTTGGGCCTATTACACAACTGTATGTATTCTCATTAGTTCCTTTGAATGTTATCAGATAATCTCCATAGACATCTGCATATTCAACACCCACACATTCCAAATGCATTTCGGGGAAGTGGTTATTCACATAGCTTGTTCCAAAGCTTTTTGCAACTTGCTTTGGTATAATGCCTGCAAACCACAGAGCAACAATTACACCAATTATCACAATGGGAATCACCCATTTCTTCTGTTTCATACAATCGCACTCCTTTGCCAAATTTCGATTTGTATTTCCATTCATTTTAGAAAATGGGCAATCCCGATTGGAATTGCCCATTGATTAATTATATATTATTGCTCATTTGGAAGCGGTTTCATTGTGGGAACTTTCCTCACCGCAATTCTGAAAAGGACTTTAATAGCAAGTAATTACATTTCACGCTATTTTTGCCTAAGTATAATACCCTTTTTAGCTTTAAACTTTGCGTTCAAAAACAGTATTGGGGTATTATTTGATGTATTTGGGGTAAATCTTAATTAAATTTTTTTGCAGTTCTGCTTCCTATATTATAATCATTATTAAAGGACAAGTCAATCAGCAACTGTTCTCGCATCTTTAGTTATGCTCACGCTTTCACAAGAATACAAGTTTTTATCATTGATGAGTGAAATTGCAAGATTTACAACCGATGGTATTGTGCTTATATATCCTTTTGCCTGCTCTCCCTTAAAAGTAAGGGTATAATCATCTTCACTTCCGTCACGCAAATATCCCGGTCTTAATATTGTATAGTTGAGGTTACTTGCTTCAATAATATCAACAGCCTTTCTGTTGGGAATTTGAGCAGGCTCATTGTCTAAGTTATCCTCGCCATCAATCTCATTGGGAATTTCGTTATATATTCCGACAGCTCCCATAAATAAAAGTCGTTGCACTTTTTCCTCTGTCATAACCTTTACCAAATTTGCTGCCACTTCCGGTAATTCACTTCCGGACACCGCACAATAAACAACATCTTGACCGCTAACAGCTTTTCTTAAATTATCTTCGGAAGTTGCATCACCGTTCATTACGGTTACTTTATCCGACTGCATATATTTATCACTTGCGTGTCTTGAAAACAGTGTGAGTTCATAGTTTCCGTTTTTTATCATTCGAGTTGTTAAAGCACTGCCAAACAATCCTGTTGCACCTAATATTAAAACTTTCATCACTTTGCCGCCTTACCAAGTCATTGCCAATTCTGCCTTTTCAGGATTTTCAGGGTTTCCAATCATCGGATTAGCCTTGTCAAGAGATTTAAGACTGTTCATTTCATCTTCGCTAAGAGAAAAATCAAAAACATCTATATTTTCTTTGATTCTGTTTTCGTGAACAGATTTAGGAATAACAACCACACCGTTTTGAATGTTATAACGAAGCAAAATCTGTGCAGGTGTTTTTCTGTACTTCTCAGCAAGTGCTTTTACCACATTTTCCTCAAACATTTCATTTGCGTGACCTTGACCGAGTGGAGCATAAGCCATGTGAGCAATACCGTATTTATCCTCCCACTTATGCTCGTTTATTCGCTGACAATAAAGATGTGTTTCAATTTGATTTATCGTTGGTTTGATTTTATTGAATTCGATTAAATCAATCAATCTGTCAGGTTCAAAATTAGACACACCGATTGCTTTGATTTTACCCTCGTTATACAGTTTTTCAAGTTCTCCCCAAGCCTTATAATAATTTCCAAAAGGCCAGTGAAGTAAAACCAAATCAAGATAATCCGTGCCTAATTTTTCAAGTGATGAAAGCACTGTTTGCGTACTTTCAAAATTCCTGCATCTTTAATAATTTGCAAATGATGAGAAACGGCAGGTCGGGAAAGATTGGTTTTTTCTGTAATATCACCGACACGAACACCACTGCAATCGCCCATTTTCATCATTTCTAAAATCAAATGCTGCCTTGTTTCATCGCCAATAGCTGTAAGCATTTTAGAACAAGTTGTAAAATTTTCTGCAAGTCTTTCTATTTCCGGCGCTAAATCTTTATTCATTATTTACCTCCTTTACTTATCAAACCACCTTGCCATTTTTTTATAATTCTTGATACAAGAGTTTTTGGAGCAACTCGGACAGCAAAGGCTTCAGCTTTATAAGCTAATGTGGGAATAATAATTAGTTTTCCTTTTTGCATTTCTCTAAATCCTATTTTTGCTATCAACTCAGGCTCTTTAGCTATTTTTGAATCTGATTTTCCTGCGTTTGATGCCCAATTCGTTTTAATCGGACCCGGACAGATAACACTTGTCGTTACGCCTGTGCCTATAAGTTCGCCAAACAGACTTTCCGTGAATAACAATTCGTATGCCTTAGTTGCACCGTAAACAGCAAAATACGGGTCAGGCTGAAAAGCACCAAGAGAAGAAACATTGAGAATTTTACCTTTTCCTGCTGCTTTCATATCAGGGATAAATAAATTGCAAAGCAGCGTTAATGCGGTAACATTAAGTTCAATAGTATCTATCATAATTTGCGGTTTTGCATCTCCGACAAGTGCCATATTTCCACTTCCTGCATTATTTACAAGTTGGTCAATATGAATATTTCTTTGCTTTATCTCGTCATAAATTCGTTGAGGAGCACCTGTATCGGAAAGGTTTTCACAGATATATTGCGTGCTTATTTTATATCTGCTTGACAAATTTGTGCAAATTTTCTCCAACTTGCTTTCTGACCTTGCTACAAGTACAAGGTTAAAGCCGTGCTCGGCAAATTCCTGTGCAAACGCTTTACCTAATCCACCTGACGCTCCTGTTATCAATACTGTTTGCGGCATAACAATCACCCTTTCGTTTAATTACTTAAACCATTATACCATATAATTTCAGCAAATGTTCATTCGTAAAGAAATTTGAGATCTATCAATAAAAATATTTTCTTATTTCATTTAAAATCAATGATTATAAACAGGCATAAAAATAACTCTCGGAAAATGTTTTATCATTCTCCGAGAGTTTAATTTTACTGTATTGCTGTTCGCACCAAATCACTTTTGGCAGAACTTACATTGAAAGCTCATAAGCCGGCAGAAATACCGGATTTTATTTATCCAACGGCTTCATTGTTGGGACGATTTAGGACATCGTTTCAACTCTTACTATAACCCAACATAGTTCAAAACAAGTCGCAAATCAGATTTTTTCAAAATCCTACTTTACTTTATTTTCGATTAGTTTCGTGGGGGCTTTGTGTAAAAATTGATGTAAATGATGTAAATGCTTTTATCCACCAACTATGAAGTCCGTATCAATTTAATCTGTCAAACCGACACTTTATTATACTCATTTTTGAAGTAGGAGTCAAGACCTTCAAATTCGGACTTCCTCAGTTCCTTCGTTACATCGGTATAGATGTTAAGCGTAGTTGAAATATCTTTATGACCGAGCGTGTCCTGAATGACCTTAACATTTATCCCTGCTTCGCACATTCTTGTTGTAAAAGTGTGTCTTAAAGAATGGCAGCTAAAATGCGGGAGCAATACTTCTGCATTTTCATCTTTCAATAACTGCTCGTCGTTGCAGTCACGGATAATGCGGCGGATTGCTTTGTTCAGGGTTGCCTGATGTTGCGGCTGACCAAAACGGTTGATGAAGATAAAATCGGTATATCCATCGACAGTCGCTTCGCAGTGAAGGTCGAGCAGTTCCTGCCTTTCCTTTTCCATTAAGAATGCTTCTTTGACGAAACCGAGCATAGGCACTTTTCTTCTTCCTGCCGGGGTTTTGGTCGTATTAACATTGAAGTAACAGCCACGCTTACTGCCCTCAGTACGGTGGTCATAGTAAACCAGCGTGTGGTTCACATCAATGATACCTTCTTCCAAATCAATATCGCACCATCTTAACCCTGTAACCTCTCCAACTCGAAGTCCCGTACCAATCATAACCGCAAACACCGGATACCAATACTTTGATGTAGGAGAGTTTTTCAGATAGTCAAGAAACAACTCCTGCTCCGGCTTTGTTAAGGCTCTACGCTTCTCGGTCTGAAAACAATGGGACTGTTTCAACTCTTTAAGCACATTGTTTGACGGGTTATTCCTGATGTAGTCATCATCGACCGCCATATCCAAAATCTGATGGAGAACCGTATGAATATTATCAATGGTCGCTGGCTTTAGATGGCGTTCGTCTGCAAGGTAATTATAGAACCTCTTTATATCTGTTTTTCTCAGAGAAGATACAGTCTTTGAGCCTATCTGATGACGGACAAAGGTCTCATACATATACTTGTAGTTTTCAAAGGTGTTGTTTTTCAGTCCTCGCTTCAAATCCTTCCAAAGCTCATATATGTCATTGACCGTTGTGTAACGAGCTTCTGCCTTAATGCCATCGCTCTTGTCTTTTGCGATTTGTTCCTCTTTGTATCGCAGTTCATCAAGTGTCTTGGCATACACATAACGCCTTTTGTGGTTGGCGTCCGTCCAACTGAAATGGTATGTACCATCGGCTCTCTGTGATTCGCCTGTACGAAGCACTACTCTTGATTTGTCTTTTCTTTTTGTTCTTGGCATAATTTTTCCTCCCTTAAATGCGAAATTGCTTATCAAGATAATCAATAAATTTGTCTCGGATTAGGAAGCCGGTATGATTGTTACATATAAGGGGAAGAAAAATTTCTTTTAGATACTTGTTTTCCTAAAACTGATGTGATATAATAATTCAATACCAGAAAAGGAGTAAAAAATATGCGGCAAGGTATTCTTAAATAAAACTATAATCAAATA